>WNFP01001108.1_pt1 | contig 21109 bp, 17 predicted proteins | sample 5400201 | NCBI WGS metagenome assembly WNFP01 (sample SAMN13153355, study PRJNA577476) | soil metagenome | isolation source: 115 cm saprolite under Madrone tree | place: USA:California | collected 2016-06-14
AAAACCGTCAGCGTGTGAAGCAGTTGAAACGATTGAAAAATGAAGCCGACGCGCTCGCGCCGGAGTTGAGTGAGGCCCCGGTCATTCAGGGACGAGGTCGAAATTCCATCCAGAAAGACCTTGCCCGAGGTCGGAAAATCCATGGCGCCGGCTAGATTGAGCAGTGTGGATTTTCCGCAGCCGCTGCGTCCTACTAATGCCACAAACTCGCCGCGCTCCACGTCCAACGAAAGACTGCTCAGCGCATGCACCGGCTGGCCATCTGTTAGATAGTCTTTCGAGACGTCTTGCAATGAAAGAATCGGCATAGGGATTCGCGGGCAAGCGACACTCTCGGAGTCGCCCAGTGTACAGCTCATCGATTATACGTTGCGTCTGAAGAGACGCGGCCGGGAGTGGCTAGAGCCGTCTACGGCCGCGAGCGCTAAACGGGCATTGAGCCTGCAAGGAGCCTGATATAGACTTCGCAGTCACCAATTTTCGAGGGCTCTCTCCAGGGGCAGGCTGGCGGGAGAGAGCCATCATGTTTTTACCAAGGACCGCCAAGGCCAATTTGCGAAAGCGGTTGAAGTTCCTTTGAAGCAGTACGCCGGGGCCGGTTCGATGGCCGCGGCGCCAAGGAGGCATGGATGTTGCTCGCAGCTTCTGTCGAAGTGACTCACCGAGCCCTCGCAACACTCGACCTCGTAATCATTGGGGTCTATTTCGCCATCGTCTTCGGCATCGGCTTGTATTTCTCCTTGAAGGAGCGCAGTTCGGAAGAATACTTCCTCGCCGGCCGCGATATTGGATGGTTTTTCATCGGCGCATCCTTGTTCGTATCGAATATCTCCACGGAGCATTTCATCGGCCTGTCCGGCACCGGAGCGTCATCGGGACTGGCGGTCGGCCACTTCGAATGGCTGGCGTGCCTCATCCTGTTAATCCTGGGCTGGGTATTCGTGCCTTTCTACTTGCGCAGCAATGTGTTCACTATGCCGGAATTTCTGGAACGCCGCTTCAACCGCCAGTGCGCCGTGTATTTGGCTGCGATTTCGATCATCGCTTACATCTTTACGAAAATTTCTGTCCAGCTCTACGCTGCGAGCGTAGTGCTGGAACGGGTCGCCGGCTGGAAGTTGTGGCAGACCGCCGTGGTTCTGGTCATTGCGACAGGCATTTACACCGTCGCAGGAGGACTGGCGGCGGTTATTTATACGGACACCGTGCAGACGCTGATCCTCATCACCGGCGCTGTCGCCCTCACGATCATTGGACTAGGACGCGTCGGCGGCCTGGAACATCTCCGCACCATGGTCCCACCCGATTATTTCCACATGATCAAGCCTGCTTCGGATCCCAACTTCCCGTGGACAGGCATTTTTTTTGGCGCGCCAATCCTCGGCATCTGGTACTGGTGCACCGACCAGGTGATCGTGCAGCGCGTGCTCTCCGCGCGTGATGAGGGGCACGCAAAAGCAGGTACGATTTTTGCCGGTTTCCTGAAGATTCTGCCGGTGTTCATGCTCGTTCTGCCGGGCATCATCGCTTTTGCGTTGTTTCCTGAGCAAGTAAAAAAGCCGGACTTCGCATATCCGACTCTCGTCCTCAACCTCCTTCCGGTCGGCCTTGTCGGACTGGTCATGGCGGCATTGCTAGCCGCGGTCATGGGCGCCATGAGTTCTGTATTCAATTCTGCTTCCACGCTCGTCACTCTTGATTTCTACAAGAAGCTCCGGCCGCAAGCTTCAGAGAAACAGCTTGTGAATTTTGGCCGCGTGGCGACGGGCATGATGGTGCTGCTGGGCTTGCTGTGGGTTCCTTTCATCCACTACATCAGCAGCCAGCTCTACATTTACCTGCAAAGCGTCCAGGCCTATATCAGCCCGCCAATCTCTGCTTGTTTCATCCTCGGAATCCTATGGCCCCGACTCAATGGATCGGGCGCCATTGCGTCGCTTCTAACCGGCTTCGTTATGGGCGCTACGCGATTTGTTCTGGAAATCGCCGATCGGGCCACTGGCGGCCATTTTGATTCTTCAGCAGTGCGCTGGCTTATCGATATGAACTTCCTGCACTACGCGATCTTCATGTTCGTGGTGTGCGCGGTCGTGCTGGTCGGAGTCAGTTTGATGACGCCGGCTCCCGACCGCAAGCGCCTCGCCGGACTTACCTTTGCCACCGTGGACGACAAAATGGAAACCGTCGCCGTCGGCGTACCTGTACGCAAACCTGCGTTCGAGACTCCCATGGAACGCGCCATCAATATAGTGTTCAGCCTGGTGTTGCTGGCCACCGTAGTGGGACTTTGGATTTACTTCCGATAGAAGCGGGGCGGAAAATAAGTTCGATGAATACCAGCGCCATCCGCGCTCTAAAGCCGAATGTGACTCAGGAAGAGGCCGTGCGGGCATTTTCCGGTTCAGGAGTTTCCGCGCTGTATTGGCGGATGCGCAGCGGCCCTCTGCGGCGAATTGCCAACGCCTACGTCCCATATTTCCTGTTCCGGGTGAAATATGCGGGCGCGCCGGCGCGGCTCTTCGCTATCGATGCCGTGGATGGCTCGCTCGACTTGTTTGAATTTCCGGGAATTCCCGCCGAACCGGAATTGCTGGCACTAGAGGACCGCAACCGGCTAAAGGCAACGCTGACCGAGGAACGTGCGGCGGAACTTTTGCGCGACAAAGTCCTGCGCGTGATTTTTCAACAAGGGTTTTTCAAGATTCGCGACACCAATATCGAGATCACTCCCGTACACTGTGAGCTCCATCTGCCGTATTGGCTGGGGTTCCATGAGCGCGGCGGAGCGGTGCGCTGCCGCGTGATGGATGCGGTCAGACGCCGGATGGAAGGCGCCAAAGCGTGCGCGTTTTTCGAACAGTGGCTCGCGGCATGACGAGACGCGTCGCCGCTGGATCGTTTCTGCTCAAGTAAGAAATACGCCTGATCGTTCTTGGCTCTTCCGCGCATCCCGGGAGGATGGACATGACAGGGTTGGCTCGACGCGTCGGAATTGGACTGCTTGCCTCCGCTCTCGGATGTGGAATCGCGGTTGCCCAGGGCTGGCAACACATTGGCAAAGTTCAGCGCGTTGAAAAATTCGAGGACGGCATTGAGCTGACTGCCGGTCCTGCAAAGGTTCGAGTTACGCAGGTGTACAACGGAGTCCTGCGCGTGCGCGTCGCTCCTGACGGACACTTTCCAAAGGATATTTCCTGGGCCCTGGTCGAGACGGCCATGAACTACAGAAGCATTCCCGTCCAGCTCCACGACGAGAAGGACGAAGTGAAGATGATCGCCGGGAATGTCCGCGTTTCCATCACGAAATCGCCACTTTTGATGAATTTTTCCGATGCGACTGGAACCGTGTATCTCGCCGACGAGCCAGACCTGCCGATGGCCTGGAACGGGAAGCGTGTTCATGTCTGGAAAAAGATGCCGGCGGATGAAAATTACTATGGGCTTGGCGACAAAGCCGGCCCCATGAATCGCCGCAACCGTTCCTTTACCAACTGGAACACCGATGAATTCGGCTGGCAGGAATCGTCGGACCCTCTTTACAAGACGATCCCGTTTTTCATCGGCCTTCGCAAGGGCCTGGCTTACGGAGTATTCTTTGACAACACCTATCGAAGCGTTTTTGATTTTGGCAAAGAGTCGCCCGATTACTTTTCCTTCGGCGCCGAAGGCGGGGAGCTGAACTACTACTTCATCGCTGGACCCGACCCAAAAAAAACCATCGAAGAATACACCGCCATGACGGGCCGATCCCCGCTGCCTCCACTCTGGACCCTCGGCTACCAGCAATGCCGCTATTCCTACTATCCCGAATCGCGCGCGCGGGAGATTGTCAAAACACTCCGCGAGAAAGAAATACCTGCGGACACCATCTATCTAGATATCGATTATCAGCAGGGCTATGCGCCTTTCACGATCAATCGGGAGTACTTCCCCACTTTCGAAAAAATGATTTCCGATTTTCGCGCCCAAGGAATGCATACGATTTTGATCACCGACCTGCACATCAAGAAAGATCCCAACCATGGCTATGCGCCCTACGACTCGGGAATGAAGAACGATGTGTTCGTGAAGAATCCCGATGGCTCGGTTTTCGTCGGCACCGTCTGGCCGGAGGAAAGCGTGTTTCCGGATTTTACCTTGACGCGAGTCCGGGAATGGTGGGGCGGGCTCTACAAAGACTTTGTCGGCATGGGGGCGGCGGGCTTCTGGAATGACATGGATGAGCCGGCTCTCTTCCTGCGCGCCGATAAAACCATGCCGCTTGATACCGTGCACCGTCTCGACGATGGCACTAGCCTCGATCATCGCGCTATTCACAATGTGTTCGGCATGCAGAACGTCCGCGCGACGTACGAGGGATTACGCAAGCTCCAGCCCGACGAACGGCCCTTCGTGCTCACGCGCGCGGCATATTCCGGCGCGCAGCGCTACGCCGCCACCTGGACCGGCGACAACAGCAGCACGTGGAATCATCTGAAGATGAGCACGCCGATGCTTTTGAGCATGGGCATTTCGGGCTACCCGCTTGTTGGCGACGACATCGGCGGCTTTGCCGGCTCCCCTACGGCGGATCTGTTGACGCGATGGTTTGAGGTCGGAGCGCTGAATCCGATTTACCGGGACCACACTGCAAAAGGCACCGCGGACCAGGAACCTTGGGTGCATGGCCCGGAACATGAAGCCATCCGCCGTAAATACATCGAGCTTCGTTATGAGTTGATGCCGTATTTGTACACGGGAATTGAAGAAATGTCGCGTACAGGCCTGCCTCTCATGCGGCCCGTGTTTCTGGAATATCCGCAGGCGGCGGAATTCTACGGAGACAACCGGGACTTCCTTTTTGGAAGGGATTTTTTTGTCGCGCCGGTGACCACGGAAGTGGTGGATGCCGAAGAAGTCTTCTTGCCGCCCGGCGAGTGGTACGACTTCTGGACAAACGCGAAGCTTTCGAGCAGACAGATTATTTTGCATCCGCGGCTCGATGAGATGCCTCTCTACGTGCGCGCCGGCGCCATTATACCCATGCAGCCTGTGGTGCAACATACAGGCGAAATCCCCAGGGGCCCTCTTCAGTTGCGCGTTTATCCGGGTGACGACTGCCGTGGGACTCTCTATCAAGATGACGGACACACGTTCGCCTATCAGAAGGGCGAAATCCTGCGAATCAGTTACTCCTGCCAGGTTTCAGCAAATTCCGTCACAATCATGTGCAACGTCGAGAAGAATGCCTTTCAGCCTTGGTGGAAAAGTGTGGAAGTCACGTTATACGGTGCCGCGGGTCCCCCAAAAGAAGTCGCAGTCGGCGATCAGCTCATTCTCAAATGGCGCTATGACAGCCAGGCGCACACCGTTGCGTTTGCCTTGCCCGGGGCCCTGGATAGTTGGCGCGCCCGACTGTCCTTTTGACCGTTGCGTGCGGTGCTGCCTAATTTAGCAAAAAGATGGATAGCGATTGCGCAGGCATGGTTATGCGAATTTCACCCCCGTCCAACTCCGCTCTTGCCTCCCCGAGCAGAAGCCCGATGGCAGCCGCCTTTGGTACTGGTGTGTCCGCCAGCGGAACGCGAAGTTCTTTCGGCTGACCGGCGTTGTTGAAAGCGACTACAACCCGTTCCTCTTCTGATTCGCGGACAAAAACATAGGAGGATTCGTCGGAAGCCAGATGCCACAACTGGCCGCTGCGGAGGGCAGCGTGTTCGCGGCGAAGCCTTAGCAGCGACTGCACGTAAGAAAAAATCTCCTGCTGCTCGCGCGTGCGACCGGACTCCGTGAACGCATCGTTCGCGTCCCCAATCCATCCGCCGGGGAAATCGCGCCGGTTGTCTGGATCGCCGCCGCCCGGCATCCCAATCTCATCGCCGTAATAAATCTCAGGAATGCCCCGCAGCGTGAGCGTGAGCCCGAACGCCAGCTTCAGCTTTGCGGAAGAACTTCCTTCGGCGCTCGCGAAACGCGGCACATCGTGATTCGCAAAAAACGGTGCAAGTATTTCGGGATGCACGTATAAGGCATCGTGCCGCAACACATCCGCGATGCGCCCCGTCGGAGCATTCCGCAGCAGCACGTCGCGAAGCGTGAAAAACATCGGAAAGTCGAACACCGTAGAAAGCCCGCTATCGATGCCGTCATAGCGCTTTACTCCGCCCGCGAAAAACGATGTCACACTCGGATCCGGATGAAACACCTCACCAATCGTGGTCAGATAAGGGTAGATCCTTCGCAATCCCGCATGCCAGTTGGCCCAGAACTTCCGCCCGACGTAGGGAAACGTGTCCACGCGATAGCCGTCCAGCCCCGAGATTTCCGCCCACCAAATGCTGTTTTGCAGAAGGTATTGCTCGACCATCGGGCTCTCTGTGTTCATGTCGGGCAGAATCCCGACAAACCAGCCTTCCGTGAGACCCCGCTTCATGCGCATAGGCGCGTGAGGATCAATCAACGATTCGAATGGATCATTCGAAGCGGCCTGGCCCCCCGGCTTTCCATAAAAGCTGCCTTTCAATGGCGAAAATGAATCGATGTGGTGTTGCAGCGTGCCGTGAAACCAGTCCGGCAGCGGCGGGTTCGACACCCAGGGATTTTTGGGGCCCACGTGATTTGGAACGGCGTCGAAAAGAATCTTCATTCCTTGCTTGTGCGCCGCGGAAACTAAATCCTGATAGTCCTTCAGTGCGCCGAGATGTGGATCGACGGCGTAGAGGTCCACGGCGCCGTAACCGTGGTAGTCTTGCGCGGCTCCATTCTTCACCACGGGCGTTAGCCACAGCGTGGTCACGCCGAGATCCTTCAGATAGGGCAAATGGTTCTGTATTCCGCGCAGGTCGCCGCCGTGATACGCGCGGGGGTTCGAACGATCGTGGGAACCCAGCGCTTCGGCTGGCTCATCATTCGTGGGATCACCGTTCACAAAGCGGTCCGGCATGATGAGATACATCACGTCGTCCTGCGACAGTCCTTGAAACTTTCCCAGCGTCGGAGCGCGAGCGGCGAGTGGCAGCTCGAAAGAAGCGGTTCCCTTGGGCGTCGTGATTCGGCAGATAGCGGTGCCTGATTTAGTCTCAGCCCCAATCTTCAGCCAGAGGAAGAGATAGTTTCCTCCTCCCGTGGATTGCGAGCGCGAAACGCGAAGCGTCGGCAGATTGCACCCGATGTGGGTCGCCTCCAGGTCGTGCCCAGACAATAGCAACATCACCTCTGGTGTGAGTCCGACCCACCAGCTCGGAGGTTCAACTTTTGTGACCGTAGGGCCACCCTGCTTGTCCACCTGGCGCGGATGGGCAAACAGACCCGAACCGCAGCACGCGAACGCGGCGGCGCATAGGACATACAAGGAAGCGCGGAGAAATCTTTTCCCCGCAAACCGCAGAACAAGTCGCAGAGGTCTCTTCACGATGACAGCATAAGGAAAAAACTGGAGGGATGCTACTCTTCGTCTTTCCGACCGGCTTGAATAGTCCTCTACTTTCGCGGCGAAGCATTATGAACAAAAACCAATTCGCCAAACGCTTCTGGAACGTGGAAATTCGGCGCCGGCGTTCGCGTGGGCTGCCAAGCGGAATAAAATCGCGGCTCGGCGGCTCCTTCGACCCGGTAAAAATTAACTCTCCATGCGGCCGCGGGGTCAAGGCGAGCGACCAGGCATTTCATAGGTAGCGCAAGCTCCGCGACCCAGGTCTTGGCCGCTTCGTTCAAAATCACGCGGCGGCGCAAACCACTCTTCAAGTCGTGCTTCTCGCCTGGCGCGATGTCCAGATCGATCCAGAATCCGTTTGGGCTGACTTCGAATTCCTTGTAACGGCGCAAATGCGTCGCGTCGGGCTGAAGAAAAACTTCCGCGACATCGCGATCCCAAAGCTGGTCGCGCCGTCCATTGGGCTCGGCATCGGAAAAAACGGTAATTACACGAAACCTTACGCCGAACCGCAAAAAAAGCCACTCCGGAGTCCACAGCAGCCGCACTTCCGTCTCTCTTTCAGGATCGGCGTTCCTCCCTTGCCAGTCCGCGTTGAAATGCAGTCCCGTTGAAAGCTCCCAGGACGATGAAGTTGGGAATCCCTCAGCATCGGGCGGTTCCGTCATTCGAACGGCCACAGCCGTTCGTTCGTTGGACGTGACGCGGTATTGAGACATTCGTGTGCCCTGCTGCGAGTGTTCTCCCGCATTCAAACCTCGCGGCAGCAGACAGCATAACCACTGCGAGGAGATGCACAAGAAGAAACTAAACCATAGAGCGAACGTTTTTCCGTCTTCAAGCTTCAGTGCCTTGGTCATGAACCCTGTACTTTTGGCCCGCAACTATTTGCGCACCATGTATTCCACTCGTCGTGGCTGTCGCGGCACACCGTGATAGCATCAATTCTGGCCGTTATCTATGACACTCTCACGTCAAAAGACCAATGGTAGCCTAGGAGCGCGGGAAATGATTGAGCCTGTCGACACCCAGGATTTCACATCGCAACCGGAGCGGCGCAAACCGGAGCAATTTGAGCACGTAAAGTTCCGCATCGACAGCGGCGTCGCGAGGATGACCCTCAACCGTCCGGAACATAACCTTCTAAATGAAGCTATGCTTCGCGAGATCGCTGGCGGGATCTCCCATGCCGGCGAGAACGATGATGTCAAGCTGATCGTCCTCGATTCCGCCTGCAAAGTGTTTTGCGGTGGAATCGATATCGGTGAATACACTTCGCAGCGCGTGTTTCAGATGCTCGACGCTTTTCACGCGGCCTTCGCGGGAATGCTGGAAGTCGGCAAGCCGGTCGCCTGCGTGGTGAATGGGCCGGCGATCGGCGGCGGCGCGGAGCTGGCGGCCTTCGGTGATCTCGTGATCGCCACGCCCAAAGCCAGATTTGCACAGCCGGAAATCAGTATCGGCATCTTCCCGCCGTTGGCCTCCACAATTCTGCCCTTTCTCGTTGGACCCAAGATTGCGCTTGAACTCGTTCTCACCGGCGAACCGGTGACGGCGGAGCGCGCCTTGGAACTCGGTATGGTGAACCGCCTCGTTCCGGAGGCTCAACTCGAACAAGCGGTGAAGGATCTCGTCGGCCGCATCAGCGGCCATTCCGGTCCGGTACTGACCATGGCCAAGAAAGCCATTCTCGGCGGCATGGGCTTGTCGCTGCGCGACGGCCTCAAGCATTCGATGAACATTTTCTTGAATGAACTCTACCGCCTCGAGGATTCGCAGGAAGGCCTGCGTGCCCTGGTGGAAAAACGCAAGCCCAATTGGAAAAATCGCTGAACGATCGCCGCGTTTCTTCAATCTCTCCATTTTCAGCCGTGCATTGACACTCCCGCGGGCGCGGCTTACACTCAAATTTCAATTTGCAGGCAAGGGATGCGGGGAAGGCCGTGTGAATCGGCCGCGGTCCCGCCACTGTGATCGGCTGAAAAGCCGTTAGCCAGGCCACCCTCCCATGCCGCAGAGGGCCGCGCTCTTCGCGAGAAAGAGCGATGCCATTCGCCCCAGGGCATCTCGTGGGGCTTTTTTGTTGAAGCGGTGGAATTCCGCTTCAGGGGAGATTCGTGAAAGAGGTTGCGCATCCGATCTTGAGAAGCGCCTTCACGGCAGCTACCGCAGCTTTGCTTTTCTGTGCGACGTTGTCCCGCGCTCAGAGCGGTTCTTCGATCCCTTCGGCGTCCCCAGCCTATCGGGAAGTCACCGACGAAACCGGCCGCACCGTTCGCGTTCCCCAGCCGGTCAACCGTATCGTGTCGCTCGCGCCAAGCCTGACCGAAACCGTCTACGCCCTCGGCTTGCAGGATCATCTCGTCGGGGACACCGAGTACTGCGATTACCCCGCGGACGCCCAGAAAAAAACCAAAGTTGGCGGCGGAATCAATCCCAGCTTGGAGCTGATCGCGAATTTGCATCCGGACATCGTTCTCGTCACCAAAGCTTTCAACCGTCTCGAAACCGTGCAATCGCTGGAAAACCTGGGGATTTCTTCTTACGCTACTGATCCTCATACCGTTGAGGAAATCATTTCATCTTCCATAAAACTTTCCGACGTACTCGGTGCTCCCCAGGCTGGCGCAACCGTTGCCGGCGAAATGAAGCGCCGGCTAGCCGATTTGCAGCAACGAATTGGCGCTCTGCCGCCCAAGCGTGTCCTGTTTGTGGTCTGGACCCAGCCGCTTATTTCTGTTGGCAAGCATACCTTCATCGCCGACGCTCTCCGCCAGGCGGGTGCCGTCTCCATCGTGGATTCCGAACAAGACTGGCCCCAGGTTAATCTGGAAGAAATCGCCCGGTTACAACCCGACCTTTTGGTTTTCGCGGAATCGCATTCGGAGTCCGTTTCCCCGGCTGTTGAAACACTCGCCACGCTTCCCGGGTGGAGCATCGTGGAAGCCGTCAAAAAGCGCCGCGTTGCGGTAATCAGTGATGCCGTTAATCGCCCCGCCCCGCGGATCGTCTCCGCTATCGAAGATCTTGCCAGGCAGCTTCACCCCGATGCTTTCACTGAAAAACCGGAAAGCAGCAAAGAAAAGATTGAGAAGGAAAATCCTCCACCAGACCAAAAGCTCGCAGCTCATTCCACTTGTTCGCCCGGCAACCTGCACGCCCGCATGGCGATTCCTGGAGGTTGCCCGTGCGCCCGCTGACGCTCCGTCGCCTCCTACTTCAGTGTTTGGCCCTGACCGCGGTCTTATTTGTGGTCGTGGTCGTGGCGCTGAAGTTCGGCGCCGTGCCTGTTTCTCTCTACGCGCTTGGCCGCGACGTGCTGCGTTTTTTCCTCGGGCAGACTAGCCAAATCTCCACCGACTACGGCTTGATCATTTGGAATATCCGCGGGCCGCGCATCCTCCTTGGCATTATTGTTGGCGCGTCGCTCTCCGTTGCGGGCACCAGCTTCCAGGCGCTACTGCGCAATCCACTGGCGGATCCCTATGTACTGGGAGTTTCCAGCGGAGCGTCCGTTGGCGCCATTCTGGCCCTCATCGCGGCACCTTACCTTTCCTTATCCCCTGCTCTTGCTGGTCTGCTCACGCCACTGGGAGCGTTTATCGGAGCTGCCGCGACGATCGCCGCCGTGTATCTTCTCGGCCGTCGCGACGGTGAGATCGACAGCACTACCCTCCTTCTCGGCGGTGTTATCACCGGCTCTTTCCTTTCCGCGATCATCACTTTGCTCATGGGCGCTGTCACCTCCGGCAACAACCGCGGCATGGTTTTCTGGCTGATGGGCAATCTCTCCACTTCCTTTCAAAAAAGTGTTTACTGGTTTCTCGGCGCCGGCTTTTTTCTGGCGACAGGGGCGATTTATACGACCGCCAATGATTTGAACCTGCTCCTCGCCGGTGAAAAAGAAGCCATGCATCTTGGCGTGGATGTGCGGCGAGTGCGCCTGGTCGTCTACTTAGCCGCGTCCTTCCTGACTGGATTGGCCGTTTCTGTTAGTGGGTCTATTGCTTACGTGGGATTATCGTTCCCCACGTTATGCGTCTCATTTTTGGTTCCGATCATCGCACCTTGCTGCCTACCGCCGCTCTTGGCGGGGCCATCGCCGTAGTGTTCGCGGACACCCTCGCGCGCACCGTCGTGGCGCCGACGGAGATCGCTGTTGGCGCGGTGACCGCCATCGTCGGCGCCCCCCTCTTCATCTACCTCCTTCGCAGGAGGCTCGCGTGAGTGCCGCTTCCTCTCACGCGCGGCGTCTTGCCGAAGCCGGCCGCTCGGCCTACGAAGTTCGTTTGAGTGTCGAGCAGGTCAGCTACGCGCATTCGGCGAATCCCGCGCAAGCCCCGCTTTTCACATTGGAAGCCACCAGCTTTCAGGTCAGGCCGGGCGAAATTGTAGCCATTCTTGGCCCCAACGCCAGCGGCAAATCCACACTTCTAAAATTGATCTCGGGCGCCCTTGCGCCCCTTTCCGGACGCATTCTGCTCGATGGATTCGTCACGCACTCGCTTACGCCGCGCACCCGCGCGCAGCGCATCGCCGTCGTCCAGCAGGAGAGCACTTTGCTCTTCCCTGCCCGCGCCTGGGAATTTGTCCTGCAAGGCCGCCATGCCCATGGCCGCTCGCTGCGTTTCGAATCGGAAGACGATATCTTGATTGCGAAAAATGCCCTCGTCCAGGTCGGCGCCGCTGATCTGAGCGACCGCTGGATGGACCAAATCTCCGGCGGTGAAAAGCAGCGCGTCATCCTCGCGCGCGCTTTAGCTCAACAGCCCTTGCTTCTGCTGCTCGATGAACCCACTCTCCACTTGGATATCGCCGCGCAGATCGGCTTGCTCGATTCACTGCGCCGGCTCGCGGGCGAGAATCGCTACACCGTAGTTGTGGTAACACACGAATTGAACCTCGCGGCGGAGTATGCCGATCAAGTTGTCTTGATGCAGCGCGGCCGGTGCTTGCGGGTTGGCCCTCCTGCAAGCATCTATCAGCGCGAATTGCTCGAACAGGTTTTCCAGACGCCGCTCACGGTGGAGTTCGGCTCCAACGGGCGGCCACGCGTCACCGTTTTGCCTGGAACATAACGCAGGGGCGTCCGCCGCGGTGGGCGCCCTTTTTCTCGTCAACCCCAACCCTGCGGCCCTGCGCTGCAGATCACATTCACCGCGAACTTCGTGCTCGGGAAGACGGTTCGGCGCTCCCACCTCGAGCGGGATCGCCAGCAGGCAAGCCGTCGCCGCCGCGCGACTGTAAGGCGGATTCAGTTTATGCGCAGGCCACTGCGGCCAGTCGCTCCATCGCTGGGCGACCCCGCGGGAAGGCCCCGCAACGGTCCTTCTTAAAAAGGTCCGGAGCTACCGCCAAGCCAGGAGACCGGCGAAGTTCGCAGCCGTGCGATTCTTTTTCCATCGCACAGGTCAACCTTCAACTCCCGCGCGAGAGGGAGCGGAGGACAAAATGAAAACGATTCTTCTTCGAACTGCCTTCCTCCTCTTTGCAGTTTCTGTGGCCGGTTTTTCATTACAAGCACAAAGTAATTCATCGGATGCCCGTCTTTCCGGAAAACTCACGGATCTTTCCGGCTACGGCATCGGCAACGTCAAAATCAGCGCTCAGCTTGAGGACACCCCAAACCCCCGCATCTGGTCGGCAATTTCCGGCGCTGACGGCGCCTATCTCCTCGCCGTTCCGCCAGGCCGCTATCACATTCACTTCCAGCACGCGTCCTTTGTACCACGTGACGTCGTTCTCGATCTCGCCGCCTCTGAAACTCGCCCGCTCGACCTTCGCCTGGAAATTCAGCCTCTTTCCGAAAACGTGGTCGTCACGGCGAATACCCAACCGCTGGAGATTGACCGTACCCCCGCGCCCGTTGATCTCATCGGCGGCCAGGAAATCGTGCAGCGCCAAGCCGTCTCTCTCCCCGACCTTCTTACGACTCAGACCGGCATCAGTCTCGCCCGCACCGGAACCATCGGCGGCCTGGCCACCATCTTCATTGACGGTGGCAACTCCTCATTCACCAAAGTGCTCATCGACGGTACTCCCGCAAACCTTCCCGGCGGGGACTTCGACTTCTCCAACCTCACTCTCGACAACGTGGACAAAGTCGAGATCGTCCATGGCGCCGAAAGCGCCCTCTACGGCACCGACGCCATGTCCGGCGTAATTCAAATCGTCAGCCATCGCGGCGCCACCCGCATTCCCGAAATCAATCTCTTCGCTGAAGGCGGCGGCTTTTCCTCCGCGCGCGGCGGCGCGCAAGTCAGCGGACTTCTCCGTCGCTTCGACTATTCCGCTGCGGGCTCCTACTTTCATAGCGACGGCCAGGGCGTGAATGACGCCTTCTTGAACCGCGGCTTCGCCGGAAATCTCGGCTACAGTTTCTCGAACACAAATCAAATGCGCCTCACCGTTCGCAGCAACTCCAGTTTTGCCGGATCTCCCGGCCAAACGCTTCTCGGTCCGGCCTTTTCCGATTCTTCGGCTTTTTACGATCTCCAGCAGCTTTCCGCGAACCTCATCTGGAACTTCCAGACCGGCGAGCACTGGAGCCATCATTTTTCTGGCATGGAATCCCGCTACTACAGCATCTTCGGCGGCTCTTTCGGCAATTTCCCGAATCAAGCCAACCGGGCCGGTGGCCTCGCGCAATCTACCTACTCCTTTCGCCACGGCGCAGCTACGGGAGGTTATCAATACGAAGTAGAAAACGTCGCCAGCGCAAAAGCCCACCGCAATAACCAAGGCGGCTTTCTCGACGTCCGCTGGTCCCCCATTTCGCGTCTTACGTTGAGCGCGGGCGGGCGCGCCGAAGCAAACACAAACTTTGGAACACGCGTTGTGCCTCGCGCGGGCGCTGTGCTCGCTCTCCGCTACGCCAAGGGATTTTTCGGAGACACGCGCGCACGCATTTCCTACGGCCAGGGAATCGAGGAACCCACAGCCCTCGAGTCATTTGACACCGATCCGTGCAGCCCGGGAAATCCTCACTTGCGCCCGCAGCGTAGCCGTACCGTCAACGTTGGCCTCGACCAGTACTTCGATTCGGACCGCTTTCGCCTTTCCGCCACTTACTTCGCCAACCAGTTCCGGGATTTGATCACAGCTGCACCCGGCACACAGGCTGGCTGTATTTTCGGCAGCTTCGCGTTTATCAATACCGACCTTGCTCGCGCCCGCGGCGTGGACCTCAGCGCCACCGCCCGCCTCACACGCTGGCTTTCCCTCAACGGCAACTATTCCAACGACGATACGCGCTTAGTACGATCCTCCGCCCCCCCCAACGGAATTCAGGACCCAGGTGATCATCTCCTGAAGCGGCCCGTGAATTCCGGCAACGTCTGGCTGAATGCCGCATATCGCCGTTTCAACTTCAATGTCAATGCTTACGTAGCTGGCGCGCGCAGGGACAGCGATTTTGACAGCACCTTCAATGGCCGCGCTTGTGTTTCTGGCCCTTGTCAGAGCAGGAATCCTGGTTACGCCCGTTTCGATCTCGCCACCAGTTATCTCATCGCACGCGGCATTACTTTCACCGGCCGCGTCACCAATCTCTTTGACAAGCAGTATCAAGAAAGCATCGGCTTTCCCGCTCTCGGACGTGACTACCGCCTCGGCCTCAACTATCGCTTCAACGGCCGAAACTAGTCTTTTCTGCGTAGGGGCGCAGCTTGCTGCGCCCCCTTCTCGGCAGGATTTATCGTCTTAGGAGATTCTCTTGAACAAACCTGAACCAATTCTCTTCTGCTGGAGCGGCGGCAAAGACAGCGCCATGGCGCTGCACACGCTGCTCCAACAAAAGCATTTCGAAGTCGTCGCTCTTCTTACTACCGTGACCGAAAGCTACGATCGCGTGGCCATGCACGGCGTCCGCCGCGAACTTCTCCAGCGGCAGGCGACATCCATCGGCCTTCCGCTGCACGAAGTTTTCATCCCTCCGCAATGCGTCAATCCCGTCTACGAGGCACGCATGGAGGAAGCCCTGCGTCTCTTTTACGACCAAGGGGTTCGAAATGTCGCCTTCGGTGACATCTTCCTCGAAGACCTCCGCGCCTACCGCGAGAAAAACCTCGCCCGCATCGGCATGACCGCGCTCTTCCCCATCTGGAAACGCGATACGCGCGAATTAATTAGCCACTTCCAGGAGCAACGTTTCCGCGCCGTCGCCGCCTGCATCGACAGCAAAATTCTCGATCGCAGTTTCGCGGGCCGCGAACTTGACGAATCCTTCTTCCGCGATCTCCCGCCAAGCGCCGATCCCTGCGGCGAAAACGGCGAGTTCCACACTTTCGTTTTCGAAGGCCCCATTTTTCAATCTCCCATTCCCATTCGAACTGGAGAAATCGTCAACCGCGATGGTTTTATCTTTTGTGATCTTTTGCCCCAAATGGAGGAAGCAACAAAATGAACGCCGAAATCTCTCAAAAAGAAAATCTGCTCTGTCGCACCCTGCTCGCCCTCGCCCTGATTCTGATGGCCGCCGCCCTGCGCATCGCCCCGCATCCCTGGAATTTCACGCCTATCGGCGCCATGGCCCTCTTCTCCGGCGCCGTGCTCAAGGACCGCCGCCTAGCCTTTTTCTTCCCACTCCTCGCGCTATTCGCCGGAGACCTCTTCATCGGCTTTCACAAACTAATTCCTATCGTCTACGCCAGCTTCCTCGTCAACGTCGCCATCGGCCTCTGGTTGCGCGACCGCCGCACCGTTCCCCGCATCAGTCTCGCCACGCTCCTAGGCGCCATCCAGTTCTTTTTCGTCACCAATTTCGCAGTCTGGCAATTCCTGAGGGGGTACCCGCATACCGCTTCAGGCCTAATCGCCTGCTACATAGCGGGAATTCCTTTTTTCTGGAACACGCTGGCAGGAGACGCGGCCTACGCCCTTCTTCTCTTCGGCAGCTTTGCCCTCGCCGAACGCCTCAGCCCGGCCTTGCAGCGCACCACTCAAGGGGTGTCATCCTGAGCGAAGCGAAGGATCTCAGCTCATCCGCAGCAAGTTCTCTCACTTTGGAATCTGATTAGCGGATGTAGGGGCGAACTTAGTTCGCCCTCCGCTCTGCTATAATCTTCGTTCCGTTATGCCGAAATCCGCTCCAGAGGCCGCCGCCATAGCGCCGGAAGTGCTCGCCAAATACGAGCCGGTCATCGGCTTGGAAGTCCACGTCCAACTACTCACTCGAACAAAAATCTTCTGTGGCTGCTCGACACGCTTCGGCGATCCTCCGAACGCCAACGTCTGCCCCGTCTGCCTCGGCTTACCTGGGACTCTCCCCGTGCTCAACAAGCGCGCCGTCGAAATGGCCATCCGTGCCGCATTGGCGCTGAATTGCACCGTCCACGACCATTCCCGCTTCGCCCGGAAAAATTATTTCTACCCCGACCTTCCCAAGGGCTACCAAATCTCCCAATACGAATTGCCCCTAGCCACCGGCGGCTGGCTCGAAGTCAAGGTCGGCAACGCGAAGAAACGCATCGGCATCACCCGCCTTCACCTCGAAGAAGACGCCGCCAAAAATCTCCACGAAGGCTTCTCGCAATCCGCCACCAAGGCTTACATCGACTACAACCGCTGCGGCACCCCGCTCAGCGAAATCGTCTCCGAGCCCGACATGCGCACAGCCGAAGAGGCCTACGCGTACCTGACCGCGCTCCGCCAGATCATGCTCTACACGGGCGTCAGCGATGGCAACATGGAAGAAGGCTCGCTCCGCTGCGACGCCAACGTAAGCGTTCGCACGCGTGGCTCAAAAGAATTTGGCACCAAGGTCGAAGTAAAAAACCTGAACTCTTTCCGCTATCTCCAAAGGGCTCTCGAATACGAGATCGAGCGCCATATCAGCGTCCTCGAATCCGGCGGCCGCCTCTCGCAAGAAACCCGTCTCTGGAACCAAGCCGAAGGCCACACCGTCTCCATGCGTTCAAAAGAAAAAGCCCACGACTATCGCTATTTCCCCGAGCCGGACCTTCTCCCCGTCCATATCAGCGAAGCCTGGCGCGAAGAAGTTCGCCGCACCCTCCCCGAGCTCCCCGAAACCAAGCGCGCCCGCTTCGTCACCGCCTATGGCATCACGCCCTACGACGCCGAAGTCCTCACCAGCACCCGAGCCCTCGCCGATTATTTCGAATCCGTATTCAAAGCCGGAGCCCCAGGCAAAGCCGCCGCCAACTGGATGCAAACCGAACTTCTTCGCGGTTTGAAAGATTCCGGCAAGGAAATCACTGCGAGCCCCGTCTCGCCCGCCGCCCTGGCCGAATTGGTGAACCTCGTCGAATCCGGCAAAATCACCGCCGCCATCGGCAAAAAGGTTTTCGGCACCATGTTCGAATCCGGCCGTACCGCTGCCGAGGTCGTCGCCGCCGAAGGCCTCGCCGCCCAAGTGAGCGATTCCGCCATCGAACAAGCGGCTCGCGAAGTCATCGCCAAGAATCCCGACAACGTCGCCAAATTCAAATCCGGCAACGAAGGTGTCTTCAAATTCTTCGTCGGCCAGGTTATGAAAGCCACCCGCGGCCAAGCCAACCCCCAGGCCGTCAACGACATCCTTCGCAAACTCCTCTCCTCCTAGCTCTTCGTAGTAGCCGGTCTTTAGACCGGTACGCCTTAGACCGCAGCTCAGGCCGGAACATGTCCTGACCGGGTCGCGGGCCTGAGGCCTTTTTTGGAGTGCGGCGGCTCGCCGCCCCTTTTCCGTCGTCCTCAGTCTCATGCCGCCGCATCAGCAAGATTCCGGCCCTGGCAGAAACATCTCGACGTATACTGCGTATTAGTTAGAGAGGCGGCCCGGAGGTTACCCGACCTGGTCGGAGAGGCCGTCCGCTTTCTATTCTTGGCAAGCTTTGTAGATCAACCCTAAAGGAACGTCTAGATGCTCAAAGTAGGCGCCAATGCCCCCGCCTTCCGGCTCGAATCCGACGAAGGCCAGGAAATCGCCCTCAAAGACTTCGCCGGCCAGCGCGTCCTCCTTTTCTTCTACCCCAAAGCCAACACCTCGGGTTGAACGATCGAGGCGTCCGAGTTTCGCGACGCAAAAAAAGATTTCGATAAGCTCGGCGTGGCCATTCTCGGCATGAGCGGCGACCACGTCAAAGCCCAAGCCGCGTTCAAAGCCAAGTTAAATCTCAATTTCCCCTTGCTCAGCGATCCCACTCACAAAACCATCGAAAAATTCGGCGCTTGGCAGAAAAAACACTTCATGGGCCGCTCCTTCATGGGCATCCTCCGCAGCTCCTTCCTCATCGGCAAAACCGGCAAAATCGAGGAACTCTGGCCCCTCGTCAGAGCCAAAGGCCACGCCTCCGAAGTCCTCAGGGTTATCTCGAAGAAACAGCCCGTCGCACAGGCTGCGACTCCGTAGTCAAGACTTCCGATTTTTAACGTTGGCTTACCCCCCACCCCCCACCAATTTGTATGAATATCAAAGGAAAAGACTTACAAAATTTGCAATTCGTAATTGATTGATTCTAAAGGACGCGATTTTGGTTGTTTTGGGCTGGCAAGAGCCGGAATGGCTGCCCTGAAAAGGAAAAGCGGGAGCAAGCTCCCGCACCCCAAAACGCAGTTATCTATGAGATCAAGTATGGCAAGAATTATGGGAATGTCAAGGCCTTTTTTTATTTTCTCTCAAAGAGTGCATGCGGGCCGTGGATTGAAGATGCGGACAGGCGAGATGTGCATCATCCCTTGCGTATCCGCTGAAGATGGGCGTCAGTTGATCGTGACCACCGCCCGCATGGTGAACGCCAGCTTCGTCTCAGCCGGGAAGTATATGTCTTTCTTTCCGGTGGCCGCTGCACCGGCTGTTCCGGCGCCCGCTCCAGCCGCTGCTCCGATGGCTGCGCCCTTGCCGCCGCCTGCCAGCGCTCCAATGATCGCGCCACCGGCTGCGCCGCCGCCGATGAACCCGGCATCGCGCTTGCCTTTGCCGCCCAGTGTTCTTCCGGCGGAGCTCGTCGCAGCCGTGTAGGTCTTGCCACCCACGGTCACGGTGCGCAGCCGCAGATACAATTTTGCCGGTGTGGACAAGCGGCCCGAAGCCTGCACGCTGCTCACGGTCAGTTTGACCGGCGATCCCTTGGGAATCACCACTTTGCCTTCGGAAATCACATCTTGCGCCACGGATCCGGTCACCGTCTCGCCGATCCTGGCCGTCTTCGAGCTCACCGACTGGTCGGTTACTACCGTAATCTTCGTTCCTACTGGGACCGTGCCGCCTCCCTGCGCCAGCGCAGGTATGGAAAGTGCCAGCGCCAGAAAAACGGCGCTACTGCGAATTCGTGGATTCATCTCCGTCACCTCGGGCTTGCATTGGGGCTGTAACATCAGTTTAGCAGAAAGCACCTCCGACAGTGGAACGAGAGCACGGCAGGGCGCTAGAAGTGGAACACCAGTTCCTCGGAATCTGGTGATTTCGGTTCGATATACAAATTGTCGATCAACCGCGTCTTGCCGATGAAAACCGCGAGCACCACATAACACGCTTTTCTCACGTGTAAGACCGGCTCAAATGTTTCCGCGTCAACGACTTCCGCGTAATCCACCCTTGCTAGTCGCTCTGAATCTAGCTTGCGTTGCAAACTAGTCTGCAAGTGCAGCGCATCGCGAACTCCGGCCGCAAGCTCGGTTCTCGCCGTCTCCAGCGCATGATACAGAACGGTAGCCGCCTGGCGCTCCTCCGCATTCAAATAAACATTTCGCGACGAAAGCGCCAAGCCGTCCGGTTCGCGGATCGGCGGGCAAACCACGATTTCCGTGTCCAGATTCAAGTCGCGCGCCATTTGCGTGACGAGCCGCGATTGCTGCGCATCTTTCCGCCCGAAGTACGCAAAATTCGGCTGCACGATCTGGAGCAGTTTCATCACCACAGTAGTGACGCCGCGAAAATGCCCGGGCCGCGAGCGCCCTTCGAGCCGGTCGGTCAAGCCATCGACGTTGACGTACGTCGCAAATCCATTGGGATAAATTTCCGCTGGTTCCGGCGCAAACAGCGCATCCACGCCCGCACGCTGAAGTTCTTCGCGGTCGCTCTCGAAAGTGCGCGGATATTTTGAGAAATCTTCGTTGGGACCAAACTGCTTGGGATTCACAAAAATGGAAGCAATCACCGGAGAGCATTCCCGCCTGGCTCGTTCGATCAGCGACAAATGTCCCGCGTGCACGGCGCCCATCGTCGGCACCAGTCCAATAATGCGGCTCTCCGCGCGCGCTTGCCGCGCCAGTTCCTTCATCCACGCAATGGTTCGGATAATTTCCACGAAGTGAGAAGAAACGCCTCGAACTACGCGCCCGCCGCGGTGGCGCGTTCACGATAGAAGTGCATCAGGTCCGTCAAGATGGGCTGCGCGCCAAGTTGCCGCAGCAAGGTAGTGACCTGTCCGCGGTGATAGGTCCCGTGATTCACCAGATGCTGCATCGATTGCCAAAGCGGATTGCTGTAAACACCGAATTTCAGCGTCTTGTACTCCATCACTCGGTCGAGGTCCGTTTGCGTTAGGCCTCGCACGAAAGTAAGCAAGCGCGTTTCGTGCTCATCCCAGCGCTCTTTCAAACTCGCCACGTCTTTGAATTGCGTCGTGTCGGGAAGCGAAGCCGGTGAGCGGCCCTGGAAGCGCTCCAGCCAGATCCACTCCGCGCCGTAGATGTGTGCGAGCGTATCACGCGCGGAACCGAAGCTCGAGCCCATCGGCTGAACAAACTTTTCCGCCG
>WNFP01003473.1_pt1 | contig 21105 bp, 15 predicted proteins | sample 5400201 | NCBI WGS metagenome assembly WNFP01 (sample SAMN13153355, study PRJNA577476) | soil metagenome | isolation source: 115 cm saprolite under Madrone tree | place: USA:California | collected 2016-06-14
GCGGCCTGAACGGCATGTCCCCACCTCGATCGCCACCGCGTATGCCCTCCTCGCTCGCGCGCTGCTGCATCGTCTGCCCTGTCCCTCGTGTGGACGCGAGCGGGGGAGCGGCTGATGCTTTTTAACACAGTAGTACTAGGGAGACGTAGTCTCTCCAGGAGGCGGGTCGCTGGTTCTCAACCGGCGCGCCGTCCGTGTCCTCCAAGGCCGACTCGGTATACCGTCGCTACCGGATCGTGGGAGAGGCTGATATCGAGCGGGCGCTGGAGAAGACCCAAACGTCAATCAAACAAGCTCCGGCCAGCAGCGTGGCCGACATCGGACAGGCCCGGAGGACGAGGCGGTGAGGTGTTTCCGCACGAATCCCGCACAAACGAAGGGGGCGGCCGAAGCCGCCCCCTTGCATCGCGTTGATTTTATGGCGGGCTCGACGGGACTTGAACCCGCGACCTCTGGATTGACAGTTCTCAACCTCAATCGACGGCATCTCTCACCTTCTCAGCTAGTTGCGATATCGAAGGCACACGGTCGCAGTAGCGCCATGTTGCGGCCAATAGCGTCGTGTTGCGGGACGTGGGTGACAATCTCGGTGACAGATGCTTGAGCTGGATCTGAACCCGTGTTCGCGGTCGCCCCTTTACTTTCTTAACTGTTACCGGCATGCCCCCTCCATGGGCCCCGTCCCCGCGACATAACCTGCCAGACTCAGACGCCGGCCGCCCCAGGAGCCGATGCCACAGCACCCTCCGGCAGCGGTCGCCCCCCTCGTGGCTCCCGTCCCCATGACATAATCGCCCATCCTCAGACGCCGGCCACCCGAGGAGCCGATGCCACAGCTCCGGGTCAAATCGGTGATGGTCACCCGAGCATCGGAGTCCGTGACGGGCACGGACTCAGCCGAGGCGACCTAGGTCGGCTTCAGCCTCGGCGCGCCAGAGATCCATCCCGAGCTCGCGGAGCAAGTCGGCGCCGGCTGCCAGATGGTGCTTAGCGTTCAGTTGATCTTTGGCCGCTGCTCGGACCTGGCCGAACACGACGTGGCAATGGGCGGCCAGGGGGCGCATGCGCAGGTCGGTCGCGAGGCGCAGGGCATCGTAGATGAGTCTCGCCGCCTTCTCCTGGTCCGACGGGTCGACCCGCGCCGCAAGGCGACCGATCGTGTAGAGTGCCCACGCCTCGTGGCCTCGTTCCTTGTGCTCCCGGGCGAGGCCCAACGCGTGTTCACCGACATCCTGTGCTCGCTCGAGCTCTCCGGCCGCCATCCACGATTCGGTCAGCCACACCAAGATCAGGGACCGTCCGCTCACGAGGTGCATGGCGGAGGCTCGCTCGAGGGCCTCCTCGATCAGCGGGCGCCCCTGATCCGGGCGCCCGGCCAGGTTGTACAGTTCGCCCAGCAGTGACGCGATCCTCGGAAACCACACAGGGCTGTGCCCGGCCCGGGTCATCTCGAGGGCCGGCTCGAGGATGGCGAGCGCGGCGGAGAGGTCGCCTTTCCGCACGAGGACATAGCCGATTCCGAAGTAGGCGGTGACGAGGCTCAGCGGATGATCGAGAGATCGGGCGATCTCGACGGCCTCCTCGGCAACCGCTCGCGCGGCGGGGAACTCGCCGAGCTCCGCAAGACACCACGCAAGGCACGTGCGCGAGTGGACTGACCGAGGCTGGGGCGAGCCGAAGCGCTTGTCGGTGTGATCTCCTGTGAGCGACTCGATGTTCCTCGTGAACCGCGGGATCGCCTCCCGGTACCCGCCCCCGGCGAGGCTAATCTGGCCTAGATAGGTGTTGGCGGTCACCTGCAGCTCGAGATCGGTGAGTGAGTCGGCGATCGCGAGTGCGCGCTGGCCCCACTCGACCGCCCGATCATGCTCGCCCATGACCCGGTAGTTGTCGGAAAGGTACGCCGACAGTCGCCCGAGCCGCCAGCGATCGCCCAGTGGCTCCACGTCGGCACGAGCCGCCTCCAGGCGCTCGCGCATGGCCTTGAACTCACCGAGCGACTGAAGGACGTTTCGGAGATCGAACTGCAGGTCGACGGCCCGCGCGAGGATCTTCGGATCGCGCGGCAAGTGCGCGACCGCGGTCAGCGCCTGCTCCAGGAGTGCGGCAGCCTCCCGGTTGGCGGAGCGAGCGAGGGCACGGGCGGCGGCCCGGCCGAGATACTCCACGGCCTTCTCCCAGACCTCTCCCCGGAACGAATGCCGGGCGAGATCCTCGGTGTGTTCGGCGAGCCGGTCTGTGTGAAGCGTCTCGATCACTTCCACCGCGCGGGCGTGAGTGGCTCGGCGCTCATCGTCGATGATGCTCGAGTAGGCCACCTCGTGAGTGAGAGTATGGGTGAACGTGTACTCTGGCCCCGAGACGCCACCGGTCTCGTAAAGAAAATCAGCGCTCCGCAGGTGGGCGAGGACCGGTTCCAGCGCCGTCACCGAGGTTCCCGCGACGCCCGCCAGGATTTCCACTGACACGTCTTTGCCCACGACTGATGAGCAATGGAGAATGCGCCTTTCCTCCCGCGGGAGCCGGTCGATCCGAGCGGCGAGCACCTCGTACACGGTGGCCGGTACCTCGATGTGCGCCCCCGGCTTCACGACTTGGTAACTGCCAGGCGCCCCGACGAGGGCTCCTGTCTCGGCCAGCGCCCGCACGCTTTCCTCGATGAAGAAGGGATTGCCCTCGGTGCGCTCGAGCAGCAGCGGCTTCAGGGCCGCGACGGCCTCACGCTCGCCGACCAACCCCTCTAGAAGCCGCTCGGCATCGTCGGCCGACAGCGGATCGACTCTGATCTGGCTGTAGTAGCCCTTGTCCGCCCAGCGGTGACGATACTCCGGGCGGTAGACGACCAGGAGCAGGATGGAAGCGGTCGGCAGGCTCTCCACGAGCGCGTCCAGGACGCCCTGGGACTCGGAGTCGATCCAGTGGGCATCTTCGAACACGAGCAGCAGCGGCTGCTCGCGACCCTGCCGCACCAGCAACCTCTTGATCGCGTCCTGGATTCGCGTGCGACGGGCCACCGGGTCCAGCTCGTCCCACCGCTCGCCATCCGCGGGGAAGTCGAGGAGGGTTGCGAGTGCCGGTAGCGCGGGCGCCAGCGCTCCGTCGAGTTCGAGCAGCCTCGCCGTGACTCGTTCTCGGGCCCGGCCTTCTTCCTCCTCGGGATCGACGCCGAAATACGCCTTCAAGAGATCGACGACGGGGAGGTAGGGCGTGGCGCTCGACAACGCCAATGAGGCAGCCTGGAGTCGAAGAGCTCCCTGAGCAGCCGGACCGTTGATGAACTCCCATACGAGCCGCGACTTCCCAACGCCAGCGTCGCCGACTACGGCCACCACCTGTCCGTGTCCGCTCGATGCCAGGGTCCATCGGTTTTCGAGCAACTCTATCTCATGGTGCCGCCCGACAAACCGACCCATGGTCCCCCGCACCGCCAGGCCGGTGGCGCGATGACCAGTGACGAGGAACGCCGACGGAGTCGCCCCAGAATCCAAAGCTTCGAGCCTGAATCGCCGATCGAGGAACGGCTCGGAGTCGGGACTGATGACGATCGCTCCCCACGGGGCCTGCGAAAGGAGGTCTTCGAGCATGGAGTTGCTCAAGCGCTCGGCGTCCGGATCGGAACGCCGGGCGCCCGAGACGTGAGCAATCACGAATTGGCTCGTATGGATCGCCACCTTCACCGGGAGCGACCGGCCGCCGGGCTCGCTGGGCGACACAGCCTTCTGGATGGCCATGGCGGCGAGCGCGGCACGGCGGGGGGCCTCGTCGATCGGCTCCAATCCGAACGACGCGTTGATGGCCGTCTGGCTCAACGTCTCGAGCCGACCGCCGAAGCCCACCACCTTGTCGGCGAGCAATTCCAATACTCCGTTCGGTGCCCGAGTGGCGGTGGTCCCGGTCGGATCCCCCAGTAACATACGCACGGCGGTAACCCACCTGCGCTCCCAACGGATGCTCGACGGCCCAGGAACTGCTAGTTGGCTGGAAGTCGGGGCCCGAGGCACAAGGGCCTCGACGCTCACTGGCGCCGCCGGGCTGGCGCGCGTCTTGTGTGAGGCCGCCCGCGGTCGCGTGGCCCTCACTCTCTCGCCAGGGGCCTCAATGTTCAGGAGAGCCATCCGGGCGCGCAGGGTGTTTCGCGAGACCACCAGGATGGCGGCCGTCCGGGAGATATTCCAGCCCGTCTCCCCTAGCACGCTCATGTAGTGCTGGCGCATGGCCTCATCGTGGGTTGCCCCGCCCGGCGGGGCGGGACTCGAAACTAGCGCCGGAGGCGGGGCAGACTCGGTAAGCGGCAGGATCTCGGCAGAAACCACGGTACCTTCACCCAGGAGGGCAACGCGCTCGATCACGTTGGTCAGTTCTCTCACGTTACCTGGCCAGTGATACGAGCGGAGACGCGCGGCTGCCTCGTTCGACAGACGTTTGGGAGGGAGCCCGTAGTCGACACACACCCGGGCTAGGAAGCGCTCGGCCAGTAGGATGACGTCATCGTCGCGATCTCGGAGCGGCGGCAACACGATAGGGAGAACGGCCAAGCGGTGGTAGAGATCTGCGCGGAATCGGCGCTCATGAACGGCAACGGTGAGATCGGCGTTCGTTGCGCTGATCACCCACACGTCTACCGGTTCGAGACGCGTCGCGCCTAGGCGGCGGACCGTTCGCTCCTCGAGAACCTTTAGCAGCTTGGCCTGCAGACTCTCCGGGAGGAGCCCGATCTCGTCGAGGAAGATCGTCCCGCGGTGGGCGGCTTGGAAGAGTCCCGCTTTCGCCCGTCGCGCATCGGTGAACGCGCCCTGCTCGAAACCGAAGAGCTCCGCCTCGAGCAGCGTGTCGGGAATCGCAGCGCAGTTGATGTCGACGAATGGACCTCGCGCGCGTGGTCCGAGGCGATGCAGGATCGAAGCCACTAGCCCCTTGCCGGTTCCCGTCTCGCCCTGGAGGAGGACAGTCGGCAAACGTTGCCCTCCGTGGTCGCGGGCGACCATGCGTCGGATGCTGCGGCGGACCGCCTCAAGCTTGGGACTGTCGCCTACGAGGCTCGCCAACTCATCCATGGCGCGCCGTATGTTAGCGTACCGTGGGAGTTAGCGTCCAGTTGGTAGGCGCGCCTGAATCGGCCCTCGTGTGGTTGTAGCCGAGCGCGAAGGTGAGCCGTGATGCCCTTACTGGGTGGCTGACCGATGGAGGAGGTTGGCGACGAGCCCACTGGCGACGAGATCACCGCCGGAGATGGCCAGGCTTGGGATGATTTTCGTTTCCTCCTGGGCGATTTTTGCCCAGAGGAGGCTAGGAGCTATCAGTACGTCGACCTGAAGCCGCACCAGGGCAGCGATGGCTGCGCGGCGCTGATCAAGTGATTCACCCCACCGCCGCTCGACGACCATGTTTTGGCCTTCAACCCAGCCGAGTTCTTTCATCGCCAACCACAACGAACTCGCCCCTGCATCTTTCGCTACCTCCTCTGGGGTCGGCGTCGGACCGAAGAGCGCCATCCCCACCCGGGCAACCTTCCCCGGCTGCTGTGCCTCGACGGCGAGCGGCGCGGCGAGGAGACCGAGGGCGAGTGTGGCGACGAGGGCAGTGGGGATATGGGCCATGGTAGCGGCCTCCGTTCAACCTAGGGCACTCATTGCAGAAGGCGGAGGGCGATCACTGGATCACTTCATCCGCCCGCCCCAGCAACGATGGCGGAATGGTTAGGCCGAGGACTTTCGCCGTTCTGAGATTGATGACGAGCTCAAACTTTGTGGGTTGCTCGATGGGCAGGTCGGCCGGCTTGGCGCCCTTGAGGATCTTGTCGACATAGATGGCGGCCCGTCGAAAGGAGTCAGTAGCGCTCGGGCCGTAGCTGAGGAAGCCCCCAGACTCGACAAAATCTCTGTATAGAGAGACCACTGGCAAGCGTCTCTTTCCCGCCAGGTCCAGGATGCGTCTTAGATGTGACGTGATGACCTGGTCATCGATTACGAGGAGCGCTCCGGCGCGTCCCCTCGTTGCGGTTTCGAATGCCCTCTCAATCTCCGTCGGGCCCCGCACCCCCACATCTTGGAGCTGAACTACCAGCTGCCGGCTTGCAGCCTGTAGTGCTTCAAATACGAAGCCCGCGCCCTCACTGGACGAATTCCAGAGGACCGCCGCGCGGGAGACCTTTGGAAGAGCCTCCTTCAGAAGCTCAAGCCGTTTACCACTCGTCTCGGCCACCAAGGTAGTCAGACCGGTGAGGTTCCCTCCGGGACGCGCGAGGCTGGCGACCACCTTGGCGGCGGCGCTATCGGCGACTGCAGTAAAGACGATGGGAATTGTAGTAGTCGCGTTCTTGGCAGCCCGCGTCGCTGGTGTATTTATGGTGAGGATAACTTCAACTTGGAGACGGACGAGTTCCGCTGCGAGATCGGGGAGCTGATCGTCCTTGCCCTCCGCGAAGCGCCATTCGATGGCGATGTTCTGCCCCTCGATGTATCCGAGCTCACGCAGGCCCCGCCGAAATGCCTCGAATCGAACCGAGGGCCCGCAGGGAGAGAGGCCAGGCTACAGCACACCTAGCCGCCACACCTTTTCCCCCTGTTGCGCTTGGGCGGCGAACGGCGCGGCGAGGAGGACCGCACCCGTGCCAGCAAGGAACGTGCGGCGGTCTATCACTGGGTCCTCCGGCTCAATTGAACCATCCAGTCCGTCGGATGCGGCTCTGTTCAGCCAGGAGCCAAGGAAGGTGCTGCCGCAACTCCCGCCACGCTTCGGGTGCCCACGGGAAGGTGCGCACGTAGCCTCCTGCCACAGACCGGGATCGGTCGGCCCCTTTTCGTCAGCGGACAGGCGGCGGTGTCCTCGAACCCTTTGATTGTATATGACTCGCCCCGATGGCCTTCATCTTGCTGTTCTACAGGTCAGATGACGAATCTGCTCGTGCGACGGCTCCTAATCCCTGTCCTTGGGCCCAGCTGGAAGATACTGAGCCCGCTCACGATATCGTCCGTTACATCCATATGCCTCCCCGACACCATCGACCCACGCGAGAGAACATGAGTCATGGCAGAGCGGGAGGCTTGTCTCGTTGTGCCAGCAGCGTACTGGTTTGAGATTCATGGCGGCAGTCCTGACCCAGACTTGGAACAGCTTGAGTACAAGCTACGCTGCCGCATCATTGTTGAGGGCTCTGCGATCTTGCTAGCGAACATTCTCGAATTCGCTGACTCATCAAGCCAGTTTCGCAAGCTCACCGCCGAACGACTAGAGAAAATCCCAAAACACCGAATTCTCAGAGAAGAGTCGTGGGTTCAGGGAACATAGGAGCCGATACTCATGCGTGGATGGGCTCGATAAGCTTTGATCCGAGCCACAGAGACTGGACCCGCCTGCGCCGCAACGGACGTGAATGGCTCGGATGAATAAGGCTGCGCACTACGAGGAGTGGGCCGCACTGTGGGAAGCGGCCAAGGATGTCTCCACACGGAAGACAAGTTGGGATCGTAATGCCCGGGAGTCTTTTGAACTCGTCGCGATCGCATTGCTCTACCAACGTAATGCGATCGAGATGTACGAGGAAGAAGCACTTCACGGCGCGCTGCGGACTTCGGAGGCGGGTGCGGGTCCCTCAATCCCCTGGCCATCAGAGGAACCGCTGTTCCCAAAGATGATGGAATCAACAGACGCGAACCTAGGGAACAGCTTCATCGCGTCAGGATCCCTTCGATTGCCGGTAGCCGTCTTGAAGGCGATCGAGAGTTTTGTGAGCCCCCGCCAGAAAATCGGCAGGGAAATCCCGACCAGGGACCCCAGCAGCGCCGCGATGCTCGTGCCCAGGAGGACTCCGAGACCCCGGCGCACGGGGCGGAGACGAAGACGGGCCAACCATATCGGGAAGGAGCCCGCCAACGGCGCTGGGCAGGGGCACCAAGCTGATGTGGGATGGCCCGCGCGTGTGACGTCGACGAGGGGCAGACGTGGGTGCGTATCGATAATCTCGGTGGGCACCCTACAGCGTGGGAGGGGAAGGCGGGAACGTGAATGAGAACTCGGCACTCCCTGCCGCTTGCATTCGCGACCCTGTGCATCGTGGCCTTGGCCCAGGGTGCCTGGGCAGCGGGCGCTACCGAGCAGGTCAAGAGCGCCATCGACCGTGTCCTCGTGACAGTCGGCAACCCCGCACTGAGAGGCGATGAGAAGATCGTCGAGCGTCGGGCGGCAATGCGGAAGATCGCCGACGGGATCGTCGATTTCGACGAGATCGCGCGCCGCTCTCTCGGCCGCTCCTGGCTGCCGCTGTCGGAGGTCCAGCGCAAGGAGTTCGTGGGTCTCTTCGAGGACCTTCTCGAGCGCTCGTATATCCCTAAGATCGAGCTCTACGGGGGCGAGAAGATCATCTACGGCGGCGAGCGCGTGGATGGTGACCTCGCCACCGTCAGCACCAAGATTATAACCAAGAACAGCAACGCCGTGCCGATCGACTACCGTCTCCTCAAGCACGGCGAGCGGTGGATGATCTACGACATCAGCATCGAGGGCATCAGTCTCGTGTCAAATTACCGGACCCAGTTCAATAAGATCATCCAGACGAGCGGCTACGATGGCCTCGTCGAGAAGATGAAGAGCAAGCGGAGCCAGCGAAGAAGACAGACAGAAAAGGAAAGGAGACTAACGAGCGCCACGCCTGTCACGTTTAGGTTCGCAGCGAACTGGAGTCGGTCCTGGATCTCACGGAAACGCGGTCCCATTCCCACATTCCCACGGTATTCCCGCACGGATGCCCAGCGAATTCCCACGCATTGACGTCAGTGGAGGGGCTCTGGGACAAGATGAGATGGCTTGGGTCGTTTTGGGTATCCTGAGTACGTGGTCTGGATCAGTTCGTAATCAGTAGGTCGCGGGTTCGAGTTCGTGACTGTCGGCTCCTCCAGCCAGATTGGCCGTTGATGACGTAGCTGGCGGCTTGGGCTTATCGCGAGCCAATCCCCGCTACACTCACACCGTCACTGTGCCTGGCACAGTTCTGACACAGGCCAACTGTTGGTCCTGAGGAATTCCACATTTGCCCGCTATCAAAGGATCTCTAGCCTGGATAATTCACGAGAAATGGGACAAAAAAGCCACCGAGTCTCGCCCGGGTGCTATAGAAGCGGTGTCTGGTCGCTTCGACGCACCAATGAGAGGAGACTCGATGGCTACAGACTGTATAGCGCAGCTGACCTTCCGGTTCCAGCAGAATTCCAAGCCGATCGTGGCGGCCTTCGACATGGCCCAGGCCAGTTCGGATGGCGGCGCGGTGCTGCTCAAGGCGATCGACCGCCGGCTGGGGCTGACCGAGCGCTTGGCCGTCTGCGCGAGCGAGTGGCGGCAGCCGGGGAAGGTCCAGCACTCGATCCTCGAGTTGCTCCGGCAGCGCGTCTTCGGGCTGGCCTTGGGCTACCCCGACTGCAACGACGCCGCCCCGCTGGCCCACGACCCGATCCACAAGCTGCTCCTCGACCGCGATCCGCTCACCGGGGCGGCCTTGAGTTCGCAGCCGACCCTCTCGCGCTTCGAGAACAGTCTGCGGCGGGCCGACCTCTTCGCCATGGCCGACGCCTTGGCCGACACGGTCATCGCGACGCATCAGCACCGCTTCCAGGGGCAGCGTGTCCGACGCATCACCCTGGACCTGGACACCACCGAGGATCCCGCCCACGGCCAGCAGCAGTTCGCCTTGTTCAATGGGTACTACGGTACCTGGTGCTATCTGCCGTTGCTCGCCACGCTGACGTTCAACAACGAGCCGCGCCAGTATTTGGTGGCCGCCCTGCTGCGGCCAGGGACCGCCGCCGTCACGCCCAGCGCTATCGGCCTGCTGCGCCGCCTGCTCGCCAAGCTCCGGGCGGCCTTCCCCACGGCCGTGCTCCGCGTGCGGCTGGATGGGGGCTTCGAGAGTGTGCAGCTGTTCGGAGACACGCGCTATCGGACCCGCAAGTGGTCGCGCAAGCGGCGCATCATCATGAAGGCCGAGGTGCTGCGCTACCCGGGGCGCGCGCCCAAGAACAACCCCCGCTTCGTCGTGACCAATCTGCCCGCTCCGCCGGCGGCGGTCTACGCCTGCTACGCCGCCCGCGGCGACATGGAGAATCGCGTCAAGGAGCTGAAGCTCGGGCTGGCGCTGGACCGGACCAGTTGTGCGCGCTTCCGGGCCAATCAGTTCCGGGTCCTGCTGACGGCGGCCACCTATGTCCTGTTTCAGGAGCTGCAGCGGTGCGCGCAGTCTACCCCCAGCGCCGCCGCGCAAGTGAGCACGCTGCGGCAGCGGCTGCTCAAGGTCGCCGTCTGGGTCGAGCGCTCCGTGCGCCGCATCGTCTTGCATCTGCCGACGGCCTTCCCCTGGCTGCGCCCGTGGCGGCAACTGGCGCAGGCCCTCGGCGCCACGCCCTGATCCCAGCGGCTGCTCCATGCCCCCGGCACCACCGCGGGCCCGGGGTCTCTCCGGCGCGATCAGCCGTGCGACGTCCAGAAGGCACCACGCCGCCACGCACGTCGCGGATCTCGAAATGCTGGCCTCACGCGCATCTCCAGACTCCACACCGCGCATCCACGCGTCCGCCAGCCCAGATTGGCCCTCAGTGGCTGCACTCATGAATTATCCGGGCTAGGAAAGTGTCTGGATTGACTATCCGAGAGGATGATCCAAGGACGCCGTATACGCACGATTTCCAGTCCCGACGCCGGGCATCGTGACTCAAAACATAAAGCCCTCCTAAACAGCTCTGTCGGTCGCTGGTTCAAATCGGGGGCCCGAAACCCCTTGCCGGCAAACAGGTCGCTCGAGTTTCGCTTTGAGGATCGGGCCTAAACCCGTGCTTGCCATCCACCATACGCTTGCTACTCAGTTCGCACCACTGACACGCTGTTGACCTAACGACCTAGCTCTCGGGACTTCAACTCGGAAGGCGTTTTGATCTCGACAATGCAGCTCGGGCTGATAGGAGGCTCGTCATCTGGCGCGGAGCGTACCTCTTGACCCAGTGCGGGTTTCGGCGGATGCTCGCCGCCATCCGTGTGTGGGCATGAGAACAGTGGCGCAATCCCTGGGACATGGGGTGCACTTGGTCGGCAGCGTGCCGCTGGCCAGCCCGGAGGCCGTCTTCCGCGCTCTGGCCGCCGAGATCGGTGATCGCCTGCGCCGCATCCCTGATGGAGAGACCGGCCCCAGATCCGACTGGATTGTCTGGCAGCTGCCGGTCTTCACCACCCAGCAGCAGTTCGAGGTAGTGCCTCCCGGCCTGAACAGCTGGCGGCCGCTGCCGCGAGTTCGCCTTGCGGAGGGCGCGCGCCCGGACAGTGTGACGTTCGGGGCACTGGGGTACGCGGACGCGGCGATTGCCTCCTATCGCATCTTCGCGCGTCTGAAGCGCGACGGATTGGTGCCGGTCGCCTGCCGCTTCCAGGTCTGCCTGCCGACTCCCCTGGCGCCAATCACCGCCTTCGTGGTCGCCGAGCACCAGGGGCTCCTGGAGCCGGTCTACGAAGACCGATTGCTGGCCGAGCTACGGCTCATCCTCGAGGTCGTACCCCACGACCAGCTTGCCATCCAGTGGGACACCAACTTCGAGTTCGGGATGCTGGAGGGCGTCTTCCCGGTCTGGTTCGACGACATCAAGGGCGGCATCCTGGACCGGCTGCTGCGACTCTCCCGGTACGTACCGCCGGACGTCCAGCTCGGCTATCACTTCTGTTACGGTGACGTCCAGCACCGACACTTTAAGGAGCCGGCCGACGCTGGGAAGCTGGTTGACGTCGCCAACGCGCTGGCGGCGAGCCTGGGCCGCCCTCTCAACTGGATCCACCTGCCGGTTCCACGGGAGCGCCTCGACGAGGCGTACTACGCCCCGTTACGGGAGCTTCGCCTGCGCCCCGAGACCGAGCTCTACCTCGGCCTGGTCCACCACACCGACGGCGTCGACGGGACGGTCCGCCGCATGGAGGTCGCCCGCGGCTTCGTGTCCAACTTCGGCATTGCCACGGAGTGCGGTTGGGGCCGGCGGCCCCCATCCACCATCCCTGAGCTCTTGCGCATCCACGGCGCACTCAGCGCCCCGATCCAGCAACCCGGCGGCCCCCGGCGCCGGTTCCAGTGGCCGCCCGGCTTCCAGCGGATCCCCGATGAGGACTGGACTCGGCAGCCCGTGGACACCTTCGGCCTCCGGTACGACACGGTTGAGAACCACGGCTGGTACCGGAACCTCGACCCGACGGTGGAGGATCTGGCCCGCCACCTTGAGGACGGCCAGCTCCTGATCGACTACTCGGGCGGGACTGGAATCCTCCTCGACCGGCTGAACCTGCGGATCTTCGACCGCCACGTCGGGATGTTGGTCGTGGACAGCTCATCGAAGTTTCTCCGCGTTGCGCTCGACAAGTTTGGCGACGAGGAGCGCGTCGCGTTTCGACTCTTGCGCTGGCTCAAGGAGGAGAAGCGGCTCGAGCTCCTCGAGGAGGTGATCGGGCCCGAGCTGCTGGTACGCAAGGCCGACGCGATTGCGTCCACCAACGCGATCCACCTCTATCGGGACCTCCCGGACACGCTCGCTTCCTGGGCTCGGGTGCTGCGGCCGAGCGGGCGGGTGTTCGTGCAGTCCGGCAATATCCGCAACCCGCAGGCCCGGCCGAGCGAATGGATCCTGGACGAGACCGTGTGGGCGATTCACGAGGTCGCCACCGGACTGGTCCGCAACGACCCTCGCTACACTGCCTACCGGCCGCTGCTCGACGACGAAGCCCGGATGCAGGCGCACGTGGCCTACCGGGACCAGGTCTTCCTGCCGGTCCGGCCGCTCGAGTACTACCTGCGCGGCCTCGAGGAGGCCGGATTCACCGTGGAGGAGGTCACGGCCCGTTCCATCGAGGCTCGGGTCGAGGATTGGTTCGAATTCTTGAGCGCCTACCACGAGGCCGTGCTGGGCTGGCTGGGCTCCTCGGTCAAAGTCGATGGCGAGGCGCCCAGCAAGGAAGCCGTGACCGATCGGCTGGCGCTCATCCGCCAAGCGATGGGCACGCTCTTCGGGGGCCGCCAGGCGTTCCGGTGCTGCTGGACCTACATCAACTGTATTCGGTTCTAGGACCCTAGCCGAGATGGCGTTTCATCAGACCCTGAGGCCGGCGCACACCCCAGCGATCTCTTCATCGCTATTGGTGACCCCGACGGGATTCGGTGACCTTTGGAACGTGCAAGTGCATGGAATAATTCACGTGGCCTGACACCGGCCTTCGCACGCGCCAGCGGCACTCGTCAGCTCAGTCTTGCCAGCTGCAAGGCCCAGGACTAAATCATTCCCCGGCGAGTGCTCAGCTGAGTCCGTTCGAGATCTACGGCGAGCCCGCGGTTGGCGGATCATCGCCGATGACAACCCGAGGCACAACACCGCCGACATTCAGTGAGGTTTCCAATGCCGGATACCCACGATGCTGAGGGCCTGGAACATGCACGGAACTGGTTCTCGCTTCATGCCGGCCAGCGGCTACAGTGCGTAAATTTCTTCATTCTGGCAACCGCAGCCCTTGTCGCCGGATTCGGAACGGTCTTAGCCGCAGGAAGGTTTGGCACAGCGTTCGTCATAGGCCTCGTGGGTGCCACGGTGACCATCGTCTTCAACCTGATGGAGCGCAGGACAAAAGAGCTGGTTAAGGCGGGAGAGGCCGCGATGAAAGAATTCGAAGCGCGCCTCTCACAAACTACGGGAATCTCTGCCATGGCGCTTGTTGATCGCGTGGAGAAAACTCGGATAAGTCGCGGCGCCTCCTATTCGAAGGCAATCAACATGCTCCAATGTGAGGATCGAACCCGTGCCCGCCCTTCCCTTTCCGGCCCCGGAGACGGAAACTCTAACGGGTGCTTGCCTATGCCGGCTTCAAACCCGTGTTTACGGTCCGCCGCGCGCTTTTTCAACGGTTTCTGGCAGTTGTCGGCTGTTGACTCAACACCGCGCCCCCCGGGATTCAAATTCGGAGGGTGGTCTCGACCTGCTATCCAGCTCTGGTCCTGTCAGGATGTGACAATCGGCTTGGCCCTCGGTCAGGCATGCACAGAGCGAACACGTAGCCAGAGATACCTACCTCCCTCTCCTGTCGGGGTCATAGTCACCCCGCCTGATGAACCTTTGCGCACATCGGAAACACCAAGCCTAACGAACCAAAGCGAAGAACACCGATATTTTGCCGATCTCGTCCCGAATAATATTCTCCCTCCAGAACGGCAGACGTGGGATTGAGTGTCAATCGAGCGACACCCCGGTGCATGTGCATTGTGGCGGCTGCATTCGCTGCGGGTTCATTTAGAGCGGATAAGCAGAATGGCCTTTATGCCGCCTACGCGCTCACTCGCGACGCTTGTTTCCGCAGTAACCAAGGCCGACCGATCATGACCGAATCGGGCTCCGCATATTGCTGACCCTTCTCGACCGGCCAGCCTTGACTCACCCTCGCGTGCCTCTCGTCGAACCGTCGCCCACCACACCCTCCATTGATCACTATCCGATCTTCACCTCGATGGACTTGGTCTTGGCCCGCTCCGCCTTCGGGAGGTGGACCTTGAGCACCCCGTCATTGAACTCGGCCGCCACCTTGTTGCCATCCGCGTCCTCCGGCAGCGTGAAGCTCCGGGCAAAACGGCCGTACGCCCGCTCCACGCGGTGATACTTTCGGCCCTGCTCTTCCTTCTCGAAGGTCCGCTCCCCGGTGATCGTGAGCACATCATCTTGGACCGTCACTTTGACGTCGTCCTTCTTGACCCCGGGCAGTTCGGCCTTGATGAGGTACTCCGTGTCATGTTCAACGATATCCACCAGCGGGGCCCACTCCGCGACGGTCAGGGCCTCTTCCTTGCCGCTGGGCGGGCGGATCGGAGCGCGCCCGAACATGGCCGCGAGGCGGTGTTGCAGGTCGTCGAGCTCTCTGGCGTCCATCGTGCGTCCTCCCTTTGTCTTGGTTTGATGCGCATCCGCAGGCATCGGCGTTTGGATCGAAGTACTGTAATAGTACGCTGAAAGCGACCTCCACGCTGACGCATCACGTGGCTGTTCGGCGGCCCTGCATCATTGACCTGCCCCAGGTGGATGTACCAGCCGCCAGGTGAGTCCAACGCAGCGGGGAGCGAGTTTGGTCAGGACTACCTCGTCGCGCACTCGATCCATGATTCTAGACTCTACTTTGCCTCGCCCTCCACCACGATCAGCCGCTGGCCAGGAGGTTGCGACGCGCCTCTGGCGTTCCGAGCAGTGGCCTCTCGGGCTCAGGCCGCGCGGTAGATGCTGGCCTCGACCGACTTCCCTTTCACTCGCACGGCCGAAAGCGCTTCCAGAGTTTCTTCCGCCGTCAGCTGACTTCGGGTGGCCTCGCTCAGCAGGATATCGGTCCCCAGTTCCTTGTTGAGCCCCTGGATGCGCGAGGCGAGATTGACCGCGTCCCCGACCAGGGCATAGGTCAGCCGCTCGGCGCTGCCGATATTGCCCGCCAGCACGATGCCCGTGTGGATGCCGATACCGTTTCTGAGGGGCGGCTTGCCGGCGCGGGCGCGTCGGGCGTTGAGCTCCGCCAGGCGCCGGCGGATCTCGTGGGCGGCGGCCAGGGCCCGGTCGGCATGGTTCCGACGCTCGCAGGGGAGCGCCGAAGACCGCCTCGATCTCGTCGCCGATGTACTGGAGCACCAGCCCGCGCGAGCCCGAGGCCCGCGAACGTGTCCGCACGCTGCTTCGGGAAGCGATGACCGACGAACTCGCCCATGTTGGTCAGCGCCGTAACTTCCTCGGCCACCTCGGACTGCGGGTCGCTCACCGGATGGTCGAATCGATGTATCGCGCTTTCTTCCGTGACATCCCCGAGACGTCACTCCTCTTCAACATCCAACAGATGGTCCAGGACGGGAAAGCATTCGACTACAGCACTATTGCGCCCGAAATGATCGCTAAGAGCTGGGTCCCCTCTTATTGCAAGACCTAGCCTACCCAACCGTTCTCAGTCATGGCCCGCCGTCCCCGTTTGCCGGTACTGCGGCACCAGCCGAGCAGCCGGCCCTGCCTGACATGACCCTGTAACTGGTGCCGGCAGATTGGGCAAGCCCGGTGTGATCGCGCGGGGGCGGCCCCCGACCTCCTCGAGGCCGCCATCATGAAGGGCGGATGCTCGCACAAGAACCGGCTCGGCTGAGCGCGCATCCGGCCCGATATCCTCCGATCTCCCCAGCCTCCGCGGTTCGACGACGGCGCGGCTCCATGGACGGATCTCGGCACCAAGGCGCCGACACGTGACGTTTCTTGGCCAGCGCTACCTATCCCTGCCTATCGCCTCGAGATCCGACGAAACATAACCGCGTGATCTGGAAACGTTCGTGGGACGCCCGCGGGCCGGCGCCGCGGTGGCATGACGGTTGCGAGGATGAAGGACATCGGCAGGGAACCCGCCGTGGATCGGATCAGTGACATGATTGAGTTCGATGTCCAGTGCCGGCTGTGCCGCACGCCCATGACGCTCCAAGTGCGTGATGAGCGGGCGCGAGCCGCGTTCGAAAAGGACGGCGCGCTCTGTGAGGTCTGCTACGAGCTCGGCTACCGCTCGAGGGCCACGACGGATGCGGCCCCGTCGACACCGTCCGCGAACGGGCACCCCGCGACTGCCCCGAGCAGCTCGCTCAGGCGGGAACCGGGGGCGGAGGGTTGACTCCCGAGTGCTGCAGGGCAGGTGCGCCCGGAAGCGTGGGACGTGGACGAGCGTGCGAGTGAACGGCGCGGCCCGGCGCGCCAGCCAAAGGGGAGGAGGATCAGATGGCTCCGTTGTACGTGATGAGTCTGGAGGACCGGGTCGACTTGGCCCGGAATCAGCTTAACGCCGTGATCCTGAAGCTCAGGCAGGCGGTCAAGGAGCAGCCTCAGCTCGACGAGGTCGAGCAGGTAATGTACTCGGCGACGACTCAGCTCCAACACATTAGTGAGCTGATCGGCCGCTAATTCGCGCCCGACAATTCGGAGTCACTGCGCTCGGTTGACGTACCGGCTGCGAGGTCGTGATCACTCCGACTCGTGGGTTCGCTGTGCCGTCGGCTTCTGGGGCAGCCGGGGTCCGAGTCTGGCACCTTATGTCACGGTGACGGGGCCCAAGGACGGGCCACCGACGCCGGAGGGCGTTCATGTTGTCTGTCCTCCAGACGCTGTCCACAATCATTTGTTTTCGGCCGGTCTGTTTCCGGTCCCTACGGCAGAGGGATTCTACTGTGTTAGAGATCCAGCTAGAAGGCAGGTTTTTGAGCCGCGCCAAGGATGAAGAGGAAGCGAGCTAGTCCGCCTCCGGTGGAAGGATGTGGACTTCAAGACACGCACGGTGAGATTCGCCAACACCAAGGACGGGGATTCACGCTCTGTACCGATGACTGACACCCTCAGTGACCTGATCCAAGGATTCGCGCGGCCCCTCGACCCTGAGACCCCTGTTTTCCCCGAGCGAGAACCCCTCGTCCTCACCCGGGGCTTTACTCGACTGATCCGGCGCCTTGGGCTCAAGGACCTCACCTTCCACGACCTGCGCCACGACGCCGCGAGTACCCTCGCCATGGCCGGCGTCCCCCCCCCGCACGGTGGCAGAAATCCTCGGCCACCGTTATATGCGAATGACAACACGTTATGCTCACTTGAGCCCGCAACATCTTCGGGAAGCCATCAAAGCACTCGACGCACGGGTAACCGAGAAAAAGAAGGCAGCCATCGAAGCTCAATAGGCTCTATTTAGGCACCGCCTACCTCGAATGGAAAAGAACAAAGCGCGCGGTGTCACCTAACCGCGCGCTTTGTTTTGGCTTGAATGGCGGGCTCGACGGGACTTGAACCCGCGACCTCTGGATTGACAGTCCAGTGTGCTAACCAGGCTGCACCACGAGCCCGTATCGGGACTTCAAGAGGTTACACGACGCTCTCGCGCTACGCAACTGCCGACTGTGCCCGCAATTGTGCCCGACAGCCTCATCAACGAAGCAGACCACCCACGAGCTGAAGCGAGAATCCCAACACAAGAAGACTTACCCCAAGATGGGCCAGCCGATCGTATCTCGCAGCTTGCTCCTTCATAGCCTCGTCAGCTTGCTCAAACATGAGGTACGAAACTCCTCCGCGCCTGATCGGCGGCGGCAAGCCGCAGCGCCAGACGAGGATGGCTCCGACGATATCGAGGACTAACCCAACGCTGGCACCGTAGGCTTCGAGCATCGACATCGCCACCGTGTAGATGGTCACCGCTCTTCAGCCAGGCGCCGTGCGACGTCCTGCAGGTCCGCCGGGCTCACGATGTGGTAGCGATTCGAACACCGATCGCGTCCTGTGCCCTGTGACCGTCATCGCCACGCGCTCCGGCACGCCGCGTTTCACCATGTTCCGTACCGCCGTCCTCCGGAAGTCGTGCCGCAGCATCCCGGGCGCGCCGGCCTTCTTGCACGCCGTCAGCCATCGCTTCCTGAAGTCCAGGCACGGCTTCCCAGCTCGTCGTCCCTTGCCCACGTGCAGGAAGATGCACGGCGCAATGCGGCGGAGGCGACGCTCGAGGGCCTTCACGCGCTCCAGCTGCGCTCCAAGGGCAGGACCTCGGACTGCATCCGCCAGCCGAACGTGAACGCGATCGTCACGGAGACCTCCAGATCCGCCCGCAGGTGCTTCCGCAGGCTCTGGAACTGCTCGCGCTCGAAGAAGCCTTCTCTGGGAAGGCTTCCTTCAGACCGTCAGGCGCAAGCAGCTTCTGGTTCTCGTAGGCCACGCGCAGCCTCCGGCTCAGCGGCGCCCGCTCGCGGTTCACGGTCCCGTTCAAGGTCCCCTCGCGCTGGCGCTGGAGCGCGTGTGCAGAGGCTCCGATTCCTAACCGAGCCTGAACTACCCCAACCCGGCAAGCACCACGACCAGGACGCCGATGATGCAGAAGATGCCCATGCGAGTCGTTCCTTCGCCTACCATCACTCTAGTCGCCAAGGACCCGCCCACCCATTGGACCTAGGTCCCATACGCATTCCGCTCGGGAGGTGAGACGGTGGACGTACGCTTTCGCCTAGGAGAAGAGCCATACGATTCAGCCTGGATCCACTCAAGTCGGGCTGGCGCGGAGCGAGGTCGCATGCCGGGTGGCGCCGAGCGCCCAGTCGACCCCGTTGTCCGTACCAATGCGGCCGCGCGCGATCCAACCTTCCACTCATACTATCCGGACAACCTGCAGGCGCCCGAGCAAGCGGGGCTCGGCGAACCGGAATTGCGCTCGGATTGAATTCCCTATCTCTGATCTGAACGGAGGCAGCCATGTCCGAGCAAATCCACCGCTCCGCCTTTCTCGACGGCGATGCCGGCAAGGCGGACGCCATCACCCAAGTCCGGCGCGAAGCAGCTCTGCTCAAGACGGGGGCCTTACAAAACGCGATCTTTAACAGCGCGAACTTCTCCAGCATCGCCACCGACGAGAAGGGCGTCATTCAATTATTCAATGTCGGTGCGGAGCGGATGCTGGGCTACACGGCCGCCGAAGTGCTGGACAAGATCACGCCGGCCGACATATCCGACCCGCAGGAAGTGATCGCGCGCGCCAAGGCGTTGAGCCTCGAGCTCGGAACCCCAATTACGCCGGGCTTCGAGGCGTTGGTGTTCAAGGCCTCGCGCGGGATCGAGGACATCTACGAGCTGACTTACTTTCGCAAGGACGGGAGCCGGTTCCCGGCGGTGGTGTCCGTCACGGCGCTGCGCGACGCCCAAGATGCCATCATCGGCTATCTCTTGATTGGCACCGACAATACCGCACGTAAGCTGGTCGAAGCCGAGCAAAAAAAGCTCGATCAGCGCCTGCGAGACCAGCAGTTCTACACGCGCTCGCTGATCGAATCCAACATCGACGCGCTGATGACCACCGATCCCTCCGGCATCATCACGGACGTCAACAAGCAGATGGAGGCGCTCACCGGCTGCACGCGCGACGAACTGATCGGCGCGCCGTTCAAGAGCTACTTCACCGATCCGGAGCGGGCCGAAGCGGGTATCAAGCTCGTGCTGAGCGAAAAGAAGGTCACCGACTACGAGCTGACGGCGTGCGCCCGCGACGGGAAGCAAACGGTGGTGTCCTATAACGCGACCACCTTTTACGACCGGGGCCGCACGCTGCAGGGCGTCTTCGCCGCGGCGCGCGACGTCACGGAGCGTAAGCGGGTCGAGGCCGAACTGCAGCAGGCCAAAGCCATGGCCGAAACCGCGAGCCAGACCAAGTCGAATTTTCTCGCCGGCATGAGTCATGAGATCAGAACACCGTTGAATGCGATCATCGGCATGGCCGATCTCCTGAAGGAGACGCCATTGACTCCCGACCAGCGCGCGTATGCCGAGGTCTTCCAGGAGGCCGGGAACAGCTTGCTGTTGCTCATCAACGACATCCTGGATCTCTCCAAGATGGAAGCGGATCAACTGGTTCTGGAGGAGACGGACTTCGACCTCGCTGAGATTCTTAAGAGCGCGATGAGCCTCATGAACCTGCGCGCACACGAGAAAAGCTTGTCCCTTGTTTACAATCTCGCGCCCGAAGTCCCCACCTTCCTGGCGGGCGACGTCATGCGGCTGCGGCAGATTCTTCTGAACCTGATCGGTAACGCCATCAAGTTCACCGAGCGTGGCGAAGTCGCACTGCGAGTCGAACACGAACCCGGCGCGAGTGAGCCTGGTCTGCTCCGATTCTCAGTGTCCGACACCGGCATCGGAATCCCGCTGGACAAACTGGATGCCATCTTTAAGAGCTTCACGCAAGTGGACTCTTCCACCAGCCGCAAGTACGGCGGGACCGGCTTAGGCTTGACGATCTCCAAACGTCTGGTGGAACTGATGGGTGGGCGCATCTGGGTGGAGAGTGTCGCGGATCAAGGCACTACCTTTTCCTTCACGGTACGGCTCAGGGTCCGCACGGGGATGCCCATGCCAGCCCACGAGGCAGGGACGCAAGCGGCGCCCCGCGTGATCGCGGGAAGCGGTCGAGAGGTGTGCGTTCTTGTCGCCGACGACTCCATCCACAATCGCGTGCTGCTCCAGGCCTATCTGCGGTCGGCTCAGTATCTCGTCGAGATTGTCGAAAACGGGGCCGAGGCGGTGGAAAAAGTCC
>WNFP01001110.1_pt1 | contig 21086 bp, 18 predicted proteins | sample 5400201 | NCBI WGS metagenome assembly WNFP01 (sample SAMN13153355, study PRJNA577476) | soil metagenome | isolation source: 115 cm saprolite under Madrone tree | place: USA:California | collected 2016-06-14
CATACGTGTGAGCATCGGCGTGAACCATGAAACCTAATCCTTGCATGGGTTGGGCCTTCTTGTTCGGATTGAGGGCTCGCGGGTACCAGGACGTTAAAGCGTCTACACCTATAGGATAACCTTCAAAAAGGTATTGATACTGTGGCACCGAGTTGATGAACTTGCACCATCCCCGGAAAACGCCGTCGTCACCCCATCGTGTCCCGATTCCGCCCAGGATGTTCTGCGTCGCCTTATCCAACGTCAAAGGTCCGGTATCCTGCGCCAACAGCTGCCCCTTAACCCCAAAGCCGACAACGGAGATGATCAGGCAGGCCAGAATGATTTGCGGTTTGACTAGAGACCAGAATCTGCGCGGATTGTAGGTATACAGCACCAAAGCTGCCCACAAAATCGGTGCCTCAAATCCACCCTTGTTCGCCCTGAGAAAAAATGACACAAACAGCATGGCTAGCAAGATGGCGAGAAAACGCACCTTGTTTCGTACACTGGGAAGGATCAGCGCCATGCCAAATACGGCGATGTCTGCTCCCCTGTAGAAAAAGCCACCCGTTGGCCCCGGGCCACCCGCACTTCCCCTTCTAAACGTGTCGAGCGCAGTGTAGAAGTCGGCTGCACTGTAGGCGCCGGTAAGATAGATAGCAAATCCCGTCAATATCAGCCCCAATATAACCAATGCCATACCTAGGTGCGCTGCAAAGTCCAACTCCGCCTCCGAGAAGCCTCTACTGATCGGTTCCGGCTTAGGATTACCCAAAAACAGCCCGGCCATAAGGACGGTTAGAGCAATGACGTGAACTATGGTCGGGTAAACGCGGAAACCGAATTCGCCCGCCCCCAGCGTCAGCGTGCCAGGCTGGAAGAAATACTCGAATAGCAAGTTCAGGTTGTCCGTCAGCGCGGCCATGCCGAGATAGGCGGCGCAATAGCCTTCCGCCGAGGCCATACCTCGCTTTCTGACAATCCAGTAGAGAAGGGACAAGTTGCAAAATGACAGGGTTACAAATTCAAATATTTCCATGCGTCTAAACCGGAAGCAAGGCCGCGACTTCGCGATCTTTCCCTGCTTCAATCTCCCTCACGATGGCCCTTGCGATACTGTCGATGTTTGTCTGCTCCAACACACTCGGCGTCGCTAGAGGATTATGCCATTCACCGTGGTTCGCACTTTCGAGCATGGCCCAGACGAATTTCAATAGAAGATCACGATCCGGCCTGAATCCCCGAATCGCATCCGAAAGGAGGCGAGGCAGGTCGCTCACGTTACGGCAGTTGTAGATAAGATCAAAAAAGCTATACGCCAGCGGTCCGACCGCCACCACGGGCTTTTCGTAGAGAATACTCTCCCAAGCCGTGGTTCCCACAATCGTGACTACCGCATCGGAGCTTTGAATGATTTGATGGCTATCTACGCTCGGAGAAAGAAGCTGAGCGTTGTAGAGCTTCCTGATTTCGCGGTAGTAACTGAGTGGTCTGCAGCCGCGCATCCCTGGATGATCCTTGACCACCAGGCGATATCCGCTTGGGACGCTCTTGGCTATGTTCTCGATGAGCGCAAGCTGGTTGGTGCAGAACGGAGCGCGAACGTCGATGGTGAACTCAGGTTGTACGTGCAAGGGGAAATAGATCTTCTTGGCCCGGGTAATCCGAGTCTCGAACATTGTGGTCTCACAGACCATGTGCCGGACGATCCTGAGTAGATCCTTAAGCACAGGCTCCCACGGCGGAGTCCCATTGTAAGAGCCGACTTCAAAATGGCCGTCTTCCAGATACGTCCGAACTCGAAAAGGAACACGTTGCGCTCTTTGAAACAGAGTCGCCACGGTGGTTCGGTCAAACTTCATCGGCGAGCGGAACGCTGGTGCGTGAATAGCGGACCGGAGTCGCTTGGCTCGAAAAGTGGAGACAAATTCTTCTGCGAGCCGGGCCTGTTGCGCCGATAACCCCCGCTCCTTCGCCGCCCGGTAAAGAGTCTCAGCCGAATCCCAGCCGCCCGCCGGCGATCGAACAAAATTGAAGCGTTTCGGTAGCGGCCCCGGGTAAGGAATTAGATATTGTATGTTCGAGCGCCGCGCGAACGACCAGGCAATCCATTCTGAAGCGCAAGCAACCTCACCGAGTACGGCGTCGGGACGCACTTCCCGGAACAGCTTGTCCCAGAAGCGGCAGACACCGGCAAGGATCTTCAACACGCTTTCGAACGGATACTGCCGAATGATCCGATCCGCATAGATCATGACGTTCAGGTTCGCAAGTTCGTCCGAAAGCTCGAGCTCTCGCAGATACTGTATGCACTCATCGATATCGTAGCCAGGGACCTGCTGTTTGAGGTACCCGGCCAGATTGTGAATCTCATCGAACACTCGCATCTTATTGAGATCGGCGGTGGGCGTTGCAAACGTCATTGCGCTCAAGCTGTGCCCGTGCTGGCGCTTGATCGCACCAGCAATAACAGGCATGAACTCATAGTATTCACCTTTGCAGATCATCAGGATTTTCATATACAAGACCTTGTAAAAGCGCGGCTCACTTAAGAATGCGAGGAATTCATCAAATTCCGGAATGCTCAAGCGCCTTACAAGCGCTGATTCGGCGAACTGGTCACTGCGGCGGCGAGGCGCCCTTGGGAAGCCGATGAACTGAATTGTCGAACTTCGCCGCGGCGGCGCCGTTATCCGAGTCATTATCATCGTAGAAATAGGTGGCGCTGCCACTTTGACTCCGGCGTACAGCCCAAGGCGAGCCAGAGCAGGCTCTCAGCTTGTTGTTCTTTACCACATTGACGCCTCCAACGCTGTCCAAAATTATCCCGTCGTCGCACGCTGTGATCTGGTTGTCCTGCACCTTCACGTTGGCTGGTCCCGCAGCAGTATCCATCGCAACAAAACTGAAACTGATGGCTGACTTACAGTTCCGAATGACATTTCCCGTGGCCTCGATATTGGTTACGGCATTTGAGTAAAACCATATTCCTAGACTTTGTTGAGGGCTCCGGCATTCGATCTGATTTCCTCGCAGAAGAATATGATCGCCAATGTTACCGATTATTCCCACCACATTATGGCCCTCTGCAGCAACCGTGATGGTATTGTTTAGAACCTGGTCCTGAAACTGTGGGTGATCTCCAAAAGCAATCCCCGCATGACCGACGTTAACGTCGATTCTGTTATTCGCGAACGTTACGTCCGAAGCATTCTTGACCAGGATGCCAGTGACCAGCACCTGGCCCATGACTTTAGACGCCAACCCGGGGAAGTGTACGTTTTCGATGATGTTGTTTGAAACATTTCCACCGGAGTTCCAACCAGATGCATAGATCGACGCGTCCGCGCATCCAATGAGGGTGTTGTATTGGAATGAGTACTGGTCAAGGAACCCATTCACGCCGCCTAGACAATTATTCGACGCTGTCATAACGGTGAGATGGTGCACCCGGATGTTCTGCTTTAAAGACGAAGGGTCCGCGCCGAACGCAATAATTCCCACACCCAGCGTGCGGCCAGGCAGCGGGTAGGCTGTTGACACATTCATTAATGTGAGATCGTGGATCTCCACGTTCGAAATCGATGTAGTGCCGACTTGCATAAACGTACCCACATTCCCGAATCTCAGATTGGCGACGCGTGCGGGTACGGCCGTCTGCGCGGGCTGGTCGAGAATCACCTCGCTATTGCTGACATCGCTCGTGATCGTCGCATATAAGGGAAGGTAGTTCGGACCGGCGTACTGCACCACAACCCTGGAGCCAACATCGCCAGGGGTGAAATTGCAGGGCCTGTCTCCCTGGATTCCGTAGTCCAGCACGTCAGATCCAGGCCGCATCGTTCCCCCACTGCACCAGCGGCCTGTTGGCGATTTGGGAAATGCGATTACCGAAGCGCCCTGGCCGGATGCAGCTCCTCCGAGAATCGTGGTTTGCAGGATCGTACCTGATCCGGTGATTTGAAGGTTAGAGCAGGGTTCAAGGGGCTTATTCAAGGTATACACCCCGCTGCTCGGAAAAAAGAGTATGGCCGGATTTGATGATGTCGCGGCGGCGCATGCGGCATCGCGGGCTGCGAGGAGGGCTCTGGTGTCATCAGTTCCCACAATTTGTACAAGAGCCCCGGAAGTGGACTGCGTTGCTGGAGCTGCCAGCGCGGCGGTGGACGGGCTTAGCCTACCTTGAATGCTTGTCCCTAGCGAAAGTGCATTAGGAGCGTTGTTGGCTCCGTAGACGTACACCTTCTTGCCGACGTCGCTCTGTGTGAAAGCGCAGTCTGGGCAGGTCAGAGTGGGAGAACCACCGCTCATCGAGCCTTGGGTCGAGACGCGAGAATCCCCCTTCGCTCCGTATACCGTCACGTTGAATGTCTGTGCCGGAAGTTGCAGGGCATTCACGCAATTTATTCCGGAAGTAAGCCAAGCGCCTGCGGTGACAAATCGACAAACCGCTAGCAGGATCACGGGGTGCGTGTGTAACGGGCGGATCCGATCAAGCACTGTTGGCCTCGAGCGGTACGGCCCTGCGAAGTGATGATTTGCCTGAGAATGCCTTTTGCAGGGCAACCAATTCGCTGACGTGTAGGTATCTGGTGACGATCAAGCCAAACACAAATATTATGCCTCCCAAAGCGAGCTGCCCCAGCGATTGACCCGCCGAAAGAGCACGGTTCTGCCAGAAATGGGCCAAAAGCGACACTCCGAGGAGAGCCGCTCCCGCCTGGGGGATCCACACCAGTCGGAAGGTGCGGCGGAAGAGTTCCCAATTCAATCCCACGACCAGCGACGCTCCGGCAACGGAAGAAATTAACTGGCTGAAAGCGGCTCCCACAATTCCCACGCGGGGCAGCAGGACCGCGTCGATCAGGAGGACTATAGCTCCCATTCCACCCCACACCAAGGTGGTCCACCACACGCGTAGCCGCACGAGGAGCATCACAATGTACAGCATGACGATGCTCATGAAGATGCCTTGCAAACCCAGAATGGCCAGCGTGGGGCCACCTGAGGAAAAGTCCCGTGTGGTGAGCAAGCGCAGGATCTGCTGCGGAAAAGATATCACCAGCGCACTCGCCCCCACCGCTAGCCCAGTCACGAACTTCTGCACTCCCGAAAACCGGTCGTAAAACTGGTTCCAGTCTCCCGCATCATAGAGCGCAACCATCTCCGGAAAGAGCACGTCATTGAGTGGGCCCACGAAGAAAAAACCCAACATCGAGACAGTGAAGCAAACACTGTAAATTCCAACCTGCTGGAGGTCAAGGTAATAGCCTACCAAATAGCGGTCTGCTGCAAATGACAGGGACGCAGCTAGTGCACCGGGAACGAGGGCCAACCCATAGGGAACGTATCTTGAAATCACCGCTGCGCTCGGTCGAGCCAGACGAGTGTGCTGGTATCGAGCCAGGTAGAAAAATCCGAGCAAGACACTCAGCCCTGCAGTTACAAGGTTGACGCCGACAGCGGCGACCGGATCCCTCACCCACCACCAGACGACGGCAATCAGAAGCAGGGTTTCCGGCACCTGCCGACCTAGCGTGAAAAAGGCCCAGGAACGATTGAGCCTGCGGGCTCGCAAGAACCCTCGCATTTCCTCGAAATAAGTTTCGAGTGGCACGATCAAAGCGATCAAAAGAAATACCGTTCGTCCTCGAGGGTCCCGAAATAGAAGCACCGAAAGGCGTGTCGAAAAAATGGCAAGACCCAGCGCCAGGACGAGTGATGAAACTGAAACGGCCGCAAGCACCGATGAGAAAACGCGGTTCGTTTCCTCCCGGGTACGGTCACCGCTCAAGAATCGCATCATCGCGTTGCCCTGGGTCATACTTGTCAGCATTACACTGATAGCGAGCGTGGTTTGAAACAGAGACCAGATTCCAAACCCGCTCGGGCCGAACGCCCGCGCAAAGAAAACGAGCCCCAGATAGGTGCGGATCTTCTGGAACGGAAGCGGGAGATTAGCGAAAAATACGTCCCGAATAAACTTTCCGGTTCCGTCCTTATGACTCTCACTCGGGGCGACTTCAGGATCTGCGAAGTTAACAACGCTTTCAGTCGGCATGTTGGATAGCCCGGCAAGCTCAGTAACCGGCCAGCTCAGAACGAAGGATCAACCGCCGTTCGCTTCAAGAGTCTTTCGGCCTGGTCATCGGTTAGCATTCGATGATCCTTCAATCCGAGCTTTCTTTTCGTCCTTCTTTATTGACAGGAATCTTCGGAGTAACTGCCGGCTGACAGCCTGCGTGCGAGCCCTGATCGAACTCCTTGCGACACCAGATCAGTTCAGAGGTACCGAACCCGTGTATCCGGGGCTTCGAGGTCTTGAGTTCTCGTTTCCAAAAGTCATCGTCATCAAAAACTTTCAGTACCAATGGTAAGTGCCCATCTTGCGAAAACAGAATTCCGCCCGGCACTAGAAGCGGCCAAAGATGCTTGAGGCAAGTGCGCGTGGAAGAGGCCAGGTCGACGTCCAGAAACGCGATGATTACGGGCTGGCTGAAATGGGGCATTGTGTCGTGAAAAAGTCCCTTCACAAAACGGCACACCGAAAGATCCCCATATCTCCGTACGTTGCTCGTGACTTCCTCGAGGGCTCCACAATAATCGCCCTTTAAAAATCGGACCCGGCCACCCCAGATGTTCTTCTCGTGGGGCTCCGCGTTATCCGGGATACCTTCGAAGGAATCGAACACGACCAACTCGCGCCCCGCGCACCGAACGGCGACACTGAGTTTCGCGGTTCCGCCACCCTTAAAACAACCTGCTTCCACCACCACGCCCTGCCTTTCGGCGGGCACCGCTAGCATGGCTTTAATTGGAGCAATCATCTCGGACTGCACATGGCCACAGGGCACGCTGTAGGTGATCCGGTAAAGTTGTTTCACAACTCTCCAACGCTTGGGAAACGTCGCACACGGAACCTTCGTCCACAGAAACGAACACACACTGAGGAGGTCACCCGTACGAAACAGCCTATAGAGAATCAGCAGAGCCCTAGGCACACGCGCTTTGATTTTCTCTTTTACCGGCAGAGACGCGGAGCCAGCGCTGCTGACACCCAAATCGTTTGTTGCCGACATGCAGTTAGCCTTGATTGGCAGTGGCTAGCGCCGGTTCTCTCTTGGAGCGGGAAGAGAGCGCTCGACCCCACACTTCGAGCGTCCCGATCTTTGCAATAAACCTGTAGTCGATTTCTTTTTCGGACTTGCGGAAGGCGGCGACCTGTTTCTCCATATACTGCTCGTCCACAAACTCGAAAAGCTCCGGCGCGCGATTCGGGAGTGTAGGTTGCCCAAGCAGTTCGCGGTAGTAAGTCCCCAGGGTTCCTTCGAGCAATAATTGCTCCTGGGATTTCCGCGGGTGAGAATTGTTTTTCCCGAAAGGTTTGAGCCGATACCGCATTCCCTCTCTCCGCAGTTGGCAGCGCACCATGTGCTTGGGTTCGCGGTAGAAGGCTCGGGCGGAATACGGCAGGCTACTGAAAAAAGTCACAACTCGAGCATCCATGAAGGGCAGTTGCGCTCGCCCTCCCTCCTGGCGGTAGACATGGAACAAGAGGCGCGAATCGAGATGCAGCATGTTCATGTCCAGGCTCATCTGGATCATCTGGCGATAGAAGTTGCGTGCATCCAGGTTCTGAACGAGGGGTCTAATGAAGTTCGAGCGGTACCAGTCAACCACGCGATCAAACCCTTGAGACGACAGCATCGGGAAATAGGCTCTGGAAACGCCGGGCATTTCCCCGTGGCCGAAGAGCCGGCCCGCGTAGAAGACCTCTCGTGCTGACATTCCGCCCAGAATGCTTCGGACCATTCCTGCCATCCTAGCCCCCCCCAGGGAATTTACGCCAGCGATGAGTGCCTTGCCGAGAGTTCCGTCTGTTCGCGGAGAGAGCGCCTTCCATAACGGCATCGTCCGCAAGAACCAAGAAGAAAAAAAGGTGCGTCTGAATGTGTAGCCGGCCGAGGGTAAGGTGTAGTTGTTGTCAGCCAGCGTATCGGCCATCTGCCCCGCCAAGACGTTGTAGCCCTCGCCTAGATGTTCTCCCAAACAGAGTGTGAAGCGACGCCACAAAGGAAGCGATAAGCGGATGCCATTCATCCAAGAGGTGCTACAGCGAAAGGATTCCTCCGGGAGTGTGTCATCCTGCGGGTCAAGAACCACACTTTCGTGGGGAACACCGAAATCCTCAGCGATGCTTTTGGCATGAGCGATTTCCTGTTCACCTTGATCCCAACCCTTTACAGATCCGGTCAGCGCCAGGAGACTGCCGTCTCCTCGCGAGGCGGCCAGGTTCATAATCAGCGACGAATCGGCCCCACCCGACACGAGAATGGAGGATTTTTTCCCCATGCGAACGCCAACCGCGTCCTTCAAGAGGGCAAAGAGCTTGTCGCGGGCGGCAGCCGTGGACGGCATGTTCCAGTGCGCATCCGGGGACCAATACCTCTGGATGTTGCACCTGATTTCCCCTTCGGATTTCGATATCCTTGCAAATCGTGATCGTCCAATGGCCTGGACGTCTGCCGAGAGGGAAAAGGGCGCTGGAATGAATCCCTCGTGAGCGAGCAGAAAAGCGATTGGCAGGGGATCGAATTGTCCATCGTCGTCGATCAGGTCGGAGGGCTGAGACGCAAACAGGACTGAGCTCCCCTCCCGGCGAAGATAAATATCGCTGCATCCCAGCTTGTCCACCACCAAATACACGCTTTTCGATTTCGGATCACAAAGAACCAAGCTGAAATCGCCATCCAGTAGTGCAAAAGCCCGCGTGCCGTGGAGCTCGAAGCATCGGGCAATCACCTCCGGTGCTGATTCAATCGGAAGGGGCCTGACGGAAGTGGATTCGCCATACTCTCCGTCGCTCCCCAGATACAAGGACCCTGCCACAAATACCGATGGCCTGCCCAGCCGTTCAACAGGGTTTTGCCACGCGGCGACCGTCCGCGCGTGTTCACCGCCCACACCAATCGCGAAATCGTCAGCCTCGTAGTGCCAAATCTCCGCCGGTCTGTGGACTACGTCGCGCGTCCTGCCGGCTTTCGCGTCAGCGCAACCAACCCGGCCCGCAAAGTGAAAGTTTTCAGTGGTCATCACCCTACCTTCGCAGATAGGAAGACTCCGAGCCGCTTCAGTTTCTTTCTTTGGGGCTCCTCGATTTCAAGAATGTCCTTGGCCTTGTACCCCAGTGCTCTGCTGACAGCATCCACATCGCGGGCAACTCTACGCAGACCATCCGGCTCAAGGGACGCAGCGTGATCCGTACCCTTCCAGGTTCTGTCCAAGGTGAAATGCCGTTCAATGTAGTTGGCGCCCAAGCTGTAGGCAACTGAATCGAGCGCGATGCCCAGGTGGTGCCCGGAAAACCCGATGTCCTTAACGATGCTGCCATACATGTCTCTCAGCCTCGTGATCTCCAGGAGGCTGACATCCTCGAAGGGCACGGGATAGCCGGATATGCACGCATACAGTACCACGCTCGCCGATCTTCCTTTCTTCTCGAAAAAGCTTACGATCTCCTCCTCCTCCTGTCGGCTGGTCATACCCAAGGCAATGTGGATATCGCCCGGGAATTCATCAGCGAGGTAGGCCATGACGTCAAAGCAGAGATTGCAGGCGGACGGCACCTTGATCGTGGCGGGATGCAGCGAGACGATCTGTCGAGCCGAGGTCATGTCCCATACGGAGCTGGAATAGGCAATGCCAACTTGCTCGCAGAACTGCTTCAGCTCTCGGTGTTGGTCAACGCTGAACTCTAAGAACTCTCGATGCTCTCCGTAAGTGCGACCATAGCTGTGGTATGGCACTGGGTGAGGAGCATCGTACTCGTCTGGGGTTAACAGCTCTCGAGGGTTTCTCTTCTGGAACTTGACAACGTCTACGCGGCAAAAAATCTTCGCCACGGTGATCATTTCTTTCGCAGTTTCCAAGGACCCCTTGTGATTACAGCCGATCTCGGCCACGATCGTGGCCCTTCGTGGTTCCTTCATCGTGCTTTTGCAAGGAGCTCCAGCATCTCACGAATGGCTCCATTGCCTCCTGGATGGCTCAAGATATAGCCTGCCTTGGACTTCACTTCGAACGCGGCATCACAAGGGCAAAACGTCAGGCCTGCGCTCGAGATACACTCGAGATCGTTGACGTCGTTGCCCACGTAGCAGACCTCTGCCCAAGAGAGCCCTCGAGCGGCAAGTTCTCGATCGATCGTAAAGCGTTTATCGTCTACCGACGGGATAACCTCCAGTTGCAGCTTGGCGCACCGGATTTTGACGCTTTCATTTTTCTCTTTTGACACCACGAGCATCGGGAGATCAGAACGGGAACGAAAGATGTTCAACGCCAGGCTATCTGCTTTGCTGCAGCGGACAGCTTCCTGCCTACCCCCGAACGTGTACACCTTGTTATCGGTCCAGACTCCGTCAAAGTCGCTAATGATCATCTTGATCGGCTTGGCCTTCGTGGCCAGGCTGGTCATGTTCCTCGTAAGATGTCTTTCGACCTCCTCCCAGTCCGCGGGGTCGTCGATATCAATCGCAGTCTCTTCGGCCATCCGGAAGATCCCTACTTTTCCACCCAGGCGATTGCGATAAGTCTCCAGGATGTGCCGCCTGGTCAAATAGAAAGCACCGTTCTCCATAATGGACCCTTGAAAATTCTGCGTGAACGGGCGATGGAATGGATCGTAGTTTAATGGTCGGCCGTCGATGGACCAGAAGAAGCGTCTCACTTGAACGCCAGTGAAGAGAGAGTCGCTGCCCTCGCGCAGAAATTGTTCCATCGCGAGATCAAGATCGGTGCTGGACACCAACGGCGAGGTGGCCTGGATCGTTGCGACGATATCAAAATCCACCAAGGTCCTGAAATGGAGAATCACATCTTCCGTTGTCGAAACATCCGTAGCGAGACTCTTCGGACGCGCTAGGACCTGAACACCGAGACGGAAGGACTCGATCGTCCGCGCGATCTCTTCGTCCTCCGTGGAGACGTAAACATCGCTGATATACCGGGAGTTCCTGGCGGCACAGCAAGCCCAGTATGCCAGCGGCTTGCCTGCGATGGGCTTGATATTCTTGCCGGGTATCCGCTTTGAGCCAGCCCGCAAAGGAACAAGCGCGACAATTTTGGGCATATTGATGGCCTTGTTATGGAAGCGGAGAACTTCTTGGATTCCTCATGATCCGGACGTTGGAAGGAATGAAGGTGCAGATTTCCCAACGTGGTTAGACCCGGTTAGACGCTGTCCTGGTCGCTATTTCTCTTGGTAGACGCTTCGGGGGAGTAGTAGTCAGCATAGCCATAGTAATCCTGATAGGAGTAATGTCCGGAGTAGCCGTCACGACGCGCATCCACCTTATTCAAAACTGCGCCCAAGATTCTCCCACCGGAGTTCGTTATGACCCGGCAAGCGCGCACGACCGCGCCCCGACTGGTCTTCTCGTTTTCGACCACAATGACGACCCCATCGACCATGCTGGAGAGAATCATCGTGTCGGCAATCAGAAGCACCGGTGGAGAATCGATGATGACGTGATCGAACTGTTGACATATTGTTTGAAGTAGGCAACCCATGCTCGGTGACGCCAAGAGCTCAGCAGGGTGTGGCGGACAGGGACCAGTCGGAAGGACCCAAAGGTTTTCCAATGTATCGACTTGACCGATGCACTTTTCAAGGGTCTCCGTACCACTGAGGATGTTGCTGAGCCCCCTTTTATTGAGTAGTCCCAACGTCGACGTCACGCCCGGTCTGCGAAAGTCAGCATCGAGGATCAGCACACGACATCCTTTTTGAGCCAGGGTAATCGCCAGGTTGAGAGAAACCGATGTCTTGCCTTCTTTCGGGTGGGCGCTGGTCACTAGCAAAGTCTTCGGCGGATGCTCTGCAGTTGACAAGAGAATCGCTGTGCGCAGTGCTCGAAAGGATTCAGAAAGTGCTGAGCCGGAATTGTGGAGGACCGACAACTCCACCTTGTTGGCCCCCCACTTCAGCGCCGGGCGTTTCTTAAAAAGAGAATGAGGTGTGTTGAGCGCATCGTTGCCTTCCGCTCCCTTTGCCTCCTCAGGCGAACGCTGGTGTCCGTTTTTGTAAGCATGCGGGCGAAGATCATTTTGCGAGGGGATGATAGCCAACGCCGGAACGCCGGTCAGCCTTTCCACTTCTTCCGCGCCCTGGATCGAATTGTCCAAGGACTCTCGCATCATCGCTGCCAGGAAACCAAGGATCAACCCCGCAAGCAAGCCGATCGCCGAATTCTGGAGTTTCTTCGGCCGCACGGGGACTGGTGTTGGCGCCGCTTCGTCTACCTTGTGGATGTTCGTAGCCCTCAATCCGGCCGAAATCGTTGCATCCTTCAACCGCTGCAGCAGGTTTTCGTAAAGCTGTTGGTTGGTCTCGAACTCACGTTTCAGGATGTTGTGTTGGATCAAGAGCTGGTTGAAATTCCCTACCATCACCTTCTGCTTGGCCACCGCGGTTGTTAGCAGAGCCTCTCGACTCTTGGAGGCATCGAAATCGTTTCGCAACCGTTCGACCGTCCGTTTCCGCTCCTGCTCGATCAGCGTCTGGAGCTCGTCAATCTGGCCTCGGATCCTCACGACTTTAGGAAACGCTTCTCCGTACTGCGCCAAGGCATCCACGTACTGTCCCCTGAGGTCTGCATCTCTCTCTTCTAGCTTTTGAAGCAAGTCGTTCTGGGCCACGACCCCGACCTTTGTATTGATGGAAGCCGCGAGCTGATACAATGACTCTCTTTCCATCCGATCGCTTTGTGCCTGAGTCAAGTTGTGGCTCAAATCCGCCAGCGTCTGTTCCGCAACGGATTCTTTGTTGCCGATATTAACGATCGAGTTCTGCCGTTCGTAATTGACGAGTGCTTGCTGCGAGTTTTCCACCTGGTTCTTCAATTCATCCAGCTGCTGCTCCATCCAGCTCGTCGTTTGTCGGGTGGCGTCGTATTTCATTCGGAAGTTGTATTCGATATAGTTTTTCACGAGAGCATTCACAACACGAGCGGCAAGTTGGGCGTTGGTGCTGTCAAAGCTCACCTCGATCATGCGGGTGTCCCTCTTACGCTCGACGATGAACCGGTCTTCGAACGCTGCAAGGAGCTTCGATCGAGTTGCGTCCAGGGAATTTCGGTTGATCTGCTTAAGATTCTTGGCGAATTCAGGGGTTTGCTCCAGCTGGAGCTCCTGAATCGTTTGCCATGCTAGATTATCACTTCGCAACACGTCGACTTGTGTCGCGAGGAAAGTGAATTCATCACCGGACATGCTCGTATGAAAAAGATCGTTGACGTTCTGGACCTCCGAGTTGTCCGGCTCGACAAGGATTCGAGCGGTTGCTCGATATTCGGGCTTGGTCATAAAGGAATAGATGGTCAGGAGAGACATGCAAGCAAAGGCAACAGCGAGGATTAGCCATCGATGCTTGAGCAAGATATCCCAATAGGTATTCAAGGAGGAGTAGATCTCAATGCTCGAATGATCGACTTCGACAATCGGGCGGGCGACCCTAGCACGGAGAACAATCTCTTTTTTGGTTAACGCGAGAGGGGCATCTTCCTGTTCAAGCATGTGAGGGAACCACCTTCCCAGAAAATTGAGGTAGTCAAAATACTCAGTACCGCCCGTAGACAATTACGCCAGAAGTTGTTGAGGTCGCCATTGCGCCGAACGCGGCGAGAGTGGCGTGCGCGGCCTTCTTGCCATTACTTTCGGGAACAAAAAGGATATCGTCCGCCTGCATCTTTTGGTCATGGAGATGCCCGGATACGATTTCTTTAAGGTTTAGGGCGATCTCTTCTCGCCCCTCCGGCATCATGGCGTTCTTTCGGAAAAGCACGGCTTTTTGACTCTTCGCGGTGGACGTCATACCCGAGGCAGTCGCTATAGCCATTAATACCGTTATTGGTTCTTGGGCATCCCGCAAGTTATACCCGCCAGGCCTCGCTACCGCTCCGAGCACATAAAAGATTCCCGCGTGCGGCACCGTCACACGATCGCCTGGATAAAGGACAGCGTTCGATCCGGTATCACCGGTTTCCAGGAGCCGCCTCAAGTCTAGAGTCACAGTGGCGGCGGGATCTGGAGCCTCTTCCCCATCACGACGTTGCGTGAATTCGCCCCGAGTAATCACGGCAGTGCTGCCGGCGTCGTCTGTCAGACCCTCGGCTTGGGAGAGAACATCGAGAAGCGTAGTCTGACCAAAAACAGGATAGATTTGCGGTCTCTTGACTGCGCCCGTGATTGCAACCGAATGAATCCGGGATTCCTTCACTTCGACGGTTACCCTGGGATTCCCCACCAGGCGGCTGGTTCTCAGCCGTCCGCTGATCACGTCTGAAAGCTGGGAAGGTGTGAGCCCCACCGCGTCAATAGATTCTGCCAGCAAGGGTAAGTGAATCGAGCCATTCGGACTTATTCGATATTCGCGGGAGATTTCGGGAACATCAAAAACGTATACTTCTAACAGATCATCCGGGCTAATCTGATAATCCTTCGGCGCAGCAGGGACCATCGCAACTGACTCTGTCCGAGGTTGTGAGGCGCCCGCATCAACACTTCTTGAAGGAAAAGGGCGGCCTTGGCCCCACAACGGCACAAGTGTCCCAGAGAAAATAATAATGCTCACCGCCGCCAGTCGTATTCGGATCGTTTCTCTTCTCTGATTTCGGCAGCTATGATCATACCTTTTCAGGAACAGGTCTAAGGTCATTGACAGCCTCCCTATGAAAAACGGGTTCGCGTCAAACTCATATTCAAACTCAATTTACGCGCGCGACGCTTCTGGACTCGATACGCGCGCGGACCTTCTTTCCTAATCCATACCGCAACTGCTCCGAGGCGCGCCGTTCAGCCGCTCGACCGGTAACGCATCAACTTTTTTTTACATGGGCTGCCCGCCCCTGCCTCTGCTTGGAAAGAACTGGCCGAAAAAGATTCTTCTTCCGCACTAGGGTTCCTTGGATGCCTGCCAATGGGCCATCCTTGAGTCTTACCTACTCCCCGCCTTCCTGGAACCCAGAGCCTGGCTCCGGCAATAAACGCGATTCACTTCCCTCTTGCGATGCCTGAGAACTCGAGACGCACCTCCTCGCCCGCCTGCCAACTACGTGTTCAGGTTGGCAGGGCTCGTCGAGAGGAACCTAAATAACTGTTGCCGACAAGTTGCCGTGGCTCGCGCTTAGGAAAGCCCAGGGCTGTTTGGACGCAAGCCCGAGATGGCCCCGTAATTGGCCTCACCCAGGCATCCTCGAGTTGGACAGCAATGGACCGCTGGAGAAGTGTGACCGACAGCACCAAGTGATGATGCCCTCTGACGCCTAGTAAGATCCCCTCCAGCCCGCAAAGAGGGCCATGCTCAATTTTCACCCTTTGTCCGATCTGAAGGAACGGCCAAGGTTGGCTGGGGAACCCGGACTTTACCGTGGCTTGTATGGCAGAAATTTCGGTTTCGTGAATGGAAACGGGAGTCTTGCCTATACCAACGATCAGAAATACTCCAGGGGTCGTGAGAATCGGGAACCGATTAGCAGGGTTGAAGCGGCAAAATACATACCCTGGGAAGAGTGGTTGTTCGATTTCTTTGAACCGGTCGGACCAACGGCGTCGAACCTTGTGCAAAGGGAGAAACCATTCATAGCCTCTACCGTCTAGGTGTGCCGCGACGAAGCTCTCGTAACGACTTCTCACCTGCAGGGCGAACCACGGATCGCTCATTTTGCTGGGGTTCATAAGCTTCTTCTGCACACCTTTCTGGAACATCTTCAGCAGGCTTGCAGGATACCGAATGGGCAAACTACCGCCATGAGAGCCCCATCCGGAACCCCAATGCACGTTTTGCCCTTAACAGCTCAGCTCAGCGACGCCAGTCACAACAAAGGCTTTGATCGCGACGTATGCTGGCCAAGTACGACTTTGGCCGTCGCATGCCGAATTGGGAACATGTGTTTTCCGATGAGGATCTCGGCTGACGAACGATACGGTGGCCGCCCCAGTGTTCCTGCAAAACATCTTGACGGCGGTGCTTGCCGCCGCACTCGCGAGAAGACCGATGGGTTGGCCCGACAAAATGGATTTCAGCATCATAGTTTTCGAGCTCTCCCCATCCAAAAACCTTGTCGCAGGCAGTCCATCTGCGCTGATTGCAAGGCGCACCTTCTAGTCTGGTTCTTTCTCGCTGGGGCTAAAGTTGCTGCCGTCCTCGTAGCTCCAAACGGTCTCGCGACTCGTGATTGCAAAACCACCGCTATGCTCTCCTGGTTCTGCCCCTTCCAGTCGAAGGGTTTCGCCCGTGTGATGAACGTGCATGATGCGCGACGAACCCGGAAGGGCCGGCAACGAATAGTGCAATTCAATGGAAGAACCGATCGGTGGACAGATGGCAGCATCCACGAATACTCCCCTCTCGCTGATATTTCGAGTGCACCCCTCCCCGTGTCGGACGATTCCCTGACCACCGTCCCACGAGAAAGTAGCGGGCAACTGCAATGGATAGCGAATAGCCCCTCTGCTCTCCATCGCCGTCCTCCACCGGACGCTCTTTCGAATGGCTCATCACGTCTCTTGACGATGCCAAACAGTCCAATCGAAATGAGAATGGGAGGATGGCCCTCTGAGAGTGATTCCACAAGAGATAGAATGTCCGTAGGAAAAACTTACTTTTTTACCTGACTGTGGCGCGAGATTTCGCGGCATGCGAACCGTTGCTTACCCAACCTGGGTATGCTGCCGGAAGCAGTGCTGAGGGAGAAAACGCTCTAGTGCTTGAGAGAAGACTATCCATTCCTCCACGGTAAGAAAATACCTGTGGGAGACTGTTTCTAGGTCATTAGCGCCAAAGGTAACCTCAGGCCCAATCTTGGCAGCCGAGCCGAACGACAAGGACGGTGCACGGATGCCTCCCGGCGCTGTAACTCCTTGACGGCCCACGCAGTTGCAGTGCTGGAGCCGGCTCACCCACTTTCCCGGTTTCTCAACGACAGTCTATTCTCCCGCGCCCTATCGTCCGTACGGATTCGATTCTCGATGCTGCACACGAGTCCAGCTGTCGGACTCTGCATCGTGCTGGCGAGAAGGGACTTCCACTCATTTCTGCTCTGGATAGGCACGACGATTTGACAGTACTGTAATGCTCGACGCAATCGCTTCTTGCACACGATTTCCACAGATTCATTTCGGTAACACTTCTTGACTTCTTAGAGATGTTTTCATAAATTTTCGGTGTCTCAGAGTATTTTGGTCGGATTCTGGGAGTAGACCAAATGCCGAGGGCGGCAAGAATCGAGTGCCCCTCCATCAGCGTGATCATCGCGGACGCCAGCCGTATGCACTGTCAACTGATGGCCACAGCTTTGAGGCGCAGCCGATACCGATTTGATGTGGTCTGCAGCGTAACCGAATCCCAAGAGGCTTTGCGAGCGTTGAAGGAGAAGCAGCCTGACATTACCGTGATCAGTTCCAATTTGCATGATGGCCCTGTCGAGGGTTTTAACGTTCTTCGGGAGCTACACGCGTGTCACTCGATGAGCAAGACCATCATGCTGATCGATTCATCCGAGCGCGACATCGTCATCGAGGCTTTCCGCCGTGGAGCATGCGGGGTCATTTCCCGGGACGAATTATTTGAAACATTGTGCGAATGTATCCGGGCCGTGCACCAAGGACAAATCTGGGTTCGTGCGGAAGAATTACATTTCCTTGTTGACGCCATAGTGGAATCGACTGCGCCGCGAATTCTCAATGCCAAAGGGGCCCCCCTGTTGAGCAAACAAGAACGAGGAGTCGTTCGACTCGTGGCCGAAGGTTTGACAAACCGCGAGATCGCCCGGCAGCTGAGTCTAAGCGAAAATACAGTGCGAAACTATGTGTTTCGAATTTTTGACAAGGTCGGAACGTCCAACCGGGTAGAGCTCGCGCTTTATGCCGTTCATCAAAAACTGTGAGATCGCGTTGAAAACCGGTCCCTACTAAAAGGTCCGCTATCGTGGAAACAATTGAATTTGCAAAGTTGAGGCAGGTAGGCTGCTAGCGGCACGTTTACCCTCTTCGTCTCCCTGCTTCTCCCCGTGCCAGCCTGCTTCCGAACTCGAGGACCTCTGCAAGCCGAACTGCTTGCCGCGGGCCATCATCTCTTGGCGCTGCGGACCTCCAAAGACGGGCATCGCGTTCGTTTGCTTGCGACTGACCGGCTGTAGTGTCTGTGTGGCAACTCAGTTTTTGTATGTCGCGACCACAATATATTGTGAAGCACCAGTGTGCTTCACACAATTACTAGGCGCGAATTGGAGTTGCCACACAGACTCTGTAGTCGGTCTGGCTCTCCAGGCGCCGTAGGTCTGGTACAGACACTGCTATGCGTCCTTCCCAATCTCTGGGTGCGACAAAAGATGGTAGCTTTTCCGACGCGGGTCAGTCTTAGCGACGGGATCGATTTCCACCCAGAGTTTCCCGACCTCCCAGCAACCGCCATCGAGCGTTGCTTGTACCACAGACTGACCCGTCTCCTCGGACCAGCCCGCTGAACTCTATTTTCATGCTTAGTGGTGCGCCCACGGCGCATGATGTCTTCTAGGAATGTGGGCCGCAACCATTGGATTTCCACACCCACACAAAGTTCTATTTGACTTTCCATGTGCATCGGGTCAGTGTCACTGTGTAATTGGCTGAGTGAGGACCCGGGCATGATGGCTTCCCATCTCACTCCGTTGGCAGCCGCCCTCCCGACGCTGAGTACTGCACACCATGCCTCTGTCTTCTTATCGGCGATAACCAAGGAGGTTGATATGTTTGCTCGACATGTTTCCATGCGTCTGAAACCCAACACGCTTGCGGAATTCAACCGAACGATAGAGAACGAGGTCATTCCACTACTGCAAAAACAGAAGGGCTTTAGGGACGAAGTCGTTTTGACGATTCCGGGCGGGACGGAAGCGGTTGGAATCAGTTTCTGGGATCAGAAAGAAAACGCAGAAGCCTACCACCGCGAAATTTACCCTGAAGTGCAGAAGCTACTGGCGAAAGTGATTGAGGGAACTCCTCAAGTGCAAACCTATGAGGTTTCCCGCTCGACGATCCACAAAGTCACCGCTCGGGCAACAGCCTAACGCGAACGACGTTTTACGTTGCTTCAGGGGCGGGCTTGGCTCGCCCCTGAAGACGTACGAACTAAGAACCTTGCTGGTAGCGAGCAGACCGCTTCCTCTCGGTTCAGAGTTCCACGAGGGACCAAACCAAATTGGAAACGAGCCAAAAGGTTTGCTTTTTGACTCATCCATATGGGGATTGGCGAAAACTCATGAACAAGCCAGCATGGTCAGACGTCCGTGCAGAACAATCCGGCGTCTCTGACCTATCCGGCGCGTTTTCCAGGAACCGTAATGTTCCTGTAACCAGGGCACGGCTATCGTTGTGCGCATGAGTGCCGCATCGTCCGGGTGGCTCTACGGCCCACCGAGGCACCTGAGGTGGAGGCTGTGCAAGGAAACCCACAAACGGCTGTCCCACACTTCGAAGGCGCGATCCTTGACGAGCCGGAGTTTGAGTCTCTGTTTCGCCTTACTGCTCTAGCGGAGGCTTCACGGCATAAGTCAGCAACAAGAGAAGAAAGGCTCGGTGACTCCGGACCGAAGGAAAACTCCACACGTGAAGAAATCGAACTGCGTGCGCATCGTATTTTCCTCGATCGTGGTGGTGCTCATGGACACCATGTGGAAGATTGGATGCGAGCGCAACGAGAACTGCTCGAAAAAGAGCGGCGAGAACGTCGCCGTGAGGAGTCCAAGCGCGTTGTAAGTGGCGGCGCGGCGGGTCTCGGGCTGTGACTCAGCCTATTGGTCTTAGGTATCCATCAGTGGCGGAATACGGATATTGCACAGGGATCACACTGTCCACATCCTGAACGATCGATTTCAATTGACACCGAGAACCGGTGAGGCGTTCGATTGACTTTGGTGTGGCAATCGAAGGAGGTGCCATGCAGAGAGAAATTGGCACCACCGCTGGACTCATCTGGAATGCGCTAAACACGAAGGGGGAATTGTCGTTGGCGCAGCTCAAGACAGCGGTAGGCTGCAAGACGCCCGTTTTCGACTGGGCCGTCGGTTGGCTAACGCGCGAAGACAAAATTGTGATCATCCGTGAGGGCCGCACTTTCCGCGTCGGCCTCAAAGGAGCAGAAGCCAAAGCGGCGGGAGCGAAGTAGATCGCCGGAAGTGATGTACCGTTGAAGAATCTGTTCGCGAGGAGAAAACCACAATGGAAAATCAGGTCCCGATGGAGCTTGGCCATACGCCCAAAATCTGCAAGCTTTTTGTGGATGATCCGTTCTTCGATCGCGTGCAGGAGATCCATGATTTGATCGCACGTCGGGCCTATGAGTTGTTTGAGTCTAGCAGACGAGCGCACGGCTCCGATCGCGAGCATTGGCTCCGCGCTGAGTCAGAAATCCTGCACCCTATGCCCTTGGAAATCACAGTGACGGAAGCTGAGATTGGCGTTCGTGCCGAGGTTCCCGGGTTCGGCGCGAAGCACTTGGAAATAGGAGTAACGCCGCGCCGCCTGTTTATCCTTGGTGAGCGTCAAGGCGTATTGGAGCGGAGTGAAGGAAAAACTGTCCGTTCAGGACATTCGCGCAGCCTCATCTTAGGTACCCTGGAGCTAACGAACAAGGTCGATCCGGACAGAGTGAGAGCGACGGTCGACGACGGATTGCTTGAGGTGACGTTGCCAACGGCTCAGGTAGCCAAGATTTCGATGTTAGCGAAGGCTGCTTCTGTTTGATCAGTTCCACTCGGCGCCTTAGGGTGCCGACACGTCGCTGCGGACGACCTGTAGGACACCCCATTGCTTCTCGGCTCTTGTGCGCCCAATCGCGCATTCAACCTATCCAAAATGCCAGAATGATCTTCTTTTGGGTCGTTGCAAGCGGCTGGTCAGTCCCAACCGATCGCCTTTTTTCTTTCAAATCTTTTGGTGGCGGGTTAGTTTGAGTTTTGTGTCGACGCGTGAATCAACCTTGCTTTGTTGGGCTTGCAATCGAAAATAACATTTGCTATACGAAAATAGAGTTAGGCTACTGGTCCAACAGGAGAGTCTGATGCAAGGTG
>WNFP01001111.1_pt1 | contig 21081 bp, 17 predicted proteins | sample 5400201 | NCBI WGS metagenome assembly WNFP01 (sample SAMN13153355, study PRJNA577476) | soil metagenome | isolation source: 115 cm saprolite under Madrone tree | place: USA:California | collected 2016-06-14
AAGGGAAATGAAAGTGTTGTAATCCTGCACCGCCTCGTTGTAACGTCGGCGTTCCACGGCGATGCGATTTTCCGTGCCCGCCAGCTCGTCCTGAAGACGCAAAAAATTCTCGTTGGATCTCAGCTGGGGATAGTTTTCAACGACTACGAGCAAACGCCCCAGCGCAGAATCCAATTGTCCATTCGCCGCGATTTTTTCAGCCGGAGAATGCGCGCCAAGCAAGGCGGAACGCGCCTTGGCGATATCGCCGAACACAGTTTGCTCCTGTGCCGCAAAGCCTTTCACCGTCTCCACCAGGTTAGGGATCAGGTCCGCTCGCCGTTGCAGGACAACGTCCACCTGCGCCCAGGCGGCATTCACCGCCTCGCGTTTCACGGCCATCTGATTTCTGCGGCTGATAAACGAACTCCCCAGCATCAGCGCAACGACCACCAAAACAATTAGAACTATCAGAACTTTCTTCATATCCGCCTCGAATCAGTTGGATTTACGAATGTGCATTCTTCACGCGCCGCCATTCCCGCTTGGGAAAGTGATGCTCCAGCGCGTCCAGAGTTTTCTCCAATGCCTTTAAATACGCACCGTACGCCGGAACAATTTCGCCGTGAAATTCGCCCGTCTCGCGCAGCTTCAGCATGGCGCCGTATGCCGTTGGGCTTGAGCCCGTCAGCGCCGCCGCTCGGGCAACGATATCATGCGCGGCCACCGGCGACTCTTCTCCAAATGCAATCACCACATGGCGCAGCAGCGTCAGCGCTCCGGAAAACGATTTTCTCAAAACGGGCGCCAGTTCCTTTGCATTTCCCGGCGCGCGCAGATAATGCTGCCGCAATTTCAGCAGGATCGTGCGCAAGTCATGCTCAATCTGCACACGATGCAGGTTCATCGGCACTTCAATGTCCGCAACGACGTCCGCTCCGTAAAGGATTCGCCGCCCGCGCTTCATATCCAGAATCTCGATGGCGAAGACATTCGCGGCATCCCTCAGCTCATCCTTCGTGAAGAAAAGAGGCGCGGGCTCTTTCTGCTCGACGCACCACCATTTCGCCACATGTGCGAGGCGTCCCAACTCCTCGACACTCAACGAACGAAGGACGCAAACCACATTGAGGTCCGAGTGTCCTTCGTGAAAGTCACCGCGCGCAGCCGACCCGAACAAAATGACGCATTCGAGGTTTGCCGCCGCGAATTCCTTCAACCTGCTGACCAGCTCCGTCAGTTTTGTTTCTGTAGAGAGCATTTCGAATCGTTCCTTTCATTCCGCGCTACCAGTCTCCTGAAGCGCCTCCGCCTCCGCTGCTGCCGCCGCCAAATCCCCCAAATCCGCCACCATCACCGCCTCCGCCGAAGCCTCCGCCGCCCCAGCTTCCCGAGCCGCCTCCCGAACGCCTTCCGGCGCTGTCCGCGAGCATTCCCAGTAGAAACCAGAGCAGGCCGCTTCCGCCCGATCCGCCTCCGCGGGGTCCACCGCCGCGGGAAGACAGACTGGCGATCACCAAAAAGAGCACGATCAAGCCGAGCACGAACCAAAGTCCCAGATTCCCGCCGCGACTCCCGGTGTTTCGAATCCGTCCCGCAGGAGGCTGACCGCTAAGCGTTACACCCGCATCGTTTGCGATGTACTTGGCTAATTGCCACGCGGCTGCCTCGGCTGCCTTGCCGTAGTCGCCCTGGCGCAAGAAGGGCACCATCGCGCGACCCGCATCTCCCGCGCGCGCATCATTGATCACCGGCTCAAGCCCGTAGCCCACTTCGATGTGATATTTGCGCTCGTGGGGAGCGACAAGCAACAACACGCCACGATTGTCTTTCTTGCTTCCGACTCCAAGCTGTTTGAAGAGGTTTACGCCGTAATTCTCGACGCTTTCGCCGTCGAGCGATTGGACGGTCACAATTGCCATCTGCGCGCCGGTCTTCTGCTCAACCTCGGCGCATAATGCTTCGAGCCGTGTTCTGGCTTCCGGGGCGATTACACCGGCCAAGTCACTCACATAACCGCTGGGGTGAATCTTCTTGACGTCTTCCGCTGCGCAGAAGCTCGTGCTGAACAAAAGCAGGCAGTGAAGCGCTACGATTCGAAAGAGGTGGGTTTTTGACATGCAGTGTCCGAGGCGGTCGAAAGATGACTATAGGCCAGCTACGACCAGAGGTAAAGCGGCGTCAGCGTTACGCTTCGATCAAGCGAACCTTGCGAGCGTGCTGAGTTCGCACCTATAATCCAGTGTCTTTGCGGCGGCGTGAGCCGCGTACGCATCGGGAGGATCCGTGCCGGTAGGAACTGCGTTTCACGAAAGAACGCTGGCGCTGTGCGAGAGCCTGAATTATCGCGAATGGTCGGGCTACTACACGGTCAGCGTTTACGAGATGCACCACGAGCACGAGTACAACGCCATCCGCAATTCGGCGGCGCTGATCGATATTTCACCTCTCTTCAAATACCGCGTGACGGGGCACGATGCCACAAAGTTCGTGAACCGCGTGATTTCGCGAGACATTAATAAGGTTGCGGTGGATCAGGTGATTTACTGTTGCTGGTGCGATCCGGAAGGAAAAGTGATCGATGACGGAACGATCACGCGGCTGGGGGAGAACGAATACAGGTGGACGGCGGCGGACCCGAGTCTGCGATGGTTTCAGCAGAATACGCTGGGACTGGACGTAAACATTGAAGATATTTCGGAGCAGACTGCGGCGCTGGCGCTGCAAGGGCCGACGTCGGCAAAACTCCTGCACGCGGCGGCGGATGCGAACATCACGAACCTGAAATATTTTCGCGTGACACGAGGAAGGATTGCGGGCGTGCCCGTGGATATTTCGCGAACGGGATATACGGGCGATTTGGGATTCGAAGTGTGGATGCCGTGGCGCGACGCGGTGAAGGTGTGGGATGCGCTGATCGCGAAGGGCAAGGCGTTTGATATTCACCCCGCGGGAATGATCGCGCTGGACATCGCGCGAATCGAGGCCGGCCTGATTCTGATCGAAGTAGATTATATTTCGAGCAAGAAAGCGCTGATCGAATCGCAAAAGTTTTCGCCGGCGGAAATCGGGCTGGGGAAGCTGGTGGACTTGAAGAAGGAGACTTTTGTGGGGCGCGAAGCTCTGGCATTGGAGGCGAAAGAAGGTGCGGAACGGGCGCTCGTAGGACTGGAGATCAACTGGAACGAAGTCGAGGCGCTCTACGACAAGTTGAAGATGGCGCCACAAGTGCCGAGCATGGCGTCGCGCGTGGCGGTGCCCGTGTATCGCGGGGGGCGCCAAGTGGGCAAGGCCACGTCGACGACGTGGTCGCCGACGCTGAAGAAGATGATTGCGCTGGCCTGCGTGAGCCGCGAGCATTCAGCAGCCGGGACCACCCTCAGCATGGAAATGACAGTGGAAGCGGTGCGGCAAACAGTTTCCGCGAAGGTGGTGCCCCTGCCGTTTTTCAATCCGCCGAGGAAGATAGCGGTACCGGTGATCTGAAGGCTCGCTGGCCTGATTATTCCGAATCAGAAGAATCGGAAAGCAGAGCATTGATATACCGTTCGGGAGCAGCAACAAATCGGCTCACGAGTTGGAAAGGCTGACTTTCGCGATAGCCGATTTCGTGAACGTGTCCACCGTCAAACGAAAGGATTTGTGCATCGGGGTAGGCAAGTAAAGTCGGTGAATGCGTGGCGATGAGAAACTGAATGTTGTCATGTGTCGGTCAGCAAATCGTGCAGTAACACGAGAAAACTCAGTTGCCGTTGCGGAGACAACGCAGCTTCGGGTTCATCCATCACGTAGAATCCGGAACGGGTGAAGCGATGCTGCAGCAGTGAAATGAACGACTCCCCATGCGACTGGTCATGGAGACTCTTTCCTCCGTAGCTGCCAAGTCCACCCACCGAATCAACATAGCTTGCTACATTGAAAAAGCTCTCCGCTCTCAAATAGAAACCCGAGCCTGTCCTACTTGTGAAGCCCACTCGCATTGCGCGGACGAGGGAGTCAATGGAGCGCACACTTGGAGTGGTCTCAAACGAGATATTTCGGTTCCCGCCTTCTCGCCCGAAACCGTAATGCGCAGCGATGGCCTCCAGGAGTGTTGATTTGCCCGTTCCGTTCTCGCCGACAAAGAAGCAGATGCGGCTGGTAATCTCAAGGGCATTGAGCGATGCAATGGGCGGAACGCTAAAAGGGTATTCATCCCAACGAATAACGCGTTCGCGGAGCAGTTGAACGGTTTTTAGGCGCAGCATCAGCGGTGGTTTCCGATACCTATTATGTCATCCACAATTCACGGATCGAATCAAAAGATTAGAGTGACCTCCCGCGGCTTTCCTCTTTGCGCGGGCTCATGGCGTGAGGCGGTTGTATTTCTTGAGAACTTCGCGGAGTTTCTCGTGCGGCAGGGCGATAACTTTGTGATTTTCCATGCCGGTCATGGTTTCGGCGGCGACCATGGCATTTATCACGGCCTCCTCGGTGGCTTGGACGGTGGCGGCGAAGACGGGCTCGATCTGATCGTTGGGCAACATTTGGAGATTGACGACGTCATCCGTGCCCGCGGCACCGGGATTGGCGGTGGAAAAGGCGATGAAAATGTCACCGGAACCATTGCCGGAGATGCTGCCGTCGCGGCCGAGGCCGAGAGAAACGCGGCGCGCGAGGCGCTTGAGCTGATGTGCGAGGAGCGGGGCGTCCCTGGCCACGACAACGATGATCGAACCGCGGTCCAATTCGTTGAATGACGCGGAAGCATACGCGGGATCCTCGGGAATTTCCCTGCCGACCGGCACGCCGGCGATGCGGAGATGTTTGCGCGAGCCATAGTTGCATCGCACAAGGACGCCGACGGTAAAGGCGCGGAGTTTCGTCTCGATCTTGCGCGAGGAAGTGCCGATGCCGCCTTTGAATTCGTTGCAGACCATTCCCATACCGCCGCCGACGTTGCCTTCCTGAACTGGACCGGAAGCTGCGGAATCAATGGCATGGAAAGCGTGTTCGGGCTTGACGTGAAAGCCGTTGATGTCGTTGAGCCAGCCATCCCATGTTTCCGCGACGACGGGCAGCGACCACCAATAACCGGTGGGATCGGGCTGGCCGTGCGCGACACGCCATTGAATGACAGCGTCGCGAACGACGCCGACGCTGTGCGTGTTGGTGATCATTACAGGACCTTCGAGGAAGCCAGACTCTTCGACCCAGGTCGTGCCGGTCATTTCACCATTGCCGTTGAGCGACCACCAGCCGGCGAAAACGGGATTGTTCATCGAGTCTTTTCCGCGCGGGAGCACGGCGGTCACTCCCGTTCGAACCGGCCCCTTGCCTACTTGAAGTTTTCCTTCGCCTGAAATGAGCGTGGTGTGGCCGACGGTGACGCCGGAAACGTCGGTGATGGCGTTGAGCGGGCCGGGCGTGCCGTCTCAAAAGGGACGCCGAGATCGCGGGCGCGGGGCTTGGCAGGCGGAGTCGCCTGAGCCGCGGCCCACGAAATTGCCGAAAGCGAGCAAAGAAGAATGGCGAGAGCGCGAAAATAATTTGGACCAGTCATGGTTTGTTCTTCTCCCAGGAAGATTGCGCGGAGCGCAGCAATTTGGTGTTTTTCTGCACGGCCTTTTCCAGCAGCGCTGCTTGCTGCGCCGCCAATTTCCAGTCGTGCCTTTCCACGGCTTCGGTTAGCCCGGGAAATTCCAAGTGGGCGTAGGTGTAGCGAGAGGAATAGAGAAGATGCTGGAACCACGGGCGGCCGGGAATGCCCGCGGGATCGAGCCAGTTGGATTCGACCTGAAGGAGCTCTTCGTTGAGACGCTGAATCTTCTCCGGCGAGGCGGAGCCTGACTGGAGATCATGAGCGACGGCATCACGCAGAAGGTGGCCCGCTTTCTCGAATTCGGCGATGCGAACGTGAAGCCGTTTCACAGGAAGACGCCGTTGCTCGGTTCTGTTTTTTTGTTCGAGCCCGCGCAGGAACTGTTCGAGCGCCAAAGCGTTGAAGCCGAAATCAAAAGGAAGAATGTCCGCATTGGCGAGACGAAGCGCAACGAGCCCCCAGATCCGCGTGAGGGCGACGTGGTATTCGAACGCGGGATCACCGATGTGCGACATCCAGTAATGATCGTCGTACATCGAGTGATAGACGCCGTAGTCGCCGTCAAATCCGAGATTGATCACTGGCCGGCCAAGATGATTCAGAAATACAGTGTGATCGGAGCCGCTGCCGATGCGCGTTTCGACGAGGGCGCTGTCGAGCGGCGGAGTGCTCGCTTTCGAATCGCGCATCGTGGTGGCGCGCCAGGCTTCGTACAGAGATTTTCCGGAAGGCGCGCGAATGTCTTTGGATGCTTCCACAAGCATGGGCGCGAGAGAAGCTACGGCGGAGGGCGAGAAGCTCAGGCCCTCGGGACCCGCGGTGGTGGCGGCTCCTGCGACGGATTCATCCACGTTGAGATACGCAACGAGTTTTTTCTTCAGGTCATAGTCGAATTGCTCGCCCCATTCCGTCGAGCCGGTGAGCGCGTATTCTTCGCCATCCCAACTACAAACCACAATGGTACGGCGTGGGCGGATGCCGAGCTGCTTGAGTTCCCCAAGAGAACGCGTGAGCTCCATCATGGAGGCGGTGCCGCTGGAAGGATCCACGCCGCCGAAGACCCAGGCGTCGCGATGATTGCCGAGCAAAACCCATTCGTCGGGAAGCTGGCCGCCGCGAATGCGCGCTTCGACGACGGTGTAAGTCTGCATGCTGGTGTCCATGTCCACTTTCACGTGAACTTTTACGGCGCCGGTGAAGCGATACACGATGGGCAATGCGCCCTGCCAATCCTTCGGGGCTTCAGGACCGTTCATGTTTTCGAGAAGAGGCTTGGCGTCACGCCATGAGAGAGGGAGCGCGGGAATTTTCGGGAGCGAACGCGCTTCTTCCGGAGCGATGTGCTTTGCGCCGGGGACGGAGGCCCAGCCGGGCGTCGTGGGATCGCCGGGAACGATGTAATCGTAAGTGATTGCGCCGCGCTGGATGTGACTTTCCGGGCCCCACGGGCCATCGGGGAAAACTTTTCCTTTCGTGTAGCCGTCTTCCGCTGGGTCTGAATAAATGAGCAGCGCAGCTGCGCCTTCACGCTCGGCGGTGAGCGCCTTGAAGCCGCGATAGCTGTACGGATTCGAATAGCGGACGAGAACGATCTTGCCTTTCACGCTGATACCGTTTTTCCGCAGGAGATCGTAATCTTCAGTATTGCCGCTGTGTGCGTAGATCACTTCGGCGGTCACGTCGCCGGAAGCGGAATAACCAAAGTAGGAGCCGGAGACGGCGGGATTTTTCGTGTCGGGATCGGCGTCGTAAGCATCTTCGCGCAGAGACGCGGTGAATTGGAGCGGCGCGGTCATTTCGAGGGAGATGCTGCGCGGGCGCGAGTGCAAAACATCGTAGCGGCGGAGCGTGACGTCTTCCCACCCCTGCTTGCGCCATTCGTCCGCGACAAAATCAGCGAGCTGATTGTTGCGGTCGGCGGCGGCGGGGTGAGGTTCGGCGGTGAAGGTGCGGTGCCATTCGCGTACTTTTTCGGGAGAAGGAATCGATTGAAACGTGGTTTCGATCGCGTGCTCAGCGGCGGCGTGCGGCGGGGAAAAACCGAGAATGGGGGTGGAAGGCGGTTCGGGCTGCTTCTGCTGAGCGGAAAGCGCGAAAGCAAGAACGAGGAAGGAACAGAAGAAGGCGTAAAGATTGCGAGAACGAAGAAGCATAATTATTTTGTTCTCCACAAAAAACGGCCGGGCAGATGGCAACGAAAAAGAACGGCCAGACAGCCTATCAAGATGGAAACACTTTTTCCAAAGCAGACTGGAGCGCGCGAGCGATCAGCTCGGATTCTTCGGGCGAAATAGTGAAGGGCGGTGCTAGAAGAATGTGATCGCCGCGCACGCCGTCGAAGCAGCCTTGCGTGGGGTAGGTAAGCACACTTTCTTCCAGACAGGCTTGGCGGATTTTTTCCGCAATGCTTTCGGATTGAGGAAAAGGTTCGCGAGTGGCTTTGTCTTTGACGAACTCGACGCCGAGGAGGAGGCCGAGGCCACGGAAATCACCGATATGCGGGTGCGATTGAAGCGGGGAAAGCGCGACGCGGAGGTTTTTTGCGGCGGGAGTCACGCGATCAAACAGCTGGTGCGCTTCGAGATAGTCGAGAACGGCGTTGCCCGCGGCGGTGGAGACCGGATGAGCCTGGTAAGTGAAGCCGTGAATGAAGGTGCCTGAGCCGCGTTCGAATGCCGCGACGACGCGCGCGGAAACGAGAACCGCGCCGAGCGGCGCGTATCCGCTGGCGACTCCTTTTCCCACCAGAATCATGTCCGGCTCGATGTTCCAGTGCTGCGCAGCAAAAGGTTTTCCGGTACGGCCCATGCCGGTCATAACTTCGTCCGCGATGAGGAGAATTCCGTTCTTGCGGCAGATTTCCGCCATGCGCGCGGCGTAACCTTCGGGCGGTACCGCGGCGCCGAGAGTGGCTCCGACGACCGGCTCGAAGATGAAGGCTGCGGCTTTCCCGGGTTCGTGTTTGAGTAAATGGACGTGAAGATCGTCGGCGCAAACCAGTTGGCATTGGGGAAAAGTTTTTTCGAAAGGGCAGCGATAGCAGAAACACGGAGCGATGTGTCCCCATTCCGCGATGAGCGGTTCGTAGGGCGCGCGGCGGGCGACGTTTCCGCTGACGGACATCGCGCCGAGAGTGCTGCCGTGATAGCTCTGGCGGCGGGAGAGAACGCGGTAGCGATCTTTCTGGCCGCTTTCGAGGTGAAACTGCCGCGCGAGTTTTATCGCGGTTTCGGTGGCTTCGGAGCCGCCGGAAGTGAAATAGACGCGGCCGCCGTTACGGAAATTCGGCGGAGCCAAAGCGAGCAGGCGCTCGGCAAGTTTTTCAGCCGGAGCGGTATGAAACTGCGAAGTATGCGCGAAAGCGATCTGCGACGATTGCTCGGCCATGGCGCGGCCGATTTCGGGGATTCCGTGACCGATGCTGACGACGGCGGCCTGGCCGGAAGCGTCAAGAAAGCGGCGGCCGTCGGCAGAGATGATCCAGCAACCGTCCCCACGAACGGCAATGGGATAGGTTTTCTTGAAATTGCGGGGGAAAAGCCCGCTGCTCGTCGGCATGAGATGCCCGGGAAAGGATTGTAGCAGAGTCGCAAGTGAGCTCAGCAGGGTGTGCGGAAGCTGGTAAACGAACATTGTTCATTACAGGCGACACAAGTGGGTCAATTTCCGGTTAACCGGACTGCTTGCACACTTGCATCGGGGTGGGATTCGCGGCGGCCTCTCAGAAGCGAATCATCAGGACTTAACCTGGGTGAAAATGCAGGTCTTAAGCGCAGCGGCGCCCCGGTGTTTACCGCCGCTCGATATGCTGCCTTGGCTGGATTGTAGGGGCCTCTTCGCAGAGATAGCTTAGGGCCAGGCGACAAGGGCCCCGAATACAGGATCAACGGCCCGCGATCCAGGCCACAAGGCCCGCTCGTTTGGCCGCATGCTCCTTCGTTGCTCTGTCCTCCGAAGTAGGTTCAAGAACATGTGGCGACGCTTTGAACAACGGAAGACTCACCGTCCAAAGGGCGTGAAGCAATTACGCCAAGCGCGCCTCAAAGGGCAACCGCGCAGCTCCGCGGCCGTTGTGCGGCAAGCTCCCGGCATTCACGATTTCCACGATCTTCGAGTGAAAGCCAATCAGGGCTCTCTCACCGCAATAGTTCCCAAGCGAAGCGTTTGTTAGGAGGGTGACATGTGCACTCAACCGGTGATTCTCGATTCGACTCTGCGCAGTTCCGAGGCGGCGGAGTTTGCGGAGGCGCTGCGGGCGAAGATCGTCAGGCAGGAGGAAGCGGTGCAGGCGATGGTCGACCTGTTCCAGGTTTTCTGTGCCTGTTTGAATTCGCCTGGGCGCCCGGTAGGGAGCTTCTTGTTTCTGGGACCCACAGGGTCCGGAAAGACGCGCATCGTGGAAGCCGCCGCTGAGATTTTGTTTGGGGACGCCCGTGCGGCCATCAAGGTCGACTGCGGTGAATTTCAGCATTCGCATGAGATCTCGAAGCTGATCGGGTCACCTCCGGGCTACCTGGGCCACCGAGAGACCCATCCGCTGATCACTCAAGAAGCACTCGCCGCGAGTCACACTGACACGTTGAAGCTTAGCTTCCTGCTCTTCGATGAAATTGAGAAGGCCAGCGACGCCCTCTGGCAACTCCTCTTGGGAATGCTGGACAAGGCGACCTTGACTCTGGGAGACAACCGTCGTGTGGACCTCTCACAGACAGTGATCTTCATGACCTCGAATCTGGGCGGCGGAGAAATCACAGAGTTGATGCATGGCGGGATGGGCTTCATCCAGCCTGGAGATAAACCCAGGACGAATCTTGACGAGAAGGTGAAGCGCACTGCGGTGGAAGCCGCGCGGAGGAAGTTCTCGCCCGAATTCATGAACCGCCTCGATAAAATCGTGGTGTTTCATCCACTGAATCACGAGCATCTCGCGGAAATTCTGCAGATCGAATTACGGCAAGTACAGCAGCGGGTTTTGAAGACACAGAACGGGCAATTCCTGTTCCGCGTGACCGATGCAGGCCGCGACTTTCTCTTGTACGAAGGCACGGATCAGCGTTACGGCGCTCGCCATTTGAAGCGCGCCATCGAACGGCACGTAGTTTTCCCTTTGGCGAACCTCTTGGCAACCGAGCAGGTGAAAGCAGGCGACATGCTGTGCATTGATTTCGACTCGCGTGTGGGAGGGCTTGTGTTCTGGAAAGAAAGCGAGCCAGCGCGGTCGGCGGCGTCGCAGCGGCAGCCAGTCCCAATTCAGGCTGTGAAGGCGACTAGTGGCAGCGTGGCAGAAGCAATCTCTTCCGCCAAGGCGCGAGCCGTTGGACTTAATGAACAAGTTTAAGCAGATCACGCCATGTACGAGTTGAAAGGTGCTTATTCCTCCGCCTATTGCAGAATGGCAAAGAAACGGTTGGCCTTATAACGCGCTGACTGGACCGGTGGATGTGTCGATTCCCCGCACAAAAGAGGAATGAACTGCGTTCGCACAAGATTGCTTAAGCGCGGAACTTGTGGCCGGTCCGCGCCTCGTGTTCTAGTTTCCGCAGAAATGCACCGCGGATTCTCAAGCTGCCGCCTGCCGATTCGTTCTCAAATTTCCTGATTCGATCGGGAAAGTTAGATAGCAATTCTTCCGCGCACGCGGCGTCCTGTTCGGCTCCGCCGATCATCTGATAGGTGGCTACCCAGGCATCCTGGAATTCCTGTGCGGCCGAGGTCCAGGTGTCGGAATAGGCCTCATCGAGATCGCGGAGGATGGCCCGACACTCATCGCATTGGCGCGTCTTCATATCCAACGACGATTATAAGCGCGTCTGGGCAGTGGATCCACCGAGGCCGCCTGGCCCAACTACGGGAGACTATCGCGTATTGGAATCGGAAACGAATCGTGACATGATGCGGAATTCCACGTGCAGGGTGAGTCGGTCTTGAAGTGCAAGGAGAAAAATGGATGAATCGCATCGTGTTGCAGGTGGCAGTGGCGTGCGCGCTGGTTCTAAGTGGCATGGGCGGCGTGTGGGCCCAGGAAAAGCATGCGATCACGTTTGACGACATGATCAAGTTGCACCGCGTTTCGGAGCCGCAGGTTTCGCCGGATGGAAAATGGGTCGTGTACACGGTGGCGACGCCGGACATGGAAGCCAACCGCAATGCGAGCAACATCTGGATAGTGCCAACGACGGGCGGTTCCGCGACGCAATTGACGCAGAGCGGGCACGATTCGTCGCCGGTGTGGCCGCCGGACGGGAAGACGCTCGCGTTTCTCTCTTCGCGCGGCGGCGAATCGCAAGTCTATTTGCTTTCGATGGAAGGAGGCGAAGCGCACGCGCTGACGAAACTCTCGACCGGCGCGGATATGGTGAAGTGGTCGCCGGACGGAAAGACGATTGCGTTTACGTCCTCCGTTTATCCAGATTGCAAAGACGATGCGTGCAATAAGTCGCGAGATGAGGAGAAGGAAAAGAGCAAAATGAAAGCGCACGTGGCGGAACACTTGCTCTACCGGCACTGGACGCACTGGAATGAAGGCAAGAGGAGCCATTTGTTTGTGGTTCCCGCGGATGGAAGCGCGGTACCGCGAGGCCTCACGCCAGGAGCGAACTACGACGTTCCACCGGATGAGCGCAGCGGGCCGGGAGATATAAATTTTTCGCCGGATGGAAAAGAGATTTGCTTCACGGCGGTGACCGACAAGATGGAGGCGATCAGCACGAACGGAGATTTGTTCATCGTTCCGGTTGCCGGCGGCGAGGCCAAGCGCATCACAACGCAGCCGGGATTTGACGGGAATCCGGTGTATTCGCCCGACGGGAAATTCATCGCCTATCACGCGCAGCTGACGCCCGAATACGAATCAGACCGCTCGCGCGTGATGCTCTACGACCGGCAGAGCGGAAAGATCGAGAATCTCTCCGAAGGCTTTGACCGCAGCGCGAATGAGCTGGCTTGGTCGCCGGACAGCAAGACAATTTATTTCACCGCGGAGAATGAGACGCAGCAGCCCGTGTACGCGATGGCGGCGCGCGCGGGAGCGGAGCCGAAAAAAATTGTCGCGGACACCTATAACACCGCGATTTCATTCAGGGCGGACGGCAAAACGCTAGTTTTTGAGCGCACCAGCCTGACGATGCCGGCGGAAGTTTTCGCGGCGGCGAGCGACGGCTCGAATGTGCGGCAATTGACGCATCAGAATGAGTCGATCCTTGCGGGCCTCGAGATGAATGCACCGGAGACATTCTGGTTCGACGGGGCCGAGGGGACGAAAGTACAGGCGATGCTGATCCGTCCGCCGAAATTTGACGCGACGAAAAAGTACCCGCTCCTGGTACTGCTGCACGGCGGGCCGCAGACGATGTGGTCGAATGCGTGGGGATACCGTTGGAACGCCGAAGTTTTTTCCGCAGCGGGATACGTGACACTGATGATCAACCGGCGCGGGTCGACAGGTTACGGGCAAAAATTCACGGATGAGATTACGAATGACTGGGGCGGGCGAGCGTACACTGACGTGATGAATGGGGTGGACTATACGCTGAAAAAATATCCTTTCATCGATGGGACACGCATGGCCGCGGCCGGAGGATCTTACGGTGGATACATGGCGGACTGGATTGCGACGCACACGGGACGGTTCAAGGCCATCGTGAGCCACGCGAGTGTGTACGACAAAGTGGCGATGTACGCGACAGAAGAACTCTGGTTTGAAGAACACGACATGCAGGGCACGCCGTGGACAAATCCGGAAAGTTATAAGAAGTGGGCGCCGGTATCGTACGCGGGTAAGTTGGGAGAATTCAAGACGCCGACGCTGGTAATTGCGGGAGAACGAGATTACCGCGTGCCGTACACGCAATCGCTGGAATTTTTCAGCGCGCTGCAGCGGCAGGAAGTGCCGTCGAAACTGGTGATTTTTCCCGATGAGGGGCACTGGATCCTGAAACCACAGAACGCGCAGTTTTGGTACAAGACGTTTTTGGATTGGGTGGCGACGTACGTGAAATAGCGGATCAACCTTGCCAGAAGGGGCGCTCCGACCCGGTCGGAACGCCAATACAAAGATTAAGAAGCGAGCAGGCGCTGAAGAGCGCGGCGCGCGAAGCGGAAGAGATGGTAGAGCAAAAACGCGGAAAGCGCGACGAGTACGGCAACGATGATGGTCGCGGCAAGGGGATGAGTCGTGGCCATCCAGGTCAGCCAAACGGCGAGAACGTCTTCGCCAAAACTTAATGCCCAATTGCTCAATGGCTCGGGGCTGGCATTTACGGCGGCGCGCGCGCTGGCTTTTGTCCCGTGCGAAGCGAGAGCGACTCCGCCTGCGAGCAGCGCGGCGCCCCAGCGCCATTCCGGTGCGGCTCCTCCAGCGGCGGCAAAAGCGAGAAGGGCGGCGGCGGGCGGACGAATGAAAGTGTGGATCGCATCCCAGATTGTGTCGAAGTACGGAATCTTGTCCGCGAAAAATTCGATGAGGTAAAGTGCGATCGCGACGCCCAACACCCAGGGATGAGAAAGAACCCGCAATCCGGGCGGCAGATGAAGCACTCCGAAGCGCTGGAGAAGACCCAGCGTCGCGACAGTGGCGTAAAGATTGAGGCCAGAAGAAAATCCGGCCCCGAGCGCGAGGCCGAGCGTTTCGATGGGATTCATGCGGGATCATCATAGCAGGCGGGAAATCGTCCAAACAGGCAGTAACTTCCGCACGCACGGAGCAGAGTTTCCGTTTGACCCGCTGGTAAAGCCAAGCGATTCTGTTGACAGGGCGGTCTTCCATGTTTGGGCTGAGCTACCTCTTTTATCCGTGGGGCTTCATCGTGCAGGGCCTGGCGATCGTGCACTTCGTGCGGCGCCGGCCGGAGAACTATTGGTTCTACATTATTTTCTTCGGCGGCTTCCTGGGGGCAAGCGTTTATATCGTAGCGGAAGTGCTGCCGGACCTGGGGCTGCTTCGCGGGGTGTTTCAGGGGTTTGGGCGGCGGTCACGCATACAAAAGGTCGAAACCGATATTCTGGACAATCCCTCGGTGGCAAATTACGAAGAACTGGGCGAACTCTACAAAGATCAAGGGCAATACGAGAAGGCGCGCGACGTGTTCAATCATGCGATCACCGGGCGAAGCGATTCGATCTACACGTTCTATTCGCGGGCGCAATCGTCGCTGGGATTGGATGACCTGGCTGCGGCGATTCCGGATCTAGAGCGAGTGGTCGCGGGCGACCGGAAGTTCGACTATTACCGGGCGGCGGGACTGCTCGCGAATGCGTATGCGCAAACGGGACAACTGGAACGCGCGGATCAACTTTTCGCGGAGGTCACGCAGATTTCGACGACTCCGGAGACGCTTTACAACTACGCGAGTTTTCTGAAGACGGCGAACCGGCGGGAAGAAGCGCGCGAGTGGTTGCAAAAGCTGCTGGCGAAGAAGCGCACACTGCCTCGGTACATGCAGAGGCGCGAACGACCGTGGTTCCGGAGAGGCAAGGCGCTGTTGAGAGAACTGGCCAGTGCGTAGAGTTCGCTGCGCATCCCTCCGCCAATTCTAGTTAACAATAACACCCCCGACTTCTTGTTCTCCGCAATTGAAATGTTCTGGGATCCATTCTCGCAAACGCACCCCGAGATGATTGGACAGGTTCTAACCGGCGGCGCCGGCGGCATTGGCGCCTTCGACTTCGAGGAGTTTTCCGGAGCGCACATCATAGAGGAAGCCGTGGACCGGAATGGATTTGGGGACGAGAGGGTGATTGCGGATGCGGGCGACGTCGTCGAGGACAGCTTGTATCTGGTTGCTGATGGTGAGCCACTCGATGTATTCGCCGGCGCGGGAGCCGGGACCTTTGCCGACGTCCTTAAAACCCTGGGGAGTGAGAGCGGCGGTTTCCAGGCTGGAGGCCAGCAGATTGCGCATGACATCGTTGGTGAAAAATTCCATACCGCAATTGGTGTGGTGAATGACGAAGAATTCGCGGGTGCCGAGCAGTTTGTAGCTGATGACAAGCGAGCGGATGGCGTCGTCGCTGGCGCGGCCGCCGGCGTTGCGGATGACGTGGGCGTCGCCTTCGGCGAGGCCTGCATACTTGGCGGGATCGAGACGAGCGTCCATGCAAGTGAGAATGGCGAAGCTACGGGCGGGCGGCAAAGCGAGTTTGCCCTTCTCACCGAAATTGGTGCTGTAAACCTGATTCGCTTTCAGCACTTCTGACAGAATTGCGGCAAGCGCCGAAAGTTCTTTCATAACGGCGACGGCTTCAGAATTTGGAGATGTGGCAGCGGATGTGAAGATGGCGATCTACGGGCATACTTAAGACGCGAATACGGCCCGGCCAGTTCTCTCCGATTCAGGAAGAACATGAAGCGATCTGCGGAATGAAAACTTGTCCAACATGTGGAGCAAGCACGACGGTGAACTCTTCCTTCGAGCAAACGCTGGTCGAGGTCTGGCGGCAGACTCTCGCCGAAAACGCCAATTTCGTCAAGCTTGGGAAAGAGCGTTACCCCGTTCGTAAAACTCCCAAGCGCGGATTGCGGCAAGTGGATTTCGTTTTCGACGGGAACGAGATTCGGGGGTTAGAACAGAATCCGGAAACGAAATCCCGGTGGGCGCAACTGGCCCGGTCTGGCAAGAAGGTGATGCAGTTTCTGATCGAAGGTCGCTACGTGGCGAACGTGGCTGACGGGACGGTGACTCTATACGGCAGAAATATTAAGGGAGGAGGACGATGATGCAAACTGGAGACAAGTTCTTGTCAGTTTTAGCTGTGGTGCTCATCGTCCTCGCCTTTGTTCTCAAGGCCGTGATCCCTCAGACATATCGCCTTGGCATCGGAGTCTACTTCTACCGCCTGGATTCGATTGCATTTTGGGTGTTACTAATGGCGGGCCTTATCCTTGGCGTGATCGTGGCACTCAAGATTATTATGCGCAGTGATGCCGTCTGACCGCGAACCAGGAGGTAACTATGCAAGCGAGCCTGGGAGGAGTTCGACCGGCGTCGAAAACGATGACCGGCGTTCATCAACTAAAGCAGAACCGGCAAGTCTACTCGGTCGAAGGAGCCGACGCCGTCATCTAATCCCCCTCAAAAAAAAAATCGTCTTGGGTTTACGTCCGGGCCAACCGTCGTCCTCTTCCTTCTTCGACAAATCCGATGTCATAGACACTTCTGCGCGGAATTTGGGTGCAAGTCATAATCAGCATGGACAAATAATCCTTTCACCTCTCGACGAGGAACAAGATAAGCCCACCTATGGCCGAGAGCGACAAGGCGTACACGAGAAGTCGAACGTTTTGTGAAACTTGCTTTTTTCTGCTCCAGATGAACCACCCCAGACCGATAACAGCGAAGAGGATCTGAGACATGACGAAAAAAAATTGGAATTTCGGCGCACTGATGTAAGACACCCAGGGCGGAAGAATTTGTTTAGGAATTGGACGTGTAACGTACGCCACGAGAAATCGTACGAAGAATAAAATTGAAACAAGTAAGGTCACTGTCAGATGGTTTAAGTAACTCTTTCTCTTGCTCACATGTGGGTCCTTCGCTACTGTTGTCAATTTTGTGCCAAGAACGATCCCGATCAGTCTACCGAGTACTCAAGTTGTTAAAGCCAGCAGCCGGGAGCACTTCAATTCGAAGAATACAGTTGTCTGAATATGAGATACGGACGAGCAAGCCTTCACGCATCGGCCCTCCGTGTGATGATGTATTGTTGAAACAATGCGTCTCCACATAATCTGAATAGGAGAATCGGTGTCCAGCCACGGTAAAGGATTCCTCCGCATGGCCCTCATAGGGCATCGGGTGAAAATCGTGCACGCGGCCCTCAGCAGTCGAATAGTTTCGGGACCTTAACGCCTTGACCCCTTCGGCCTTTCCTACGTATGAATCACCGAACAAAAAGACCACGACGAGGAGACCGACCGCACACATGACGTACCCGATCCTCTTAATTACGATGCTCCCAACCCGGAGCTTTTCCATCCAGATTGCTACTAGACCGAAGGCAAAAATTATAAGGCCTGTGATTAGGGACGACCAATCTAATCCCTTGTTTGCGAGGTCGAAAACTAGCTTTGGGTTCATTGACTACCCACCTCCAGAACAATGCTCCAGCGGAACAGTAGACGAACAGAACTAAAACAGCTTAGAACCCCACTGGGCCAACGTAGTGGCAGCACCAACGCAGTTCGTGCTTCGCTTTTCTTTCGTCGTAGAGACATTTCCAGCCGCGACTTGTAGCCCCAAACCTCCTCCTAGGGTCATGCCACTACTGACCGGCCCATTGTTGGCTGACTTTGAGGCCTGGATACTAACAGGGCCGTACGAACCCCACACTTGCAATGATTGGCCGGTCAGACCTTTGGTAGAACCATCCGAGGTTGCCACTGTGACTCCCCCGCTGACTCCGGCACTTGGGAATACGATACCAAGCCCCATCGGATTGTACGCGGTCGATGTTGTCAGAGAAACGTTGCCCCAACTATCCGCATTTAGCATCACACTGGCGTTTAAATCACCACCACCTGAAGGAGCTCCGAGGGTGCCTCCCCCACTCAGTCCTATAGATGTCGATCCCCCTCCGTTCATCCATGAATTGACCATTAGAGGCAGAGCCTCAACGCAGACTGCTACTTGGGCGATTTTCCCTAAGAATAATCTCAAGGGTTCGCGGCGGACGCGATCGCCACGTTCAATGACGAGGTGACCACCGATGATTATCGGCGTCGTGCAGCCGTCGATGCCGCAGTTGTCCATGGGGTCCACGTACCAAGTACATGTTTTAACACTATCACCTGGGCCAGGGACAGTTGTAACGCAGGCCCACATTTGGCCCGTGGGGTCAACCAGATCGATGGGATCAGTGCGGGAATACGGGTAACGGTTCAGGGATTGGGGATCGTTGATAGAACCGGCGAGGGGGTCAACGGAGGAGAAGCGGCCGAGGCGGCTGACGTTGTAGCGAGCCATCGCATAGTCGTTGCCCGATTCGGAGTCGCGTTCGTAGGAGGTGAAAAGCAACTTGTCGCTGGAGGCGTTGTACCAGGATTCGCCGAAAGGAAAGTGGCCGAGCTGGGCTAGAGTGTTGCCGCTAGAGTCTGTGACAAGACGATTCGAGAGATGGTCTTGGTGATAATACTTGGTTCCGGCGGAATCGATCTTGCCGAGCAAGGCTCCGCCTGAATAGATGTATTCCCGCGAAGGCGTGCCAACGGCAGCGCCGTTGTCGTATTCCGCGATTACTTTCGATCCGGAAAAAATATAGACCGTTGTGGTGCTGCCGGAAACTTTCTTCACTCTAAGGCTGTTGCCATCATAGGTGTAAGTACCGGAAGAGCCGCCGTTCGTGGCGCTGAGGAGTCGATTCTCCGCGTCGTACACCAGCGTGCTGTTGCCATCGTTGGTCATATTTCCGCTTAGATCATACGTGTAGGGGGAACCAGAGATGCGGTTCGTCGTGGCGACGATACTCACCGAATTTGTGGGGCAGGTTACACCCGAACAGCCAGAATAAATACTTTGCGCGGAGCGGTTGCCGTAGCGGTCGTATGATTCCTGGAGGCCCCATGCCGGATAATTCGTCGAGCCAGCAGTTGCCGCAATCGAAAGCCTATACAGCGGGTCGTAAGTGTACGTGGCGCTGCGACCATTGTCCACACTGTCTGTGATGCCGGAAATCTGGCCGTTGTTGCTTCCCGCAGCACCGTAGGAATAAGTGAGGCCGAATTTTGTCGTGGTATCGTGCGTGCAATTGCCGCTTCGGTTGGTTGTGGAATAGTCGAGGCAGCTCATCTGTAAGCGATCCGCCGAAAAGCCGAAGGAAGCGTAGATTGCATTTCCATACTTGAGGCCGGTGACCTGACCGGCGGCATTGTAGCCGAATCCTGTCGCGAATGGACTGGAGGCGGTGCCGCATCCGGTAGTAGACGGAGCGATTTCGCAGAGGCGGCCGATGGCGTCGACGCTCTGTTGCACGACGCGGTTGGAGGGATAAGTGATCTGAGTCAGTTCGCTCGCTACGTTATAGGCATAGTTCGTCGTGTAGGTGGTCCCGCTGATGACCTTTTGCAGTTGGGTCATTTGACCGAGGTTGTTGTACGTGTAATTCTCGGAGCCAACGCCATCGGTCATGGTGATGAGGCGGCCATTGTTGAATTGCGCCGCGCTGGAGCCGTAGGTCAGTGTGACGCCAGGAGTCGCGGGAACGCCTGTGGTGCCCACATTATAGCTAATGCCGGTGAGGCGGTTTAGTCCATCATAGCCGTAACTTGTGACCACGCCGCGAGCGTCGGTCCTTTTTTGGAGATTGTCGAACGAGTCGTAGCCATCTGAATTACAAGTGCTGCCAGAAACCGAACCAAAGCAGACCGTGCCGGACTCTGGTGTAGTCGCGCTATTTGTGCGACCTAGAGCATCGTACACATACGTGCGGGTTTGTGAGCCTTCGGTGACGGTGGCGAGCGCGTCGAGAACGGTGTACGTGTAGAAAGTGTTTTGCGTGAGATTGTTGCTGCTGTCCGGCTCGGTTACGGTGATCAGGCGCCCGGCCGCATCCGAGGCGGATTTGCGCTTCTTGCCGGTAGAGTCGGTGACAGTTGCGGTGTTCGTTGCGTAGGAGTACGCGGTGGCGGAAGTGTCCGGCAGCGTCACCGATATTGGGCGTCCGAGAACATCGAACTGGGTGGTGGTCCAGTAAGAAGGCGATCCCGTATATGGATTGCTGGTTTTGTAAGGGCGGCTGAGAAGGTCGTATTGGGAGCTGACGACGGAAATGACATTGCTGCTACCGTCTTCAGTGGTGGCGGTAATGGCCCTGCCCAAGCCGTCCAGGGCAGTGACTTGCTGCAACGATTTAGCGGAGTCTATGGGATTCTTAACCGTTGCCGTGAAGTGAACGTCGTCATAAGTATAGGTGACGGTGGCGCTGTCGGCTTGGCGCACCACGCTGGTGGGGCGACGAAGGAAATCATAATAATAATTGATGACCTGGTTGTTTTCGTCCGTGCTGGTGGCAACCAGGCCTGTGTAGGCGTTGTAGGTCGCGCTGGTGGTGAGCTGCGTCGGCGAAGAACCGCGTGTGATGGAATCGGGCCGAGAATATCGTGTGGTCGCGGAGTAGGTCCAGGTCTTGTTCTGGCAGCAGTTGAGTTGCGCCGTGAGGAGATTGCCAAACCAGTCGTAGGTGAAGTTCTTGGTGACGCCGTTTGCGGGCGTGGCTGGTGTCAAGTAAGTCGTGACGGAGGTTGGATTCCCACGATAGTTCATAGTGCAAGCGTAATTCGTGTCGTCATGCTGCGGGACGCCGGTCGGACAGTTCGTGGGAGCGACTCCGTCATAGGTTATGTCTTGACGGTATTGAATCGCGTTGGTCCCGTCTTGGATGACCTTCGAAGTGACAAGATTGATGATGTTGCGGCTGGTGTAGTTCGTGGAGGTCTGGTACGAGAGAGTCGTCGTCCGTAGCAAGCTGCCATGGGGAGCGGAGCCCCAATCGTACTCTGATACAGAGCCGAGCAAGCCATTCGAGTCATA
>WNFP01002057.1_pt1 | contig 21079 bp, 18 predicted proteins | sample 5400201 | NCBI WGS metagenome assembly WNFP01 (sample SAMN13153355, study PRJNA577476) | soil metagenome | isolation source: 115 cm saprolite under Madrone tree | place: USA:California | collected 2016-06-14
AGAAGAAGACATCCACGGAGGCCGCGCAGCTATCCAGGAGTCTGGTATAGCGCCACCACTGTGGAGGCCGACGGAATTTCAATGTGCAGCGCAGGCATTCCGGCTTTTCGCAAAGGCGCTCATTGTTTTTCCAGAGCACATGCATAGGGCAAATCAGCCAATGCTCGTGGGCCGTATAGACCTTTACGAAGTCACGGTAATCCGGCGCCAGCCGCAATACTTCCGGGCCCAGCAGTGAAATGTTGTGATAGTGAATCACGTCGAATTTCTTGCTCATCAGCAATTGTCGGATCCGGGTGGTCTTCGGCCATGTTCGGCCAGTCTGCTGTGCGACCAGGGGCGAGAGCAAGCCCCAGGGACTCTTCAAGGTGTGAACTGTAACTCCGGGATGATTGGAGATTTGGTTCGGCGGAGGCCCTGTGTGCAGCATATGGTAGCTATCGGCGCAGTGGATGACGTCTACCTCATGACCATGCTGCGCTAGGGTATTGGCGAGGCGATGCAGAAAGATGGCGTCGCCGCCAAAACTGTACGGCGGATAAAACGTGGACAGATGGCAGAATTTAAGCGGTCGCCCCACGAGTCTCGCACACCTCTTCGAATACTCCGATAAGCTGCCGCGCAGAATGCTCCCAGGAAAGGCGAGCCGCCGCGGCTAGCGCCGCCGTGCTCATCGCCTGCTGACGCGCCGGGTCGTCCAGAATCGTTTCAAGAGCCCTCAATAAACCCTCCCGGTCATTTGGCGCAACACCGATCGTGCCCCCTCCCAACAAATCCGGCAGCGGGCTTTCGGTCGTCACCACCGTTGGCGCTCCGCAGGCCGCGGCCTCGACCGCTGGCAAGCCGAAACCCTCGCAGAAAGAGGGAAGGGCCAGCGCCTGGGTCAAATTCAGCAAGACAACCAGGTCTTCGTCGCTGAGATAGCCGGTGAAGACCACCTGCTGCTGTAGCCCCGCCTTCCGCACTTGCTCAACGATTTCCGAATAACACGAATAAAAAACATCGTGCTCGTAATCGCCTACCAGCAGCAGGCGGACGTCGCTAAAGTTTGCGTTGGACTGCAACTGGCTGAATGCATCGATCAGCAGACGCAGGTTCTTGTGCGGACTGAATCCTCCTACATACGTTAGGAAACGTACGCCTGGAGAAAGTCCCAACCGCGCCAGCAGTGCCCTGCCGTCTGCAGGCTTCAGGCGCTGGAAGACCGGGTCGCTTGCCTCATTCACGGAGCGCAGCCTCGAGGGTGGAATCTTCATGTAATCCGCCAAGCAGCGGCGTGAATACTCGGACACCGTCAAAATCATTCGCGCTTGGGCGCATGCCAGTTTGACTTTTGCGCGCCAGAAAAGCTTCGAGCGAAGCGTTGGGAATACGAGTTCGGGGTACAGGTCGGAGATGATGTCGTGCACGGTCACGATTTTTGGTACCGCGTTGATTACTGGTACGTAAGAATAAACGGAGGGGAAGAAAAACAAATCGAAGCTTTCCCTGCTGATGGCGCGGCTCAGGGCCCAAATATCGCGCAACGCGCGCCGCCCATCGGCGGCGGCCGCCGTGGAGGCCGGAACCGAACTCGCCACGCGTCTAATCTCAGCACTTGCCTCCGGGAGGGGGAACTCCTGCGAGTCGCTGTCCACGAAAAAGACGTACTCATTTTTTCGGTCAATCGCGAGCGCTGCGGTCAGCAGGGCACGGGTGAAGCGGCCGTATCCGCGACGGACCGGCCAGCAGGTCGCGTCCACGCCGATGCGCATCGTCAGCGGCCCCGGCCGCTATGGGAAGCCGCCCGCGAACCCCAAGAGCCCGGAAGCAAGGACGTGACGAGAAGCCGCGCCAAGGCCGCAGTTCCGCAGACCGCAAATACTGCACCGCTGTACAGATAATAGAACCAATGCACGGGAACCACTCTTACCGCGAACCACCAACCGCGTTTCCTTGCGAAAAACGAGTATACGTCCCAATTTAAGGCCAATAGTGCGATTGCGACGATTGCCAGAATGGCGAGTTCTCCGCGAAGGCTATCTGGAAGCATGACCGTCGGCAAAAGATGTACCGCCTGTAAAAGCACAATCATGCACCCCACGGAGAGCAGACCCACCAAGCCCGCGCTCACGCGCGCTCCGGAAGTCAGGTTCAGATCGCGAGGCATATGACGCGTCTCCACAATCAATTGTGTCCAGGGGATTGCTCGGCGAAGGATGTCAGCCTTTAGCAAGGTGCGGACCGTCCAGCGCTTGAGATGCTTCACGCGCAGGTGCTTGTTTAGTTTTATTTTTTTTCCGGTTCGTGCCAACCGGTAACCCAGCTCGATGTCTTCGATCGATGGATAGCGATATCGAACGGCGTCGAACCCTCCGGCCTCAACGAAAGCCTCCTTGCGCACCGCTCCCCCGCCGGCCCAGAAAGTAACCGCTCTCTCGCTGGACTTGAGGTGCACGTAGCTATGCATCAAGTTCTTGTACTGGGAGAGAAAATCGTCCCACGCTGGCTCGTCGTCGTAGGCGCCGAACACAGCTGCGAGCTGAGTATCGTCGGCGAAGTCCTTCTCGATAAGGCCTAATGCATTGTGGGGAATCTCTACGTCGGCGTCCACGAAAACGAAAATGTCCCCTTGCGCGTGCGCCACGCCCAAATTCCGTGCTCCGGCGGGCCCCAAAGTATGCGGGGCTCGAATGCAGCGAGCGCCGCTCCGCTCCGCAATCTGCGGGGAATAGTCGGTTGAGCAATCGTCAACGACGATGACCTCGAAGTCCGAGTAATTGGACAGACGCAGCGAGTCCAGGCACCGCGAAAGGTGCATGGCCCCATTGTAGACCGGTACGACTACACTCAATCTTGGCAACGCGACCCGCTGATCATCGTTAGCCGCTGGACTGGTTGTTTCAGGCATTTTCGTTGAGGCCAGCTTTTCCTGCCGTCTGGGGTCTGGGCATCTCCCTGGAGCGCAAACCCCTCCAAGATACGCAACCTCGCTACCAGTGGCGAAGAGACATTAGTGCTTCCCTTATAACACTTTACGAGCGTCCACGGCCGACTTGTCTTGGGAGAACAGGCCATGGGATTAGCCATTCCGGGCAAAGTTTTGCCCATCCACATAACCAGCCCAACGGAATTGCAAACTCTGCGCTTATCATGCTGTCGCGACAGACTTTGCACCCATCGAACGGAGCTTCCCTGGTGACATAATTGCATGCTTGGCGTTGAGGTCGCTGGTAACCTGCAAGAACCATGTGGGACAATCAGGAAAAGATCGAGCTTTCGATTGTTGTGGCCGTGCCGGAGGGGGGCCCCATTCTTGGCGCCTGTCTGACGGCCTTGGAAGCACAGATCTCAGGGATCGCCGCCGAAGTCCTGGTCATCGATGGCACGAAATCGGGGACCGCAGCTGATTGGTCGACGCATCCCGGATCGGTGCGAATTCTTCAACTCCCTGCCCAACCCGAGGTGCCCACGCTTTGGCAGGCGGGTATCGATGCATCGAGGGGCGGAATCATCGCCCTGTTGGTCGAGTCCTGCATACCGGATAGGGACTGGGTGATGCAAATACTTCGTGCCCATCAGGCAGATTGTGCCGTAATTGGCGGTGCCATCGATCTCGCGCCGACGTTGGGCACGGTGGACTCCGCGATTTACTTTTGCCGTTACAGCCGCTACATGCCTCCGTTTGCCGCGACTTTGCTCGACGATCTTCCGGGCAACAACTGCTCGTACAAACGCGCGACGCTCAGCGGTGTGCAGGATGAGTTGGCCGACGGTTTTTGGGAAACATTTGTTCACCGCAAGATGCGCGCTCGAGGTGACCGGCTGCTCTGCCTTCCCGAAATACTTGTGCATTACGTCGGGTCTGCCTCGGGCGTTTCATTTCTGCGAGTCCGCTTCAACCACGGATGCAGATTTGCCGCGCGTCGCGCCAAAGAGTTGAACCGGTGGCACAGGATTCTGCGTGCACTCGCCTCTCCTCTGGTTCCTTTCGTGATGCTGTTTCGGATCGCCTCGCGCGTTTGGGAAAAGCCCCGTTATCGTGCGAAATTCCTTTCTTGCGTTCCCCTGCTGCTGGTTTTTCTGACCGCGTGGAGTGCAGGTGAATGCGTCGGGTACATCCTCGGTCCTTCCCGGCGGAGCTTTCAAACGAAGAAAAGTGAAGGCCCGGTGTTGCGCGAGGCGGAATGAATGCACCTCACATTTCGGTCGTGATGGCGACCAAGAATCCGGGCCAGCAGCTCTACCCCTGCCTTGATTCGCTCCGCGATCAAGATCAATCAATTACGGCTGAGATCATTGTGGCCGACGCCTCGACCGATGACAGCGAGCAGATCATCCGCGCTCGATATCCGGACGTCCGTGTCCTGCACTTTGATGCGTCAATGGACTCGCCCCAACTAATCCGCGAAGCTCTCCGGCAAGCGCGGGGACAAATCATCGCGGTGACTGACGCATATTGCCGGTTTCCTCCGCACTGGCTGGCGAACCTTCAGCGGGCTCATGAAATGGATTATGCGGTAATTGGCGGAGCGGTGGAGAATGGGAATTCAGATGGGCTTCTGAACTGGGCTTGCTTTTTCGCGGACTATGGCGCATTCATGCTGCCCGCGCCACGCCGCGTCACGTCGGTGCTCGCCGGCAACCACGTCACCTACAAGAAATGGCTGATTGAACTAAAGTTTGATTCCATGCGCGAGGGCTTTTGGAAAGTCTTCTTCCACCAGGATCTTCAGCGCGAAGGCGTGCGCTTCTTGTTCGATCCGTCCTTGGTGGTCTATTTCACGCGCCACGACACTTTTCTGAATTTTTCCAGACGATACTTCCGCAACGCGCGGATTTTTGCGGCACTGCGATGCAAGAGGATATCGTCGGCGAGCCGATTCCTCCGTTTGATCACGGCACCCGCGCTCCCTGCTGTGCTCTTTTATCGCCGGTTGATAGGCTTGAGGACGAAAGGACATCGCGTGCGGTTTCTGCTGTCAGTTCCGCTTCTCGCGCTGTTCGTTACGGTCTGGGCGGTGGGTGAATTCGCAGGTTACCTGTTAGGGCCTGGGCGCGTGCTGACGGAACCTGCTCAATGACACATCCCTGCCAAGGATCTGTCTGTGCTAGGTGAGCCGGAGAAAGACACCGCCGAGCAACATCCTCACCCCAGGATTTCCGTCGTCATCGCGTCCGTGAATGGCGCAGCTCATTTGGACGAGTGCCTCCGCGCTCTGGAGTGCCAAACTTTAAAAGACCAGGCCGAGGTGATCGTCGCTGACCGCTGCGGTGCCGGCGTCGCCGAACGGCGTCGCCGAAGCAATCCGCAAGCGAAATCTGAATCTGAAACTCTTGAGCTTCTCACCGAAAATGACCATCCCACAGCTGCGTGCGCTCGGGATGAAGCACTCGCAAGGTGCCATCATTGCGCTTACTGAAGACCATTGCCTCGCGCCACCCTGCTGGTACGAACGGATCCTGCGCGCTCACGAAGCTCGCTCCGGGGTGATCGGCGGCGCCGTCGAAAACGACCGCAGCATTATTCGCGCTGTGGACTGGGCCGTATTTTTTTGCGAATACGGCCGCTACATGAATCCCGTTCCGGATGGGGAGGTCGCGGATCTCCCCGGAAATAATGTCTCCTACCGGCGGGAGTTCCTCGCTCATATTTCTGATTTGCTCGAAAGTGGCTGTTCGTGGGAGGGCGATTTACACGCCAGGCTTCGCGAGCGAGGCGTTAAGTTATATTCCGATCCCTCCATCGTCGTGTATCACAAGAAGGAGTTCGGTCTTGGCTACTTCCTCAGCCAGCGGTATCACTACAGCCGTTCCTACGCAGGCATGCGAACGCAAGGCGCTCCGGTCCTAAAAAAACTTATTCGCGCTGCTCTTTGTTCCGTACTGCCTCCGATCTTGACCCTGCGAATAGCTGGTTGGGTCATAGGCAAAAAACGCCATGTTGGCATGCTGTTCCGGACTTTGCCGCTGATTCTGCTCTTTACGATAGTCTGGGCCTGGGGTGAATTCGTTGGTCACCTTTTTGGACCGGCAGATAGCCTGTTGAGAGTGGAATAGTTGAGACTGACATTTGTAACGTAAAATCGTTCCGACTTCACGGAGCGATTATTCGGGAGACGCGACTTGCTGGAAGGCATTCATCGTCTAGGTTCGACGATCCGTCACTTATTCCTTCTCCACCGCCAGATGTGGTTGTGGCAAAAGGTCGAGTCTCTTTGGCAGGCCGCTTTTGCGCGCGCCTCCAGAAATTGCGGGTTAGAGACGCCCATCAACGGTGACGTCTTCCGGCTCGACTATTCCCTCGGTGCTCGCTATGACCGTGAAGATAAGATTGCTTTTGTTCTACATGGAGGCGAGGCCCGAAGGCCAGGTGGCTGTACCCCAAGCCATTACTATAAAAGGCGATATGGCGACCAAAACTAATACTGCGGTTTTCCCTACGAGGCAGCGCGGCCTTAGGATCTTCCAGTGGACTAACTCTGACCTGTTCTGGGCGATCGGAGTGCTTATTTTGATTGGGACGGCTGTTGTCGGAGTCTCGGGGACTTGGACCACCCTCACCGCCACTTACGACGAGCCCATCCACATCGCGAGCGGCATGGAGTGGCTTGACAAGGGCTCATACTCCTACGAACTCCAGCACCCGCCACTTGCGCGTGTCGCTGTCGCTATCGGGCCGTATCTCAAAGGGTTACGCTCATCCTCTCTGCCTGATGGGACGGCCGAGGGCAATGCGATCTTGTATTCGGGTGGCAATTACTGGAGCAATCTTGCGACTGCGCGAGCCGGCAACCTGCTTTTTCTCGCCCTAGGTGGTGTAATAGTCTTTTTTTGGGCTCGTCGCTGGTTCAATAGGGCAGCGGCTATGTGGGCCATTCTGTTGTTCGTGAACCTTCCCCCCATTCTTGGGCATGCGGGCCTGGCTACACTCGACATGGCCTGCGCCGCAACGGTCGCCACAGCCCTTTACCAATTCGTACGATGGTTAGAAAACAAGGTGTGGTCGCGATCCATTTTCCTGGGCGCGTCGCTTGCACTCGCTTTCCTCTGCAAGTTCTCGAGTCTCGCGTTCCTCGCAGCGTGCTTCATCTCTGCGTTCATTTACCTGGCTCTGGCAAACTGGGGCGCGTTATTTGGAAAAGTCCGATTTGGACATCTGTGCGTACAAATTACTATCGTAGCTTGCGTTACGTTGGTTCTGTTGTGGGCGGGGTATCGCTTCTCCACCGTTCCGTTCTCGACCAGTCCCAGTCCACACCCTATGTTGGACCGTCTCCTTGCGCAAAGACCACTTCTTCACAGCATTGCCTACAGGGCTATGGAGATTCCCATCCCGCTCACTCAGATGGTTTCCGGCATCCACGCAGTGCAGGCTCACAATCAAGGCGGACACATGTCTTACCTGCTCGGCGAGTACCGTCGCACCGGTTGGTGGTACTTCTTTCCCGTTGTCGTCGGAGTCAAGACTCCGATCGGGTTTCTGATACTTGCTGGTTGTGGCATCTTCGCGATCGTGCGGGGCTTCAGGGCAAGTCCGTGGCAACACCACCTCACCGTGATTTTTCCCGTCGCCATCATGCTTGTGTGCATGAGTTCCAGGATCGATCTCGGCGTGCGTCATATCCTGGCAATCTATCCCTTGCTGGCGGCAATCGGTGGTTATGCGATGTCCGAGTTCTTCGTTTTGGCTAGACGGACATCCCGTGCGATTTTGGTTTTGCCGATTATGCTTGTTGCCTGGGTTGTGGCCGATTCCTGGGTGGCCCGGCCAGATTACCTGGCGTATTTTAACCAGTTCGCTGGCGCACACCCAGAGAGAATCTTATGCGAATCCGATCTGGATTGGGGCCAGGATTTGCATCGTCTGAGCAAACGGCTGAGGGATCTCCAAGTTGACCGTATATCGATAAAGTACTTCGGTACGGCTCCACTTGAAAAAGCGGACCTACCTCCATTTTCCACGCTCTCACCTGACACACCCACTCAGGGCTACGTAGCTGTCAGCGTACGGTACCTTACTTTGGAGTACGCGAGAAATGGTTCGTTCGCCTGGTTGAGGGGCCGCATGCCACAGGAGATAGTTGGCAAATCGATATACTTATACAATCTTAGTAAATGACGCTGAATCGCTTAAGCTGCGGGGCGAGTGCTTGAATGGGGAGCGCTACACAACGCTCTCCGCAACTTACGACTGGACCATGAACGGATGGCAGGTTACGCTCCGCATTCGAGGAGCGCTCCAGTCATGGCTAGATTTCAAAAGTTTGCCGGCTACTATACCAGTGCAGCCTTGCTGGTATTGAACACCTGCGTGGCCCTAATTGCGTTGAATTTCATTTTGTATATTTTTTTCATGATCAGAGACAAAGGCCGTGCTTCTGCCTATGTCATCGCACACGGATACGGGGACGCCTCCTTAGTGCGCGTATACCCGGATCTCGACTTGGCTGCGATCCATCAATTGTTGAGCGAGTCGTGGAGCAGACGGACGGTTTTTGAAGCTTACACGCATTTTAAGGAAGCTCCGTTCAGTGGGAAATTTGTCAATGTCAGTGCGGCGGGCTTCCGCCTTTCAAAGAACCAAGGTGCGTGGCCCCCGCCGGCCGATAGCTACAACATATTTGTATTTGGGGGTTCCACAACCTTTTGCTACGGTCTGCCGGACAATGAAACGGTGGTGTCATACCTCCAGGAATCACTTGCAAGAAAAATTCCTCGGCACGTGAATGTCTATAACTTCGGGATCGGTGCATACCAATCCACTCAAGAGCGCATACAGTTCCAGGAATTGCTGGTGAGAGGGATTTATCCCGACATGGCGATATTTATCGACGGGCTAAACGATTTCGAATTTCGCGATGGGCCAGTCAATGTTGAAGGTCTTCAGCGGGTTTTCCAGCTTTTCCAGCTCATTAATTCCGCGAGTTGGGCAAGCGATCTCTCTTTGTGTGTCGCGCACTGGCCGATGACTCGGTTGGCAAGAGTGGTTGGCGAGCGGCTGAGCAAGGCACCCCAGCGGGACGACAGCGAACAGAAAGACCCGATCGACTCTGTAGTGCGGCGGTACCTTGCCAATCGGAAACAAATCCAAGCAATTGCGAGAGCCTTCGGTGTGCAGTCAGTCTTCGTATGGCAGCCGATCTCCTATTATAAGTATGACCGGCGCTATCATATTGTCCATAGTAGGGACGCGCGGCGGAATCTCTACGTGGAAGCCGGATACGAGCGCCTCAGACAGATTGTCGGGAGCACGGATGCGGGACCGAACTTCCTTTGGTGCGCGGATATTCAGGAGGGGCTCACTGAACCGCTCTATGTAGATGATGTCCACTACAGCGCCGCCATGAGTCATCGACTTGCGGAGCATATCGCGGGTCTTCTCGCCGAGCGCGATCTTCTTCCCACTGCTACGGTCACCCGGGGCAAAGGAACTCCACGTTGACCGTGTCGGTCTGTGTCCATCTCCCACCCTGTTTCGCTTACGCCGAGTTGGAAAAGCGGCTCAAGAAAGCGCCCAAAGAGTTCCTGGTACGAGTTCGGGATGTGCACAAATGGTCCCTCACTGGCTAGCAAGTGAGGAGAGTTCTCTTCCTGGTTGCAAGAGGTCAAGTGCAAAATCTCTTTGGTCGTCGTAGATATGCTTCCTAGTTTTGCCGAGCTCCGTCAAGTTTCCCTGGAAATCGAAGATTCGCTGATAGCCCGAGAGCCGCTGGAGGCCAAGACTTGGCGAAACTGTCTTGCCGGCGTAGGAGGGCGGGATCCCTGCCCCGTCTCCATAGGAATAAGCCACATAGCGAATGGACTTGGAGACCAGATAGTGAGCCAAGGGTTCGGCTCCCACGAACATTGGCATACCTGGCGGGGGGCTCGCCCGACCCGGCGCGTCCACGACGAAGATGGTATTGCGCCTGAAATCAAGGAGAAAAGGTTTATCAACCCAAGCCAGAACCGACGCTCCGGCTGGAATGGAGCTCTGCAAGTTCTTGTACCCTTTTATCTCGTCACTTGAAACCATCTCAGCGTTCGTGAGCCCTGCTTTAAGGTTTTGCAAGTAATCGGCATACCCCGACTTTGTACGGTCCCAAGAGGACCCCAGTAAGAACAAAGCACCTGCCACAGCAAGGAACGACGCCAAGGCGTAGTTGCCGTTTCCAGCAGAGAGCTGTTGGGACACTGCGACCTCCGTTAGCAATACAAGCATTGCCGTCAGCACGATCGGAAAAGACAGACGCACGGAGTCTTCAGGTGCGCTTGCGAAAGTCAAAGTGGTCGCTCCGAACAGGGCTGCAAGCATCATAGAGAGAGCCGCCTCTCGCCCGTCGATTTTCCGTTGCCTCGATACCAGATAGGAAACTCCAACCAAAATGAGGGCGACAAAAAAGGCATCGGTTGTAGATCGGAGAAACAATCGAGCCGCTTTGACAGGCGTAAGCCCGCTCCAAGGGGATAGAGGATCTCCATATACCGACTGCTCGTAGCCCTTTCCCAATAGCGGGTATAGCAGAGTGCCGGATGACTGATACATTGAGATCATCCACGGCAAGATTAATATCACAACCAAGACGGCTGTGCTAAGGGTCTCAAGAATCGCATCCCGTCTGCGATCCTCTCCTATCACATAGCAAACAAAACTGCACACCAAAAGCACTCCGCAGGCGGGAATAAAAGATGATTTAAGAGCGCAAATGGCGGCTGCTAGGATAGCTATGATGAAACTGCGAGAAAGAAAGCGACTGGCGGGCAGTGCTTTCCAGGCGAGCGTTCGGTAGAGGCCGAGAAACAGGGCCGCGCCAGTGTAGACGCTCGATATGTTGATCGTGGGTGGTGGCACCAAAAGAAAGAAGAAAAAAAGCCCAACGAAGTAGGTCATGGGAATTCCTCTCTCCTTAAAGTAGCCGCATAGGAGGCCCATGATCACCAGCAAGCCTAATCCGGGATCGATAATGTGCAGGTGCCGTGTTGTGAAGATGCTGAGGACAAAGGTGTCCAGGAAGGACTTACCGCCCAGACTTGATTCTAGTCTTCTGACATTGAAAGGGTCAGGACCCAAAGAACCCGTTTGCAGCATTTTTGCCGGGAAAACGAAGTATGCTTGAAAGTCGTCGTACGCGTTGAAATTGCTGGCAGTTAGGGGCCCGTCATGACGTAGTGCGGAGATTGAGTTGGCATATTGAGTAAATACCAAAAGGCTGATGATAATTAAGCCGGCGGTCAATAGCGGCCGAAGATGCAGCTGACGAAAATCTTCGATCCGCGCGGAAGCGCTCTTGAACAGGGAGGGCCAACGGATTATCGAGTCGACCAACCAGACGAGGATTCCCACCCCCAAGTAGGTCAGAGTTGTGACTCGTGAAATGCACCATAGAAGGTTCATCACCCCACCGATGACCACACTCAAAGCCAGGCCCCAGGCAGCTCTCTGCCCCCAGTCCGTGCTTTCTCTGGGAAAGAGGAGGCGATTGAGGGCGCTACCCCAGCCGATTACCGATAGGAGAATGAGAAAGCCCCAACTAAACGCCAGAAAGTACGAAGCCACCGTGCTCACCCCGTGCCGTTTCTAGAACTTAAGTGACATTTTCGATTTGGCCACCCCAGATTGGGCGCATTCTGACTGCGACAACCGAAACAAGGCCAGATTTTAACAGCTTGTATATGATCATCCTCATTGACATATTTTCCTCTAAAACCACCCTCCTGCAATATGTGAAGCGTTCGTAGACGAGAGGCCTTTTCCAATTCTCTCATGCCAACTCTCTCGAATTGCGTGTTTGTCGAGACCGGGATAAACGCGTTCTAACCGTTCGAGGCCATACATCACAGAGACTGGATCGTTACTGAACCGGTTTTCGAGGAACCGGAGAACGAAAAGAACAAGAACATTGACCGTCACGAAGACAACGACCGTATTAAGTAGCAATAGGGCCGCAGCTGGATAATGGCGGCCCCGCCTTCCGTTGGGCACTTGTTTGGCAAGCCCCTAGTGCAACCCTGGTCTGTAGGAGCTTGTGATCGCCGTGGGGCATGATCCTCTATTTCTTCCTAGCAAAGACAAACGGATGTTGCACGGCCATTTCTGATCCGCCAAGCAGAACTCGGATCTCGACGTCCTTAAAGCCCAGTTGTTATAGGTATGGTACAGCCATGAGATTTCGCACCAGATCACATGCATTTGGGGAGTCTTTGTGAATGCGAATCGGAAAGCATAACGTGCCAGTTGGGTGCGAAAACTGTCCAGGAACACCTTCAACGTGTGCACCACCTTGTGAATACTGAGGAGTGAGCCCCAGGGCCACACGATCAGTGGAACGTGCGGGGTGCACCCCGGTGGGGCCACATTTCGTTCGTCGCAGGGAACTGTCGAGGGGTGTACCGGCAGCTTCCTGCCATCAGGCAGCTACTTGCATATTTGAATCCAACGGGTTTGGATTTTACGGGGTCTCCAGAGCGTGCAAGGGGTTTGGAACCCGACGCAACTGATTGAAAACAAGCTTCTTTTGTAGTCGTGGCTAAAGCATCCCTGTTCTTGACCCGTTTGGTTCGGCTATGACAGCCGGTGTTTTTGCCCTGAGCTTTGGAAATTGGAGGTTTTAGGACAAGATAGTGAAACTATTTTCCCTTCTAAACAGGTCCTAGATTGTAGGCAGGGCGTCAACACCATGACATGATAGACGTTACGGCACTTTAGCACAGGGTAGTTGGATAAGCGATTGCTTGAGTGTGAGGGACCGATGACCGGCTCATCTGTGCGATAGAATGGAAGTATTCCAGGGCTGGCGAGGAAGTTTGTAAAGGAGAGCCTAGGGAACCGAGTGGTTACGGGTGCAGCTGGACTTCTCGCATTTCGAGCGGCAGAGACCCCGTTTGAACCGCAAGCATGGGATTGGAGAAAGAGCGCGCTGCCGTTGATGTTCGCGGCGAGCAGCGGAGTGATTTATGCACAGGCGGACACCCTGATGCTCGGATCCATCAAGGGAGCAAAAGTGGTGGGCATCTATGGGATCGCCGACCGCGGCTCCGACCTCATTATCGTTCTTGTGTTAGTGGTGAGTACAGCGCTGGCCCCGTATGTTGCGAGGCTGTATGCCGCGGGAGATCTCGGTGGGATCGAGCGCGTAGCCATTAAATTCGCGCGGGCGACGTTCCTATGCTCTCTCCCGATGGCTTTGGTGTTCGTGAGTTTTGGCTATTGGTACTTATTAGTGTTCTACGGTTCCGCATTTACAGACGGGCAGCGTGCTCTGACAATACTGAGTATCGGGAAGATCTTGTCGGTGATGCTGGGTCTACCAGGAATGATTCTGATCATGACGGGCTATGAGCGTGATGCTGCGCGGGCAATTGGATTAAGCGCGATCACCACGATTCTTCTGAATTTTGTGTTGATACCTCGATGGGGTGGGAGGGCACAGCTATCGCGACGGCGAGCACAACCATTCTATGGAATATATTGATGGCTGTGTTGCTTTATAAGAGGCTGGGGATTCACTGCACGGCGCTGGGGAGAATTTCTTTTCGGCAAGCGAGCGAAGCATGAGTAGTGGAGCGCAGGAGCGGCCGCTGGTGTCGATCATCGTTCCGGTGTTCAATGGGGAACGGTACCTGCGCGATAGCTTGGACTCCATTCTTGCCCAGACTTACCCGCGCACTGAGATATTTGTGATGGACGACGCGTCGACGGATGGAACCCGGGAGGTGGCGGCCGCATACGGAGAGCGCGTGAAGTACCACCGGCAGGAGACAAACCGCGGGATTTACGGGAATGCCAATGGCGGCATTGCAATGGCTCACGGCGAGTACATCGCGATATACCACGCGGATGACATTTACGATACGAAGATTATCGAGCGCGAGGTCGATTTCCTTGAGAGGTACCCAGAGGCTGGCGCGGTGTTTTGCCAGGATATCTTCATTGACCCGGCCGGGAACGAGCGTGGACGTTTGGAGATTCCGGAGGAGGTGCGCGGCGGGCGTCCACTCCCGTACGCAACAGTTTTCAATGCACTGCTGAAGTACAAGAACACATTTCTGACTTGCCCTTCGAGCATGGTGCGGGCGTCCGTGTACCGAGATGTCGGTGTGTATCGGGACGCGGAGTTTCGCAATACGTCGGACATGGAAATGTGGCTGCGAATCGCGCGGAAGTATCCGATCGGGGTGCTCGAGGAATATTTGTTCCGGTACCGGTATGGGCATGGAAATTCAGCGCAGAGGTACCGGCGGCTGCGCACGGACCCCGAACGGTACTTCAGGATCATGGATTTGTACCTGGAGAAAGGGGACGCGGCGATTGCGACGGCGGAAGCTCTTGCGGGTCATGAAGCGCATCGGGCGGAAGACAACCTGATGCGGGCGATCAATTTTTATATTCTCGGGGAGTTGGACCAGGCAGCGGTGGTTCTGCGGCTGGTGCGGCTCGGCAGGATTCTGGGAAGCGCAACGGTCCAGCGGGCGCGGCTGCTGATTCTGTTTTGGGGACTGGAATGCCTGGTACGGCTGCCACGAGCGAATTTTCTTGCCGAGGCGTTTTATCGCCGCTGGAACGTCAAGGGTGAATGGGACAAGCGGCGGCCCGTCGGATTGCGATCGGCAGCGGACGCGACGCGGACGGGTGCACGATGAGATCGACGGCGAAATCTTCAGCATGGAGAGAAGGCCGGCTGCCATGTGCGGAATAGTAGGAGCGATTTCGAACGCGCCGATTGACCCCGCTGCGATCGCGGAAATGCGCGACTCCATGGCACATCGCGGCCCGGATCATGCGGGCCTCTGGTCTGCGAAGGATTCGCGCATTTGCCTGGGCCATCGCAGGCTCGCCATTCTGGACTTAAACGCTGAAGCGAACCAGCCCTTCATCTCGCACGACGGCCGCTTCGTGATCACCTTCAACGGAGAGATTTACAACTATCAGAGCCTGGGGCAGGAATTGCGCAAACATGGCGTGACCTTCCGGACGCGCTCCGACACGGAAGTCCTCGTCGAAGCGTTCCGTCACTGGGGACGGCATTGTCTGGAGCGTCTGTCCGGAATGTTCGCGTTTGCGATTTGGGATACCCGCGAGCGAAAACTGTTTTGCGCGCGTGACCGAGCGGGAGAAAAACCGTTTTACTATACGGCCGTCAACGGCTCGTTTCTGTTCGCTTCGGAGGTGAAGGCGCTGGTTGGCTGGTCCGAATTTCGCAAGGAGATTCATTTTCCGGCGTTAGTCGATTTCTTGACTTTCGGATTTGTGCCGGATCCAAAGTGCATCTGGGAAGGGTGCCACAAGCTTCCGCCTGGTCACTTCATGTTCGTAGAAGCGGATTCTGAAGGTGCGCCGGTCGCAGGGAGGCCGTCAGCGTACTGGGACATGGAATTTGATCCGGACTACACCGTTTCCGATTGGGGATCCAAAATCCTGGACACCCTGCAAACGGCCAGCAAGGAGATGATTCTGGCGGACGTTCCCGTGGGCGCATTTCTCAGCGGAGGAGTGGATTCGTCTTCGGTGACCGCGGCGCTGAGCAGGTCCGGGTGCGCCGTGAAGACGTTCACCGTGGGCTTCGAGGATAAGGACTACGACGAGCGGCACTGGGCGCGAAAAGTCTCGCAAATATATGCAACAGAGCACACCGAGAAGCTCGTAGTACCACGAGACGTGACTTCGGTCTTCGAGAAGCTGCTGTGGCACTACGATGAGCCTTTCAACGACTACTCCTATCTGCCGACGTTCTACGTCTGCCGGGAAGCCCGCAAGTTTATTACCGTCGCGCTATCGGGAGATGGTGGCGACGAGATGTTCGCGGGCTACAAGAAGTATCAGCGCTTGCGGATGCGGGAAACCCTGCAACCTCTTCTCCTGAGCGGCGTACGCAACTTGCTAACCGCAGGAGCCGAAGCACTCCTTCCGGAGAAAAGCCATGCCCAGAGGACCGTCGCTTCCTACGGGATGGACGCCGACACGATGCTGCTGGATATGCTCACGACTTGTTTTCCGCTGCCGGCTCTACGCAAGGCCGCACGCGGAGCGCTCGCCGCAACTCTGAAACACTACTCTCCCATGGACGTCGTCCGGTCGTTGCTGTCTAAGGCGCCACCCAAGGACGTTGGGCTTGTAAATGCTATGCGCTACCTCGATCTGAAACTGACTTTAGCGGGGGATATTCTGGTCAAGGTGGACCGCGCGAGTATGGCCGTTTCGCTCGAAGTTCGTCCTGTATATCTACACCGCGACGTTATGGCCCTCGCGGGAAGAATTCCCCCCAGGCTTCTCGTTGATCGTAAGCAAGCGAAGAAAGCTTTGAAGAGCGCCTTCCGACCCTGGCTGCCGAACGAGATCCTGTACCGCGACAAAATGGGCTTCGGTGTTCCTTTGAAGAAATGGATCAACGGTGATCTGAGCCATTTGTTTTCGAGCAGCACGGAAGGAGGCCCTCTTGAAGGACTCTTGGACGGCAGCTTGGTTGCGAAGATGATACTCCAGCACCTTTCGGGATCCGCCGATCTTACGTCTGCCATTCACTGCGTTGCTCTTCTGAATTCGTGGCTGGGGAGATGGACTCAAGGCGCGAAGTCGAAAGCTTCCACCGCCGTGACTGAGGGCCGTGGGGTGAGCAAGGCATCTTGAGAGGGATTTGGAAATGAATCCACGTGATGTAACGCTATTCATCGATCCGGTCACCCACCACTTCTTGGGAAACGAAATGTTCAACCCGAATTCACCTTTGAATCGGGACAACTGCCATGCGCCCTATTTTTACATGCGTGAACTCGTCCAATCGAAAGGGATCGAAGTCCACACCGCAGACTATCTGATGAGCGGCGAGAAAACGAACAAGACGAACGTCTATTTCTCGTTCGGGACGCTCAAGAATTACGAAATGCTGGCAAAAAGGAACGATACGATCCTGAGTGGGTTTATTACCATCGAGGCGCCCATCGTCCATCCCAGCACTTATAAGGCGCTACCGAAGGTCAGCAAGTACTTCAAGAAGGTGTACGCCTACAGCTCCGGAGACGCACTTGCGCGATTCGGCTGTGCAGGTTTGCATTTTGAGAAGTTTTTCATTCCCCAGCCTTACAACCAAGTCTTCAATGAGTTGTGGAGCAGGAAGGACCGCAAATTCCTGACGATGGTGGTGGCGAACAAGCTCCCACGGATCTATTGGAATGAACTCTTTACCGAGCGCCACCGGCTGCTAGAGTTCTTCAGCCAGTACGGAGAGATCGATCTTTATGGCCAGGGCTGGGACCGAATGCCGTATCGCGTCGGTGAATTCTGGATGCCTGCGACGGCGATGAGACTTTATCGATTCGTGCGAGAAAATATTCCTTTCGTGCCTCGGCACCCCATAGAGAAGGTGCTCCGGCAGGTCTACAAAGGGGCAGTGAAATCGAAGTACGAAGTGATGAGCCGCTATACCTTCGCTTTTTGCTACGAGAATATGATTCTCGAAGGTTGGCTGAACGAAAAAATCTTTGACGCATTCTATGTAGGAACCATTCCAATTTATTGGGGAGCGACAGACGTCACGGATTGGATACCTGAGGAATGTTTCATCGATAAGCGCAAATATCCCACATATGCTGACCTGCGGTCCTATCTAAAATCGTTGAGCGAGAAAGACATTCAAGTTTACAGAGAAAATGCGCGAGACTTTCTAAGTTCGAAGAAATTCCGGCCGTTCAGCAAGGAGTCTTTTGCAGGTATCTTCACGCACGCGCTCGAAGAAGATCTCGGCCTGCATCTCTGGAATGGCGCCTGACCACAGCGCCGGTTGCGTCCGCTCAAATCGTGACAGTAGCCCGGGCGCTCCTGAGCGGGGACAAGAGTCATGCGCGGCGCTTTGGATCGGCCGCACGGTACCAGGTTACAAATTCTTTCAGCCCTTGCTCAAGACCGGTGGCCGGGCGATATCCAAGCAAACGGTCGGCCTTAGAGAGGTCTGCCCAGGTTAGTGGTACGTCACCGGGCTGTGAAGGCATTTGATACCTGATCGCTCTCTTGCCGGTGGCACGTTCGAGCAAATCAACCAACTGCGACAGTTGCACCGGATGGGAATTGCCGAGGTTGAATACTTCGAAGGGTGCGGTACCCAGTGCGCTAGGCGGTTCATATTCAACCGCTGCAAGAACTCCTGCGACGATGTCATCGATGAACGTGTAGTCCCTTCCGGTCGAACCGTCTCCAAAGATGGGTACAGGTTTGCCCGCCTCGATTAGCGAGGTGAATTTATGGATCGCTAAGTCAGGCCGCTGCCTCGGGCCGTACACTGTAAAAAACCGCAGGCAGACCGCCGAGAACTTAAACAAGTGAGCGTACGTGTAGCAGAGCATCTCGCCGCTAAGTTTGGTGGCCGCGTAGGGCGAAATCGGCCTCAGCTCGACGTGGTCCTCGGAAAACGGCGCCCGGCTGGTGGCGCCATAGACGGAACTCGACGAGCCGAAAACAAAGTTTCTGATCTGGAACTCCCGGCAAAGCTCTAACAGGTTTAAGGTCCCGCTGATATTCACATCTACGTACGAATTTGGCTCCTCAATGGACGGGCGGACGCCGGCACGCGCGGCCAGGTGAATGATCAGCTCCGGGCGCGACTGCGAAACCACCTCGCGAAGCCGTTGCTTATCGCAGATGTCCGCGAGATGGAAGTCAAAATTACCGGCCCGCTGGATGTCCTGAAGATTTTCTTTCTTCCAGAGTGGGGAATAGAAATCATGAAGGTTATCCACGAGTGTCAACTGATCGCCGCGGCAGAGCAAAGCTTCAGCGACGTGCGAACCAATGAAGCCCGCCCCACCCGTTAGTAGTACAGATCGCATGCGCTCCACCGGACCGGTGATTGACAAGAATGAGAATTTGCCAAACTAAGCGTAACAGCTAGCTATCTTGCGGGAAAGCACGGGGGCATGTCCCTGGATTTCAGCAAGCCTTTGCGTCGACTAGTCCGCGACGATTGGTCCGCGAAAGAGTGCCAAGACAGAGGCGTGGACGCCAAGAGGCCACCTTCAATTGGCGGTCGCAACGGTAGTTACGCTATGTGCCGAGAGCGAAAAACGGATTTGAGAAGAATCGGCGAAGCCGATGGGAACCACGGGCGCCCAAGCTCCCTGGGCCGAGGACTGCTCGCCGGTAAATTTCAGAGGCAATTCTTGAGCGAAGCCTTTGAACTGAACGCTCACCGTCGCGGGTTGCGCCTCGTTGTTGATAACAACCAGAACCAAGCGTTTCCATGCTTCGTCCCGGAACGCGGTGACCAGAACAAGAGGATCGCTGCTACGCGCGTCGACACGGAGGTATCCATGTGGAATCCAACGCGCGTAATGGCCGATTGCGAAACCCATCCCGGCGATGTAGACCTTGTCCCCAATTGGGTCGACTATCGCAATGTTGCCTGCTTCGCTAAAGGGGTCGCGGCCCCGGATCGATTGCCGGTCCACCATATTCGACATTCCGAAATAGGCCGCAGCGTTGGCATATACAAGCGTCGTGAATGTGGATGGCCCGGCCGAGCAGATCGTCGAAGGACAGCGGAGGCACAGCGCCGTTAGAAACTTCTGTCATCCACAGAGGCAGCCCATATTTTGTTCCGAGATCGCGTGCGACTGAAGCGACGCGCGTTGCTCTCGGCCAAGCGGGCAGACTGGGGTCACGTCGGCATACTGCTCCGCGCTTGCCCTCTTATCATTGCTTTCACAGTCGTTTGGACCGTAAGCCGAGTTCGTCAGATACCTCTTCGGCCCGAGCGACAGCCTCCTGGCGTGGAATAGTTTGAGCGGAGGGGAGAAAGGAGGTGACTCATTTTGGGCCATTCCATCTCTGGGCGAGATCGGGCGCTATTTCTCCAACATCGTCCTATGCACGATGCTGTCAGAGATGCACCCCGCGAGCATCTTCGAAAGTCTTGCGGAGTAGTGTATCTTGTCCACGTAGAGCGGTTCCTTGATCCCTTCTTGTATATCAGCACACCAGACGAAATCAGGTCCCAGCTTGTTGTGTTGGGCATAATCCAGCATCACCGGATAACCATATTCTGCGTACGCCGGACCGAACTGGTCTTCGCCTGAAAACGGGTCGGTCCTCGGATCGGATCGATAAGTCGGGACCGGTTGCCACGCGAACAGCGGCCTCACACCGTATACCGTTGAAACCGCCGCTATGATTCTTATGTTCTGCATGTAACGATCGGCAATCCGGTGAGCAACCACCGGATCATCGTATTTCTGACCCGGAGGTGGTGAACCGGGCCTCCTCATCAGCCCGTTAATCGTTCTCGCCGCTTCAATGACTGGCAATCCCTTTATCAACTCCAATAGGGAATACCGGATCGTGGACTGTCGATCCAATAATTGCGCTAGCCGATCGCCAAACTGAGGGTTGTCGTCGGGACGGTAGTATTCGTTGAGACCATCCACAAAAAGCGCGACATCGGGGACAAAGTCCGCTGCAAGAAGCCTCTCGTACTGAATTCTTTCCTGGCTCGAATAATAGTAACCCCGAGCAAAGTTATAAACGCGAGGTCTCCTCTTGGTTGCCTGGGCCCAGAGCGACTCCTGCAAATACGAGGCAACCGTTTGATCGTCCGGTAAGCCATAGGCGAAACTCGTAGATCCCCCGAAGAGGAAGACAACGAAGTCCCGATTGCGATCAGGGGGCCAGGGACCTTGTTCCTTGCTGACTCGAAAGCCGTGCAGATCCACGTTTACATATTTCCCGCTGAAGGGACGCTCCTTGAAGTATGTGAAGGGCTCGTAGGCGTATCCTCTGTTCCACGTTTCTCGTAACAATTCTCGAATCACCTCTCGTCTGACTCCAGGGTAGGCCTGTTCTACGAGGGAACCGTATTTCGCGGATACAGGGTCATTGCCATACCTATTCTGGTACCATAGAAGGACGTAAAGACCAAGGTTAATGACAATGAAGATAATAGTTGTATTCAGCAGCAGTACCGCAACTGTCTGATAACAGCGAATCAATTTGTCCGCCGGTGCCGGATATCTATTCAGTTCCTTCATCGGTCGCCGCAACGTTATGACCAACCCCTGAGCACTCTATAACACGCGGGTTCCGGCAGCGGGCTTCGGCCATCAACGCCTGCAGGTATGGCAAGGACGGCACGACGAC
>WNFP01007454.1_pt1 | contig 21069 bp, 17 predicted proteins | sample 5400201 | NCBI WGS metagenome assembly WNFP01 (sample SAMN13153355, study PRJNA577476) | soil metagenome | isolation source: 115 cm saprolite under Madrone tree | place: USA:California | collected 2016-06-14
TGCCTACATTAGCTTGGAGGCAATGCTGCAAAACGAGCCGGCAGGCGGCAAAAAATCGCCGCTTCCCGGCAGTGCCGGGAAACCGGTAACCGAACGCCCTGATCCTCCCCGCTCTGATTCCCGATGACCTGCCAATTATTCAGGCTTGCTGATGACCCCGCACGCAATTCGCGGCGGCGCACCGCTGGTCGTCTCGTTGCTAACCGCATGGATCACGATCGCGGTCCCGCCATTGCTGAAAACGGAATGATCGTCCGTGCCCAGCGTGACGTTCGGCGCAACCACGGTAACGTGCGCGGTCCCATCGGCGCCAACCACCAGCGAAAAATTCGGAATGTCTCCCGCCGGCGCTCCTGTTCCATGTTCATGGCCGCCAGGCATGCCGGAAAAGTGCGGTCCTGCCGATTTGAAATCAGGCGGCTCGCATTTCGCCACTTGATGAATGTGGATGGAATGTTCTCCCGGCGGCAACGAACGGATATCCAACTTGATTCGCACGCCTGGAGCGGCATCCGTCAAGGTCGCCGTGCCCACGCTCTGTCCTGACGCATTTTTAATCTCTACCACCACTGGTTTGGGCGCGGGACTTGCTACCGCAGGAGCGACTTGCAGCGCACCACTTAATACCAGAAAACCAGCTAAAAGTAGGCAAGCTTTCATTGGAAGGGAACTCCTTTTCAAGACAGTTCTATTTCGGCCCCGTTGTCGGTAATGATGGCCCGTCTAAAATCTACACAGTAGCAGTTCTCACTTGGATGAATATCGCCGCACGAGTGCTCCCCCGGTTAACACGCTGAAAGCCATCCTATTCTCTGACATTTCTCGGGAGTCATCGATTTTCAACGGGTAATCTCAGGTAGCGGCGCAGCATCCTGCGCCCCGGCTTGCCCAGGCGTCCGACTCTAATGGTTTTTTCTTCGCGCTGGCGTCCGCAAGAGTTCTCGTATTTCTTGTTCGCGCCTGGTGGGAACTAGCGCTCAGCGGTACAACTCCGGATACCTCTGCTTTAGTCGCTCTATTTTCGGAAGGTCGTTGAACTGGATGTACCCGTTGTCCGGATGCTTCAGTAAATAATCCTGATGATAGTCCTCCGCCTGATAAAAAGCGGAAAACGGAACAACCTGCGTTGCGATAGCTTTGTCGTAAACCTTCGCCGTGTCGATTTGCGCGATATAGGCTTCAGCAATTTTTTCTTGCTCTGCGTTCGCGTAAAAAATTGCCGATCGATATTGCGTGCCGATGTCCGGACCTTGCCGGTCCTTCTGCGTCGGATCGTGCGCGACCGAGAAGAAAATCATTAACAACTTGCCGTAGGTAATCTGCGACGGGTCGTAGCTGACTTGCACCGACTCTGCGTGACCGGTGCTGCCAGTCGAGACCAACTGGTAGTACGGGCTTGCGACCGTTCCACCTGAATATCCGGAAATCGCGCTCTTCACGCCCTTCACGTGTTGGAACACGCCTTGCACTCCCCAAAAACAGCCTCCCGCAAACACCGCCGTTTCCAAAGCACCTTGCGGCGTCAGCTTTGCATCCGTCGTCGGCGCCGGGAACAATCCCTTCGGCTCCGCGGGGTGTCCCGAAGTAACGCGCACGCCCCACCAGACCACGCATCCAGCCAACACCAGCAGACTAATCGCGCGGCCGACAAATGGAGCCTTCATCGCAGTAACCCTCTCGCCTCATTCGATGCGCGAACCCCTGACAGGTTTCCGTTAAGGGCCAGTCAACCAACAGTCTTTTTGTCCCTAGTCCAGGCTGCATCTAATTGAAAACATTAGACTTACATCATACTCAACTAGAGTTCCCCCGCAAGGCCGCTGGGGAAGTATCCAAACACTGCCGTAACACGTCAAAATCACTGGAATAGAGGCGCGCCGATCTTCACTTTAGGTTGGTAGTCGGCGCCGGTTGCCGTCGGTGCTCGAGTATCCTTTTCCATCAATTAGTTTCGCGATAGCATTTGCATTCAGCCAATCCCAAGCGAGGAATCATGCTTCCGCATAAAATTGCAAAGTGGCTAGCTGCTATTTTCGGCGTTCTGTTCATTCCGCTCTCAAGCTCGGCGCAAGTGACCCACGGCCAGAAGCCCAACCTGCCGCCGCCGTTTGCCACCAGTTCCGCAGGCAACGGGCCCAATAAGTCGCAGGCTCCCCAAGGTTTTCTTCCCTCTGTGCCTGCGGGCTTTCACATCAACGTTTTCGCCAGCGACTTCAAGCGCCCGCGTTTGCTGACCGTTGCACCCAATGGAGATATTTTCCTCGCCGAAACAGGTGCCAACCAGGTCGTCATTCTGCGCGACCCGAAACATACCGGTGGTGCGCAAGAACGAATTGTTTTCGTCAGCGGTCTTGTCAGGCCATTCGGAATTGCTTTTCACGACGATTACGTTTACATCGGCAACATGTCCAGCCTGGTTCGCTTCAAATATGACCCGAAGACTTCACAGCGTATAGGGGAGGGGGAGAAGTTGCTCGATTTGCCGGGCGGCGGACACGACACCCGCAACGTCGCGATCACGCCCGATGGCAAGCACGTTCTAATCGCGGTCGGCTCCGCCAGCAACATTGGTACCGGTGAACCTCGCATGCGGGCCGCGGTCACCATTTGCGATCTCGACGGCCAGAATCCCCGGCAATTCGCCACTGGCCTGCGTAATCCCGTCGGACTGGCGATCAATCCTGTAACGGGCATTCCCTGGGTCACGGTAAACGAACGCGATGAACTGGGCGACGACCTTCCGCCGGACTATCTCACCAGCATCAAAGATGGCGGCTTCTACGGGTGGCCATACAGCTACATCGGAAGCAATGTCGATCCTCGCGTCAAACCGCAAATGCCCGATCTGGTCGCCAAAGCGATTATCCCTGACGTTTTGCTCGGTGCGCACGTCGCTCCCTTGCAATTTACTTTTTACAGCGGCAAACAATTTCCGGCCAGCTACTTTGGCGGCGCTTTTGTCGCCGAGCACGGTTCGTGGAACCGCGCCAGCCGTGCCGGCTATCAACTGGCTTTCGTTGCCTTCAAGGACGGCCAGCCTTCCGCAGACCCGGTTCCGTTCATGACCGGACTAGTGCCCGATCCCAAGAGTGACCTGGTCTATGGCCGACCGGTAGGCGCAACCACAGCACCTGACGGCTCCCTGCTCGTTGCCGACGACGGCATCGGCGTAATCTACCGCATCACCTACGGCCACTAACTGTTTATCTCTTGCCGTAGCTACGCGAACCGCCCAAATCAAGGAAGCCTGGCTCGCTTTGGAGTGCGGCAGCCCAGCTGCCGCTTTTCGATCGCACCTAACTAACTAACTGGGATTTTCAACTGCCGGGCTAAAAGCCCAGAACTGCGCCTTCTCCCGATTGTGTAGTGCCGGGCTTTTAGTTAGCCCTGCTTCCCGAGGCGACTCTCACATCGATCTCAACGACTTGCGAAGCCACCGATCGATCCTAATGAACCGTAGGCGTAAGCCGTATCCGTCTGTGACGTCAGGCTCCCCGAACTCGCCGTAACCGCGATCGTGCTCATTTTTCGGTGCAGTGACGATCTGCGGCACTTGCGTTGTACCGCGCAGGGCCGCACCCGGACACCGCGGCGAGCGCCACGCAAACAAAAAAAACGCGAAAGCGCACGCACAGCGCACTTGAGACCTGCCATGAACCATTGCCCGCGGCACACCGGCAAAATTTAAAATCTGAGAGGGAGCCGAATACCAGCTAGCGATTAAAAGCAGGAAAGAGAAATATTACTTTTTAGTTAAATATGCAGCGTCAGCGGCACTTCCAAAGGGAGCGATTTGCTCTCCACTCACGGTTACGAGCATTTTCGATTCGATCCGGGCTGTTTCCGAGTTGTAACAATTTGTTTATGGATTATAAATGGCGCCCACGCTAACCTGTTTGGGTATGCAACCACCCAAATTGGACATCGCGCAGCTTCCTTCCAGTAACGGAACCGTAGTCGCCCAGCTAACCGGAAAATTGAACCTGGAGACCGTCAGCGGCTTTTTGCAGGCGCTGCGGCCCATCGCGGCCGACAGGCTGGTGCTGAACATGAGCGGAGTAAGTTTTCTGGATTCGGCCGGTGTCGGGGCGTTGGTCCAGCTGTTCGTCCACCGAAAAAGCAAATCACAGAAGTTTGCGCTGGCGGCTCTTACTCAACAAGGCGTTGCCGTGATGCAAGTTTCCGGCCTGGTAAAATTGTTGCCCACGTTCGCCACAGTGGAAGAAGCGTCCGCCTAGTCCCAGTCCGCAAAAAGATCCGGCAACTTTTTGAATTTTAAATCTGAGCGGCGAACTTTCCTTTCGCTAGGAAAAATTGTGATGACGTCAGTGCGGCGTCCACGTTGGATGCGACGAGAAGCTGATCGACGCGAAACGATTTCCGGCAACGGTGACCGGTACCGCAAACGCAAGCGTCAACAGCATCATTCCTGCAATCGTTCCAATCCCGAAAAGCAGCAAATAAAGAATTGCCCAGCGCGCATTGTGAATCGTTCCCAATACCAGTAACGCCACCGCGGCCGATCCGGCGAGTCCGTGTACGATTCCCACCAGAAGCGGACGTAGCGAATGAAACCAGCCAAGCCTTACGAACGGTGCGGCGAGCCAGTGCGGCGGATCGACATCCTTGGCGTGGTGTTGCGTGTCGCCGTCATGCGAATGCGGATGAACATGGATTGTGCCGCGGTGAAAATGCAGGTGCGAATGTTGGCTTGTTTGCGATGCGGGTGAATCGGGATGCGTGGGAGAAAGTTTGTGGCTGATCCAACGCATCGCTCCGGTCAGGTTCAGCACGCCAAGCAGGATCAGCATCAGCGCAACGGAAAATTCCAGCGCCAGGCCCAGCCGCGGCGGAATCACCAGTCCAAAAAGAATGATGGCCGCGCCGACCACCAGAATCGTAATGGTGTGGCCAACTCCCCAAAGAATTCCAATCATTCCCGCGCGCGGAATCGATTTTTCGCGGCTGACGATAGTGGACACGGCGATCACGTGGTCAGGATCAGTGGCATGCCGTATCCCAAGAAAGAATCCAATGCCGAGAATCAGCAAAGCGCTAGCCATGGTCGCTTGCCAAGAATAGTCGAAACGAGCGAAGGAAAGAAGGAGGCGATGGGAGGAGGGCGGAATGAAAGAAGTAGATGCGGCAGAAAATCGACGGGCGGGGCGACTGAGGTGGTAGCTTGCGGGAGATCGGGGGAGTTTGGGGCCAAGAATAAACCAAGCGAATTGTTGGATTTAGCGGAAGCTGCCGAAAAGATCGTATTTGCCCGCCCACCGTGTTGTGGATCGCGACGCCGCTAGACGCGCTGCAGCCGAAATTCGCCGGATGCGCAAGGGGATGAGCCTGGGCGAACTGAAAATCAAAGACTTGATCGATACTGGGCTGGTTCTTCGCAATAAGTCTGAGTTTTTCCCGCGACAAAGCCCCAATTGATCGCCCCGACCCGCTCCTGCCTTGCGATTGGCAGTATGGCGTCAAATGTGCTCCCCATCGGACGCGCCATGTATTCGGTGCAGATCACCGGGCGGTTGTACTTCTTCAGCCATGAAATTTGGCGCTTAAAGAATTCCGGCCAGCTGTAATTATGAAACGTGACGATGTCTGACTCGCGCAATTGCAGCTGCTGCAGTTCGCCAAGGTTCGCGCCGTTTGGCGACGTGTCCACGGCCCACACTCCGCTGGTCAGAGGTTGCGTTGGATTCGCTTCGCGTGCCCATGCAAACACCTGTGGCAAAAGCGCCGTCGCCCGCGGGATTTTGTCTTTCAGCTCCTCTTTCAGATAGCTTCCCGCATTATCAGAGCCGGGCTCGTTCCACACGTCCCACGCGAGAATACGCTCGTCGTTCGCAAAAGCGCCTACCACGCCGCGCACATACGCCTGCAGCCGCGCATATTGACTTGCGTCCGCCAGCGCGGCCGCGCCCGGACTCTGCACCCACCCAGAATTGTGAACGCCCGGAATCGGCGGATGCTGCAGGCCAAGATGAGGCAACGGGTCCCAACAGGAATCGAAAAGCACAAACATCGGCCGGATGTGATGCCGTGCCGCAATCGCCAAGAACTGGTCTATGCGCTTCTGAAAACCCGCCGAATCCTGTTCCCACAACAGGTCGTGCAGAAACACGCGCATGGTGTTCATACCCATCGCGTGCGCCCAGGATAATTCCTTGTCGATTTCCGCGGGATCAAACGTCTCCTGCTGCCACATCTCCAGCTGGTTAATCGCCGACTTTGGTACATAGTTGCTTCCAACCAGCCAGGGCTGATGCTCGTACCACGCATTTGCCTTCTGTTCCGTCCAGCGCTCCGTATGGGCACGCGCCTCACTCGCGCATAACCCAGTTGCAATCACTGAGAAAATAATCAGCACGGACGTGGTGAATATGAATTTATTTCGCTTCAAGGTCGCAGCCCCGCCAACAGTTATATGTCAGCTATTCCAATCGAATCAAGGTACAACCGGGAACCTATCTCACAAATGCTTTTTTCCACGATCAATGTTTGTTGCGCGAGCCGCGGCGTACGACCAGGCTGAGATTCTTCGCTTCGCAGGCCGACGCTTTGACGTCCCGGTGCGCAGGGCGCAGCACGCTTTCGTCCCTACAAGGAGACTTGGCCTTGCGCGAGGAACATTGTGAGGATTGCGTGTTAATCGGTTTTGAGCAGGCGGATCAGCTCTGCGGCGGCATGGGGGAGGCGTGCTCCGCGGCGCGAGACGAGATAGACGTGGCGCGGCAAATTGAGTTGGCGGACTTTTACTTCTTTCATCCAGCCGCGATCGATTTCCCAGGCTACACACATGCGCGGCACGATGGCGACGCCCATGCCCATTTGCACGAAACGCTTGATACTTTCAATCGTAGGCATTTCGATGGGCATATTCAGAGTGGTGCGATTGCGGCCAAATAGTTCGATTACGCGGCGGCGAAAAGGCGATTCGACGCTGTGGGCTACGAAGCTTTCGTTTTCGAGATCGGCGACATCCACTTCCTTGCGCTTGGACAGCGGGTGTTTTGGCGGCACGACCAGCGTGAGTTCGTCTTTCAAAATTTCCGTGGCTTGCAGTTGCGCTTCGCGCGGCACAAACGAAACCGCGCCGAGATCCAACCGGTAATTCAGCACTTCGTGGGGAATATCGCGGGAAAACATGCGATGAACACGAATCTGTATGCCCGGATGAAGTTTTCTGAACTGCCCGAGCGCGGGAAGCAGCGCATGAATCGAGCTTTCGTTGACGCCGAGAGAAAGTTCGCCGCGATTCAAACCAGTGAGCTCGGATAAGCCTTTCTTCACTTCATCGCGCAGATTGATCAGCCTTTCGGCATAATCTCGCAGTAGCGTGCCAGCGTCGGTCATGCGCACAGGACGCGCGCCACGTACGAAAAGGGGCTGGCCCAGGCCGTCCTCCAGCTTGCGAATGGTCAAGCTGACTGCCGGCTGTGTGCGGTAAAGGCGTTCGGCGGCACGGGAAAAGCTGCCTTCACGCGCCACGGTCAAAAATACCTGCAATTCGCTGAGATCCATGAATTCCTCGCGTGCCAGTATAAGCCAGAATTATCAAATGCAGAATAAAGATAAATTTGACCCGCAGGGGCAAACTCTGCGTTACTACTAACGAGGGACATCCCATGGACCTTGTGCGCATCTTCGACACCACTCTGCGCGACGGCGAACAATCGCCGGGCTTCTCCATGAATACCGACGAAAAGATCCGCATGGCGCGGCAGCTTGCCAAACTGGGTGTGGACACCATCGAAGCGGGATTTCCCATCTCATCGCGAGGCGACCTAGAAGCCGTGCAGGCAGTCGCGCGCGAAGTTCGCGACGTGCCGATCGCCGCGCTGGCGCGAGCCAAAAAAACTGACATTGACGCGGCTGTGGAGGCACTAACCCCAGCGGCTTGTTCGCGCTTGCACATTTTTCTCGCCACTTCCGATCTGCACCTGCAAGTCAAACTGCACATGACGCGCGAACAGGCGCTGGAAGCCATCGGCTCAATGATTCGATATGGCCGGCAACACGTCGCCCAAGTGGAGTTTTCCGCGGAAGATGCTGGCCGCACGGATATTGAGTACCTGTGCCAGGTCTGCAAAACCGCAGTGGATGCGGGCGCAACCATTTTGAATTTGCCGGACACGGTTGGCTACGCGGTGCCGGAAGAGTACGGCGAAATGTTCCGCAGGGTACGCGAATTTTTGGGCGACACGCAGGGAATTACGCTGAGCGCGCATTGTCACGATGACCTCGGCCTTGCAGTAGCGAATTCGCTGGCTGCAGTGCGAGCTGGTGTGCGACAGATCGAGTGCACCGTCAACGGAATTGGCGAGCGCGCCGGCAATGCGGCGCTCGAAGAAATTGCCGTGGCCCTGGCCGTTCGCAAAGACAGCTTCGGCGTCGCCACCAACATCAAGCTCGATCAGCTTTTCCCAGCAAGCCGCCTGCTTACCGAAGTTACAGGGGCAGTCGTCGCTCCAAACAAAGCAGTGGTCGGCGCGAACGCATTCGCGCACGAAGCGGGAATCCACCAGGACGGCATCATCAAGAATCCGCTGACCTATGAAATCATTTCGCCGGAAACGGTAGGCGTGCCATCGCGGTCGCTGGTGATGGGAAAGCACTCTGGACGCAACGCATTGCGCAGCAATTTGCGCGACCTCGGATTTGAACCTAGCGACGCCGAACTCGCGGAAATTTACCGCCGCGTTACGGCGCTGGCGGACGAGTCGAAATCGGTGCGGCCGCGCGATATCCTGGGCATCGCGCACGAAGTGATCCGGCGCGGCGCTTCGGCCGTGCCCGCTGAGGCCACTTCCGCGGCATGATGGCATAATGCTGGCACAGGATTTTTTAGGTATCACTGTCGCGTGAGACTGTCGCTTAAGGGAAACCATGAAAAAGTCCATCGTATTACTGCCCGGCGACGGCATCGGTCCGGAAGTTACGGCTGCCGCTGCAAGCGTGCTGAAAGAATGCGCGCGAGAATTCCATCATGATTTCCAGTTTGAAGAATATCCGGTCGGCGGCACGGCGATTGATGTGACCGGCACGCCGCTGCCTAACGCGACGATTGACGCTTGCCGCAGAGCCGACGCGGTATTCCTTGGCGCGGTCGGCGGTCCCAAGTGGGATTCTTTGCCGGTTGGCAGGCGGCCGGAAAGCGGCCTGCTGGCTCTCCGCAAAGGCATGGGGCTGTACGTCAATGTGCGGCCCGTGAAATTGCTGGAACCTCTGCGCGGCATGTCTCCGCTGAAACCGGAGCGGCTCGGCGATCTCGATTTGGAAATTGTGCGCGAACTCGCAGGCGGCATGTATTTTGGCGAGCGCGGAAACAGTACCGAAGGTGGCACGGAACGATCCTGGGACACGGAATCGTACTCGACTCCAGAAATTGAACGGATCGCGACGTTCGCATTCGGCCGGGCGGAGAATCGCTCCCACCGTCTCTGTTCGGTGGATAAAGCCAACGTGCTGACGAGTTCGCAACTGTGGCGGCGCACCGTCGCCGCAATGAGCAGCGTCTATCCAAATGTGCGACTTGAACACATGTACGTGGACAATGCGGCGATGCAACTGACGCTGAAGCCTTCGCAATTTGACCTGATGCTGACGACCAACATGTTCGGCGATATTTTGAGCGATGCAGCGGCGGCTCTGGTCGGATCCATCGGATTGATTCCCTCGGCAAGTTTTGGTTCTGGCGCGCCGCTTTTTGAACCAATTCACGGCTCGGCTCCGACGCTAGCGGGCACGGACTCGGCAAATCCCATCGGCTCAATCTTGAGCGCCACGATGATGCTTCGCGACGCCTTCGGCTTGAACCTGGAAGCCGACTGGGTCGAGCAGTCGGTCGTTCGCGTCCTTGGCGGCGGTTATCGCACCCTAGACCTCGCCGCCCCAGGCTCGAAACCCATTGGAACTGCAGGGTTTATGGAAGTTTTGCACGGGGAAATGCAGCGCACCCTGGAACATGCGGAGCGCTACGGCTGGGGCGTTTAGGACCGGCGTCGGTAACTCTTGCAAATTCCTTTTCGGAAGCTCACAATCACGGGCCTGCTGAGGGGCAGAAATGCGTCTGTTGCGCCTGCTATTGTTGGGGTTGGCGTCCGCCTATCCGCTGTACTGGACGGCGCAATTCTTGCTGTTTTTTGTGCCAGAAACCTTGCTCGGATATTGGCTCGGGCAGCCGTTGCAGATCGTCTCCATTTCCTACCCTCAGGTGATGGCCGTGGCCCAGCCGCATGCCATTTTCCCGGCTCATTGGGAAGCATTGGTTTTTGCCGGGTTTTTCTCAGCGCTGATTATCGGCCTGCGCGCTGACCAGTTCTTAACCGGTGCCCTCGCCATCGTTTTTCTGGGACAGGCCGCGTTGCTGCCCTTCCTAAGCTTGGCTCTAAGCTCCTCAAGCGAATCGCTGACCACCGTATGCGCTGGGGCGCTGGCATTTGCGTTGATTACCTTGGGACTTCACCGAATCTTGCGGCTTACCGGAGGCCTGGAGTTTCTAGATCGCCTGGCCCTCTTGAGTTTACTTGCGGTGTTGCCGCAGGCCACACTTTGGCTGGCATTCAAGTTCATTTATCCATTTTTTGACGTGCGCTTCCTCTTGCTACGAATTATTCCCCTGTACCTGGCAGCCATCGTTGCTGCGGCTATCTCTTCCAGGTCATCGGCGACGGTATTTAGCGGCGTGCCATGGACGGAGATCGTGGCAAGCTCGGCGGCCGCCGGCCTGCTCATCCTTGCCATCGGCCTAAGCAGTAACAACTCGAGTGCCGCGAACCCAGCTAAACCCGACAGTGCGCTGGACATCGCTCAGCACATGCAGAAAATCTCTGACGCTCCCGACGCTCCCGTCCAGCCTTGCGGGAGATGCCCGTGGGATGTTAACGTAGCAAATTCATAAGACGCTGCCCCGCGCCGCTGCAAAGACAACAAATGGCAGGGGATAGCTGCGGCTGCAGGTTAGAGTATCCAGGCCATCAACGGGACCGGTAGAAACCAAATTGTCATACGCATTGCAGACGAGTGAACTCTTGCGAGTTGCGCGCCGCTAGGCACTGGCCCGCCATGTCACAAACTTCTCCAAACAAAAAGAGCGTTCAGCCTCGCGTTCCCGCGGGCGCGCCGGTGTATTGGCGAGTGGAGGGCTCTTTTTTGGAACTGAGCGCGCTTCGTCAGGTAGGGTTCTTTACCTGGAACGGGCAAAGCTTTGCCGAACGCTGGCGCCGCCGCACCGGAATGGCTCTGATGACGTTGCTTCGGCCCGTCGCCTATCTCGCGGGCAGAACTCGCGCCACCAGGCTCCTTTATACGCTGCTGCGCGGCGTTACCCGCGATCGTCTGGATCTGCTCGGCGAAGAATACTTCGAATACTTCTTGAAGCCACGGCTGCAAAAAAAAGCTGTGGATGCTTTGCGGCTCGCGCAAACGGGCGGCCAACAGATTGTACTCGTTGGCCAGTCGCTTGATCATGTCCTGCGACCGCTGGCGCGCCATCTTGGCGTGCAGCACTTCGTTGCCAACCGCATGGAATTTCGCGATGGCATTGCCACCGGCCGTTTGCTTTGCCCGGTTGTACGTCCTCGCGGGCCCTTTGCTTGGATTGCTTCTGGCGATGCCGATGGCCGCATTCAGGAAGCAGCGCTGGTAACGCAATTAGGATTGCGCGAGCCGAGGCAGCTGTTAGACGGAATTCAAGAAACGCGTCGCAGCGTCACATTAAACGCGCCGGCCGTTGTACCGTTTGGAAGTGCTCCTCCAGTCGACCGCCTCAGTGTCCGTCGTGCGCTCGCCGGGAAACACATCCTGTTGATCGGCGTCACCGGATTTATCGGCAAGGTCTGGATGGTGGACCTGCTCGAGCAGATTCCCGATATTGGCAAAATTACGCTGTTGATTCGCCGGAATCGCACCACCACTGCGCAACGGCGCTTTGAAAAAATTGTCGAAGAGTCTCCGACGCTCGATGGCCTGCAGAAGCAATACGGCGCACGCCTGGGCGAATTTCTGCGCCAGAAGATCGACGTTGTTGAAGGCGATGTAAGCCAGCCCGGTCTGGGCCTGGAACAAGGCCTACGCGCGCAGCTGGCGCAATCGCTTGACCTGGTGGTGAACAGCGCAGGACTGACCGACTTCAATCCTGATCTACGCGACGCCGTTTCATCGAATGTTGAATCCGCCGAACATCTCTTGAATTTTATTCGCTTTAGCGATCACGCCGCGCTGATGCATCTTTCCACCTGTTATGTGGTCGGTATGCGCGATGGGCGCGTGACCGAAAATCTGCATGACGGCTACAATCCGGCCAACGTCAAGAATTTTGACGCTGCACGCGAGATCGCATCTTTGCGCGAAACCATGCAGCACATCGAAGAGCGTTCGGAAAGTCCCGAACTGGCCCGCGCTCTACGGCGTCAGGCCCTGGGCCGCGGTGCCGACGAAACCCGCGTCGCCGCGGGCGAGCTCGATGGCGTACTCAGGCGCAATCGCCGTCCATAGTTGAAAGTTCGCAGTACACACCTTTCAGCGGCTGGAACGAAGGCATCAACACTTCCGGCCCGCTCTCATATTTGCTTGGCACAAATTTTCGGCAATTGCCTTCGAACGCGAAAAAATGCCTCGATGTAATCCCCGTGGACATGGTCTGCCGCGGCATGACGCTGATCGCCGCCGCTCTCGTAGAGCGGAAAAATGCCCGCATGTATCAGCTCGCCACTTCCGGCATCAATCCTTGCGACATGGGACGCAGCATTGAGCTCACCGGCCTCGCTCATCGCAAGCATTACCGCACCCAGCAGGGAATCGAGCACTGGCTCAAGGTGAAGTTCGAAACCATCCCGGTTTCCAAGCAACGTTACGAGCGCCTCTCCATTCCCATGCAGAAAGCCGTGGTGAGCGGAATCAATCGCGCCGCAGAGAAACTTCGCTTTAAAAAATCGCCACTCGCCAAAGCCGAACGCGATCTGAACCGCGCCGAAAAACTGATTGAACTTTACGAGCCGTTTATTCTGCACAACGAACACGTTTTCGAATGCGAAAACGCCCGCCTGCTTTCCGCTGCGCTTCCGGAAGACGAACGCAGCGCCTTTGCGTTCGAACCGGAAGCCATCGACTGGTGGGACTACTGGATCAATGTGCATGTGCCCGCATTGCGCCGCTGGTGCTATCCCTTGATGGAAGGCCGCCCGCTCGAATCGCGTCCGCCCCGCGATGTGGGCTGGGGCCCAGAGGCTTCCGCCGCCGCGGCAGTTGCCACCGGGGAGAATCGCTAAGCTACCATGGCGCTCTTTCTCACTGGCTCAACCGGATATCTCGGCAGCTATCTCGCCACCGGATTATTCCGCGGCCATCGCGACTCGCTGAATTTATTGGTCCGCGCAAAAACTCAACAGGAAGCGCGCGAACGTCTGTGGCAATCTCTCCAGCTGCACGTGCAGTTCCCTGAATTTCAGGAGCACATCGCTGCCCGCTCGCGGATTTTTCTTGGCGATTTGACCAATCAGCAATTTGGTCTCTCCGATGATGAATATCACTCGCTCGTCCAATCGACGGATTCACTGATCCACTGCGCCGCTTCGCTCAATCGCAAATCAGAAAGACAATGTCTCAATGTAAATCTGCGCGGCACGCTAGAAGTGATCCAACTTGCTCGCCGATCCCAGGACCACCATGGCCTGCGCCGTTTTTCGCACGTGTCGACCGTAGCTGTCGCAGGAACACGCCAGGACGAAGTCGTACAGGAAGACACCGCCATCGATTGGGAGCGCTCCGACTACGATCCCTACGCGCGCACCAAAAAATTCTGCGAACACATGGTCCACCAATTGCTCCCCGATGTCCCGCGCACCATTTTCCGTCCCGCTGTCGTGCTCGGCGATAGCCGTCGCCCTGAAACCACGCAATTTGACATGGTGCAGGCGTTCAGCGTTCTCGCCAGTTTGCCTGTTCTTCCTCTCAAGCCCACGGATCGCATTGACATCGTTCCCGCCGACTACGTCAGTAAAGCGATCGTCACCATTCACCAAAAAAATTCTCCAGTCTATCCGCGCTATCACCTCTCCTCCGGCGCCGGCTCGCAAACTTACCGCGAACTCACCGACGCCCTCGCGCATGCAGGCGGCTCCCGCCCGAAGTATTTGCCGTCGCTAGGCAGTACGTTCTCCGGCACCGTCAACTGGCTCTCTCACAAAAAAAATAATCTGGGTCGCGGCGCCTCGCTGCTGAAAGTGTTCTGGCCTTACCTTGTCTGGAACACCGTCTTCGAAAATTCTCGCGTCGTCGAAGAACTCGCCGGCGAAACTCCCGCCAAATTTTCTTCCTATGCTCAGCCGCTCTTGCAATTTAGCCGCGAAAATAAATTTCGCTACCCCGCGAAGCCCTGGCCATTGCAGAATGCCAGTGTGCCAACCGCCAGCGGAGCAGCGCGCGCATGACCGATTTTATTCTCGTCGCCTGGGTCAGCCTCCTCATCGAAATAACCCGCCTGAAATGGATGATGGGCGGCGGCACACGCTGGCAGCCAGGCGAAAAACTAAAACTTCTCTTCGCAGGCTACAACGGCACCCGCAACACCGGCTCCGATGTTCGCGTCAACGAAATGCTCCGCCAAATCCGCCACGTACTCGGCCCGGAAAACGTAGATTTCAGCGTCATGACGCAGGATTTCGACCGCACCAAAGATTACTTTGAAGGCACTAAGCAGGTTTTCCTGCCCGACGTTTTTCCGCCTTTCCTCTATCGCGAAACCCGCAAAAATCACGGCGTCGTTGCCTGCGAAGGCTCTATGTTCAAAAGCAAGTTCGCCAACGCCCTCACCACCATGATGATCGGCTCGCTCGGCTTCGCCTCCTCCGAAAATAAATTATCTATTGGCTATGGCGCCGAAGCCGGCCACATGGACAAACTCATCTCAGACATGTGCGCGCGCTTCGTTCACGATTCGTTGGTCATCACGCGCAATCCTGAATCGCAAACCGTGCTCGGCAAGCTCGGCATCTCCACCGAACTCGGCACCGACACTGCATGGACGTTCGTACCGCATCCCGATGCCTACGGCCGCAAAGCCTTGCGCAACGCTGGCTGGGACGAAAAAACTCCCGTGCTCATTCTTTGTCCGATTCATCCGTTCGTCTGGCCGGTAAAAGCCTCCATCGCAAAATACCTGGCACGCGTCACCACCGGCGCCTACAAAGACAGCCAGTACCGCACCGTTTATTTCCACGCATCCGGCGCCGAATCCGATCGCAAGTTCAAGCACTACATCGACGGCTTTGTCACGTCCACTCGCGCGTTCCAACAAAGGCACAAAGTCTTCACCGTACTCGCTGCTACCGAACGCCTCGACGCCGTCGCTTGCCGCGCCATCGCCCAGCAGATTCCCGGCCTCCCGATTTTCACCTCCGACGATTTCGACATGTACCAACTCGTTTCCATCCTCCGTCAGGCTTCGTACATGGTTTCCTCGCGCTATCACGGCATTGTCACCTGCATGCCCAGCCTGGTCGCTTCCGCTGGCGTCACCATGGACGAACGCATCCGCAATTTAATGCGCGAACGCGGCCACAATCACCTTTGCGTCAGCGTCGACGATCCCGATCTCAGCCCCAAAATGTTACAGATGATGGAGACACTTGTCGCCGACTCCCAATCCATCCGCCAGGGAATCGGCGATACCGTCGTCCGCAATCTCAAAGTCATGGCCCGCATGGGCGTAATTTTCGAAGACTTGATGCGCCGCCAGTATCCCGAATTTCCGCTGCGTGGCGGCGTCCGCTCCTGGGAAGAATATCTTCCGCCGCTCAGCGAAAATCTCGTGCGCCTTGCCGAAAAGTACGATGTCTCCGAAGCCGCCATGGCCGCATCGAAATAATCTTCATGCCGAATTTTCTGCAGAGTATTTTTGACCGGTTACAGCGCTCGGCAGACCGCGTCGTTCTCCGCGAAGTGCACGCCCAGGAATTCGTCTCGAAAACCGGCGCGGAACTGCTAAGCCTGGTTGAAAATGCGCGAAATTGGTTGCGTTCCACGGGAATTCAGCCCGGCGAACGCTGTGGACTCATCGCCGCAAACTCCATCCACTGGGTCGCCATCGATCTCGCGCTTATGGCCGAAGGCGTAGTCGTCGTTCCTCTTTATTATCGCCAGACGCCTGTTGAACTCGTGGCCATGTTGAAGGACTGCCAGCCGCGCCTCGTCCTCACTGGCGACCAGAAACTCGCCGATGCGCTCGCCAATGCTTGGCCCGATTTGCCTCAGGAAGTTTTACTTTCTGATTTTTTTTCGGCGAACCAGCAGGAGCACGCACTCTTTCCCATTCGTCAACGCCCCGACAATGAATTGCTAACCATCATCTACACCTCGGGAACTTCCGGCGAACCCAGGGGCGTCTGCCTCAGCATCGCCAATCTAAATCACATGACGGGCTGCACCACCGAACGCCTCGATCAACTTATGGGAAAAGTTTCCGAGCCTGATCGTATCTTCCTGTACGCCCCAATGAATTTCGCCGCCCCGTGGATGTTAATGCTCGCGGCCTTCTCCCGCGAAGCCGTCCTCACCCTTTCTACTGACCTGAATAAACTCCCCGACGAAATTCGCATCTCCGCGCCGCACTATTTTCTGAACGTGCCCACGCTCCTCGAACGCGTCAAGCGCGGCGTCGAAGACAATATCGCTAAGCAGGCCGCTCCAATTCGCTCTCTCTACTCGCGCGCCCGCGAAGCCTGGCAGCGCCAACACGTTGGGCGCGGCAGATCCTTCGATGCACTTTGGCTCGCGCTTGGCCGCAAATTAATCTTCGCAAAAGTAAAAAGCCGCTTCGGGCCGGATCTTCGTGCACTGATCTGCGGTTCCGCTCCGCTCGCTCCGGAAACGCAGCAATTTTTCTTGATGCTGGGCATTCCCGTGCTGCAAGCCTACGGTCTTACCGAAACTACTGCGCTCTGCACGCTCGACGATCCACGTCTTCCCGTCGAGCCCGGCTACGTCGGCCCCGCAATTTCCGGCATCGAAATGCAACTCGCCGACAACGACGAAATCGTCGTGCGCGGCCCGAATATTTTCTCCGGCTACTGGAATCGTCCCGAAGAAACCGCAAAAGTCCTGCACGACGGCTGGTTCCACACCGGCGATCAGGGCGAAGTCAACTCGCGCGGCAATTGGCGCATCATCGGCCGCATAAAAAATCTTCTGGTTCTGAACACCGGTCACAAATTTGCTCCAGAGCCAATTGAAGACAAACTGGCGCAGCTTCTGCCCGCCGCACAGCAAATTATTTTGGTTGGCAACGGGCGTAGCTACGTCTGCATGCTCGTAACCGGCAAAGTCGAATCAAGTGCCGTGCAAACCGCCATTGACGCCATCAATCCCGAACTCCCGCATTACCGCCAGATTCGCAATTTCAAAATTCTCGCTGACGCCTTAACGCCGGAAAGAGGCCTGCTTACCGCCATGGGCAAAATCAAGCGCGAAGCCATCGCAAAACGCTATGATGCTGAAATCAACGCCATGTACGAGCGAAAGGCCTCCGCATGAAATCCTTCAACGGTGAAACGCTGCGTTGGGAATGGCGCGACGGCTCGCTGGAATTGACGCTAGACCGCGCTCCGGCCAACGAAATCGGGACGGTCATGCTCGGCGAACTCGAACAGTTTGTTGCCGCAGCAAAAAATCTCGCTGCCGAAACTTCCGCCTGCATCATTTCCAGTGCGCAAAAAAGTGGCTTCTCCGCAGGCGCCGATCTGCGCGAGCTGTATCACGGCGCTATCGCCCTAAATGAAAAAGATCGCAGCGTGGGCGTTCGCGAATTCCTCGAACGCATTCACGCCGTCCTGAATTGGCTCGATGAAGCCCCGTTTGTCACCATAGCCGCCGTCCACGGCGTTTGCTTCGGCGGCGGCCTGGAACTGGCGCTAGTCTGCGACGTAATCATCGCCGACAAAATGGCCCGCTTCGCATTTCCCGAATTGCGCTTGGGTTTAATCCCGGGCTTCGGCGGCATTCCCCGCCTCAAACGCGACCTCGGCAACGGCTTCGTCCGCGATCTTCTGCTCACCGGCCGCAGCGTAAACGCCGCCCGCGCCCAGTCCGTCGGCCTGGTAGCTCAACTAGCCGCCGAAGGCGAAGCCCTCAAAATAGCCAAGTCCACCGCGGCGCAAATCACAAAATTCGATGCCGCCACCCGTATCGCCGCAAAAAAATTCATCAAGCCCCTCCCCCGCGAAGAACTCCGCCAGGAAATCGCAATCTTCTGCGACCTCTTCGCTCGTTCCGCGGTAATGGCCGGCCTGAAGAAATTCATAGAAAACACCGGCCCCATGCCCTACCAGCCTTAGCCTCAGGTGTCTGCGCGCTATGTGAAATAAACCTGCCACCTTCGCCCTTTGCATTGTTCCTGGTGACTAGATTCTTTTTCATCTTACTCCTCACAACTAGCTGCCTCCCCATTTGATTCGGCCGCCAAGCTGCCGAGTTGCGCTGCATTCATCCCCCAATGGCCGCGGCGATCCTGGCTGCTGACGGCGCTTCGGCAACGTTCGGCTGCCGGTAAGCATCGCCACTTTCTAACGCAATCGCGCCTAACTGACGCAAACTGAATTTTTCTTCTTTGCCTGGGAATGCTAAATTAACAGTGTCATGCCCGACCTCGAACAAACCACTCAGGAAGTGCTGAATCTCGCCGCCACCCACTTCAAATTGGCTCCGGGCACCCTCGCGCCCGAAGACGACTTCTTCAAAAAACTCGGCATCGACAGCCTGCAAACCCTCGAACTCCTCTCCCGCATTGAAAATCATTTCGGTATCGAACTCCCCGACTACGAAGTCCAGGGCGTAAGCGACTTCAAAACTCTAGCCGAGCGCATCCAGTCCCGCCTGTAATGCTCGACCTCACAAAGTATTCTTCCATCGGAGCCGCACTGAAAGACGCTATGGAGCGGTTCGCCGATGAAGTCTGTCTCATCGAAGCCGACCGCGAACGCGAAAAAGAACGCATCACCTATCGCGAATTTAACGCTCGCGCACTTCCACTTGCAAAAGCAATGCAAGACGCAGGATTTGCTCCAGGCGTCCGCGCCAGCATCATCATGACTAATCAGTCCAAATGGCTGATCTCCGCATTTGCGATTTTTTATTCCGGCGGCGTGCTTGTTCCACTCGATTACAAACTGACCCCTGCCGAGCAATGGCAGTTACTGCAACACTCCAACGCGAGAATTCTCATCACCGAATATCCTATTTGGAGGCAACTCAGCGTCGCTCCTGGTCGCACCGCCGCTCCCAACATTCAAACCATTCTCGTCACCGAAGCGCCACCCGACGCCAATCTCGCTGGCGCCCAACGCTGGGAAGAATTTCGCAGCACAAACGAGCCAGCGTTCGTCCCCCGCGAACGCAAAGACATCGCCTCCATCGTCTATTCCTCCGGCACCGGCGGCCGCCCCAAAGGCTGCACGATGAGCCACGAAAATTATCTCGAACAGTGCCTAGCGCTCACTTCGCTTTATCCGTTCTGGCCCGGGGTCCGCTACCTCAGCATCCTTCCCACCAACCACGCCATCGATTTCATGGTTGGCTTTTTCGGCCCATTCACTTGCGGCGCCTGCGTCGTGCATTTGCGCACACTTCGCCCCGAATTTGTTCGTGAAGCTTTCACCCGCTACAAAATCACCTACGTCAGCCTGGTGCCGCTCGTTCTCAAAAATCTCCAAAAAGGTCTGGAAGCAAAGTTCGCTGAATTGTCACCGGGCAAACGAAAAGTTTTCGATTTTCTGGTCGGCGTGAATAAGGCGCTGACCAAAAATCGACCCCGCCTCTGGCTCAGCCGCCGCCTTCTGACACAAGTCCACTCCGCATTCGGCAATGAACTCCAGGCCATTATCGTCGGCGGCGCTTTCACCGAACCGCAAACGCTGCAATTTTTCTACCAGCTCGGCATTCCCGTCGCCAACGGTTACGGTCTCACCGAAGCCGGCACCGCCATCACTGTGAACGATTTAAAACCATTTCGCGCTGACACCGTAGGCAAGCCGCTTCCCGGCATGGAGGTTAAAATCGTCGATCCCAGCGCCGACGGCGTGGGCGAAGTTTATGTCCGCAGCAAGACCGTGATGTCCGGCTACCTCAATGAACCCGAACTCACCGCCGAAACGATCGTTGCCGGATGGCTGCGGACCGGCGACCTCGGCAAATTCGACGCGCAGGGCCACCTCCACCTCAGCGGCCGAAAGAAAAATATGATCGTCACCGAAGAAGGCAAGAACATCTATCCGGAAGACATCGAGGCCGCTTTCGAGAGCCTGCCAGTAAAGGATGTAAAAGAATTCTGCGTCTTCGCCGCAAATTACGTCTGGCCAAAGCGTTCCATGCTCGGCGAACAACTTATCATCGTCATTCATCTCGAAGCTGGCCAGTCACTCACAGCCCAACTCAAACAAGAAATCACGCGGCGCAACAATCGCTTGCTGAATTACAAACGCATCCACGGCCTGGTTCTCCACGATGAAGAGTTTCCGCGTACTGCCTCCCTCAAAATCAAACGCAACGAACTCGCCGAACGCCTCAGCAAACTCGACCGCGACCGCGTTATACTCCCGCTCTAGTCCCCATGGCCCCGGTAAAAGACCGTTTCTTCGCCATCGTCAATCCCGCTGCTGGCGGCGGCAAATCTGCCAGACTCGCCGGCCCCGCGCTCGCGCGCCTGCGCGAAAAAGGCCTGCAGATCGACGTCATCGCCTCCACCAGCCCGGGACATGCCGTGCAACTCGCACGCGAATCCTACCACCAAGGCTATAGGAAATTTCTCGCCGTTGGCGGCGACGGCACTGCGCACGAAATTCTGAACGGGGTTTTCGCGGGCAATCCCGCAGCCGAACGAATTTCCCTGGGTTTTCTACCGCTGGGAACCGGCAATTCTTTCTTGCGGGATTTCACGGACCAAGGCGCCGAAGCGTCTCTCGTAGCGCTTCTCGGCAATTGCACTCGCCCGGTCGATTTGATCCGGCTCACTCACGCCTCCGGTGAAATCTTTTCCTTCAATATTCTGAGCGTAGGGTTCACCGCCGACGTCGG
>WNFP01001112.1_pt1 | contig 21063 bp, 21 predicted proteins | sample 5400201 | NCBI WGS metagenome assembly WNFP01 (sample SAMN13153355, study PRJNA577476) | soil metagenome | isolation source: 115 cm saprolite under Madrone tree | place: USA:California | collected 2016-06-14
AGCACCATGCCTGCGCCGAAGAGGAGGCCGCCGATGCTGTTGGACATCCAGTGCAGCTGCCGAATCGGAATCTCGACGAGGCCCGAGGCGGACAGCGCCTGCACGGCGGCCATCGCGACGAGCAGCGCCAGCGTGTACGACCGCGCGATGGTGGCGTCGCCCATGAGAAAGAGATTGGACAGCGCCCGCATGAGGCAGAATCCGCCTCGCTGGATCACGTAGCCGAATACAGCGCCGGTGGCGACGGCCGAGACGTAGAAGGGCCACTCGCCTTCGAGCATGTGCGCATGCTAGCGAAAAGCCTTCGGCGAGTCAAAAATGGGCCCGGAGCGTCACGCGAGTTTGACTTGGCGTGGAAGCCGGTGCTACGGTGCCGTGATGCTCTCACTCAGGGCCCGCGCGCTGCTCTGCGGCGTGGCCGCGGCGGCGCTCACGGCATGCACGAGTGCTCGCGGCGCTCCAACATCCCCGGAAGCGGCGCCGGCCCGCACCTCCATCGCCGACCTCAAGAGCGCCCAGGACGCGCAGGCGCAGGACCTCACGCGCCTCGCCGCCGACGTGAAGGCGATGGACGCGCAGCAGGCATTCCTCGTGGCCGAGCTCAAGAGCCTCAGCGAGCAGATCGCCAAGCTCAAATCGTCGGTGGACGATGCCGAGAGCGCGGTGCGCTCGCTTCGCGCAACGCCCGTGCCGCCGGAATCTCGCCCCGCTTCCGCGCCCGCGCCGCCTCCGACGCCCACGCCCGCTCCGGCGCCCACTCCTGCGTCCACTCCGGCTTCTGGCGCCGCGCCTGTGCCAAAGCCCGCGGACTCGGCTGCGGCCGCTCCCGCGGCCGCCGCCACCACGCCGGCCCCGAGTGCTCCGTCTTCGCGCAACGCCGAGGCGGACCGGATGTTCGCCACGGCGCTCGCCAAGCTACGTACGGGCGATGAGGGCCAGGCGGCGCTCGAGTTCACCGAGTTTGTCGCGCAGTACCCGACGCACCCGCAGGCCGCGGTGGCGCAGAACCACATCGGCGAAGCGTACTACCGTCAGCGCGACTACAAGCAGGCCATGGTCGAGTACCAGAAAACCGTGGACGGGTACACGCAAGCCGCCCAGGTGGCCGAGGCATTGCTCAAGATCGGGTTGTGCCAGCGCGCGCTGGGCGACGGCGCTCACGCGAAATCCACCTGGGAGCAGCTGGTCAAGCAGTTTCCGAAGAGCGACGCGGCCAGGCAGGCGCGCACGCTCCTCGCCGCGCGTCCGGCCGGCGCCCGCTAGGCGGTTTGAGGGAGCCGGCTTGGGTGTCTGCTATACTGACTTTCACGCCGTCGACCAGACGGACAAAGCCATGAGCGCCACGCGTGAGCGTATCAGGAATGAGACAGACCGCGCGCCGAAGCAGATCCCGCTCGGCGACACGGCGTACCCTGCGAATTTGCGCGAGATCCAGGCGCCGCCCGCGCGATTGTACGTGCGCGGCGCGCTCGCGGAGGACGACGCGCTTGCGGTCGCCATCGTAGGCTCGCGCGCGGCGACGCCCTACGGCGTGGCCGTGGCGGAGCGGCTCGCGGCCGATCTCGCGGCGCGCGGCGTCACGGTGGTCAGCGGGCTCGCGCGCGGCATCGACAGCGCCGCGCACCGCGGGGCGCTCCGCGCCGGCGGACGCACCATCGCGGTGCTGGGCTCCGGCGTCGACGTGATCTACCCTCCCGAAAATCGCCGGCTCGCGGGAGACATCGAAGCATCGGGCGCGCTCGTCTCTCAGTTCGAGCCCGGAACGCCGCCGCTGGCCGGGTATTTTCCCGCGCGCAACCGCGTGATCGCCGGCCTGTCCCTGGCCGTCCTCGTCGTCGAGGCCGCCGAGAAGAGCGGCTCGCTCATCACGGCGGGGCTGGCAGCCGAGATGGGACGCGAGGTGCTGGCCGTGCCCGGGCCGCTCACGAGCCCGCAGAGCGTGGGCGCGCACCGGCTCATCCAGGACGGCGCGGCGCTCATCCAGGGCTGGGAGGACGTGGTCGGCCAGCTGCCTTTGTTCTGGCGCGACCGGGTCCGCGCGCTGACGCCGGAGCCGTCGCAGGCCGGAGCGCCGGCGCGCGACGACGACCCTGAGACCGAAGCTCTCCTGAGGATTCTCGGCGAGGAGCCGTTGGGCATCGACAGCATCATCGAGCGCAGCGGGATAGCCGTAGGCCGGGCCTCGGCCCTCCTGGTGACGCTCGAGGTCGAGGGCCGTATCCGGCAGCTCGACGGCAAGCGCTTCGTGCAGGTGAGGCTCTGATGAAGGCCAAGGTCCGAGCCGGAAAGACCGCGGCGCCCGCCAAGCCCGCCGCGACGACGACAAAGCCCGCGACGACGACAAAGCCCGCGTCGGGGGGCAAGTCGCTCGTTGTAGTCGAGTCGCCGACCAAGGTCAAGACGATCCAGAAATATCTGGATTCGAGCTACATCGTCAGGGCCTCCATGGGGCACGTCCGCGACCTGCCCAAGAGCAAGCTGGGTGTCGACGAGAAGAAGGATTTCAAGCCCGACTACCGCGTGCTTCCCGCCAAGAAGAAGGTGCTGGACGATCTCAAGAAGGCCGCCGAGAGGGTCAGCGCGCTGTACATCGCCACCGACCCGGACCGGGAGGGCGAGGCGATCGGCTGGCATCTCGCCCAGGAGCTGGGCGTGGCCAAGGCGAAGACGTACCGGATCATGTTCAACGAGATCACCGAGCGCGCCGTCAAGGCCGCCTTCCAGCATCCAGGCAAGATCGACACGAAGAAGGTGGACGCCCAGCAGGCGAGGCGAATCCTCGACCGGCTGGTGGGCTACAAGCTCTCGCCGCTGCTCTGGCAGAAGATCCGCCGGGGGCTGTCCGCCGGCCGCGTGCAGTCCGTCGCGGTGCGGCTCCTGACCGAGCGCGAGCGCGAGATCCTGGCCTTCGTCCCGACGGAGTACTGGTCGCTCCACGCGCGGCTCAAGGGCAAGAACCCTCCCGACTTCACCGCGACGCTCCGCGAGGTCAAGGGCGAGAAGGCAGTGCTCGGAACCGAGGCCGCCACGATGGCGGTCATGACGTCGCTGCACGGCGCCTCCTGGCGGGTCAAGAGCGTGACGCGCGGCGAGCGCCGGCGAAACCCCGCGGCGCCCTTCATCACCTCCACGCTCCAGCAGGAGGCGAGCCGCAAGCTCCACTTCACGGCGAAGAAGACCATGATGCTGGCGCAGCAGCTCTACGAAGGCATCGAGCTGGGGAGCGAGGGCGCGATCGGCCTCATCACCTACATGCGCACGGACGCCGTGCGCGTTGCGGGCGAGGCGCAGGACGAGGCGCGCAGCTGGATCACCGGGCGCCTCGGGCGGGAGTATCTCCCCGACGCCGCGCCCACGTACAAGGCGAGGAAGAGCGCCCAGGAGGCCCACGAGGCGATCCGGCCGAGCGCCGTCGAGCGCGAGCCCAAGGCGATAGCGCGCTTCCTCTCCAAGGACCAGCTCGCGCTCTACCGCCTCATCTGGGAGCGGTTCCTGGCGAGCCAGATGCTGCCCGCCGTCTATGACACCGTAGCGGCGGACATCGAGGCCGGCACGTGCCTGTTCCGGGCGCAGGGCTCGACGCTGAAGTTCGCGGGCTTCACGGCGGTCTACGTCGAGTCGCGCGAAGAGTCGGACGCGGTGCCGGAGGATGAGCAGGAGGCCGTGGTGCCGCCGCTCAGCGAGGGCGAGATCCTCAAGCTCCTCGCGCTCGATCCGAAGCAGCACTTCACCCAGCCGCCGCCGCGCTTCACCGAAGCCTCGCTGGTGAAGACCCTCGAGGAACGGGGGATAGGACGGCCGTCGACGTACGCCCAGATCCTCTCGACCATCCAGGACCGCGAGTACGTGTGGCGGGAGAAAGGCACCCTCTTCCCGACCGAGCTGGGGATGCTCGTCACGGACCGTCTCGTGCCGTTCTTCCCAGAGATCATGGATCTGGACTTCACGGCCCAGCTCGAGGAGTCGCTCGACAAGGTCGAAGAGGGCGACGCCGATTGGGTCAGGCTGGTCGGCACGTTCAATACCCAGCTCGACAAGGACATTCGGAAGGCCAAGAAGGGCATACCGGACAACAAGATCGGCGAAGACACAGGCGAGAAGTGCCCCGACTGCGGCAAGCCGGTTCTGGAGAAGTGGGGCCGCTTCGGCAAGTTCCTCGCGTGCTCGGGCTACCCCGAGTGCAAGTACACCAAGGACCTTGGAGGCCGCGAAAAGCCCGCCGACGAGATGACGGACGAAATATGCCCGACCTGCGGCAAGGCCATGGTGATCAAGCACGGCCGCTTCGGCAAGTTCATCGCCTGCTCGGGCTACCCCGAGTGCAAAACGACCAAGCCCGTGACGCTCGGGATCACGTGCCCCGAGGCCGGCTGCGGCGGTCAGCTCGTCGAGCGGCGGAGCAAGCGCGGCAAGACCTTCTTCGCCTGCAGCAAGTACCCCGAGTGCAAGTTCGTCGCGTGGGCGCGCCCCATCGCGGAGCCCTGCCCGAAGTGCGGCGCCACGTTCCTGACTGAGCGCGTGGCGAAGGGCGGCAGGCGGACCCGCGCCTGCATTCGCGGCGAGTGCGGCTACAAGGAAGAGGTCGCCCCTTCGGTGGCGTGAGCCCGCGGTCATGAAGGACTCTGCGGCCGAATTCCTCCGCTACCTCGATCTCCAGCGCGGCGCCTCGCGCCACACGCTCAGGGGCTACGCACTTGATCTCGCCGAGTTTCGCGCGTTTCTCTCCCGTGAAGGCGTCGGTGATGTGGCGATTGCCGACGCGAGGGCAGTCCGCGCGTGGCTCGCCTCGCTCCACGAGCGAAAGCTCGCGAAGAGCTCGATCGCGCGCAAGCTCGCCACGGTCAGGAGCTGCTTCAGGTACCTGGCCCGCGTGGGCCGGGTCGAGATCAATCCCGCCCGCCAGGTCAGGAGCCCGCGGTTGCCCAAGCGCCTGCCGTCCTTCCTGCCCAAGGACGAGTCGAAGGACCTGCTCGACACGGGCGCAGAGCGCTCCCCGGCCGGCTTGAGGGATCACGCATTGCTCGAGCTCCTCTACGCCACCGGCCTCCGGGTCTCCGAGTGCTGCGGTCTCGACCTGGACGACGTCGACCGGCGCGGTGGCTCGGTTCGGGTCATGGGGAAGGGTGGCAAGGAGCGCGTCGTGCCGGCAGGGGACGCTGCGCTGGCCGCGCTCGAGGCCTGGCTCCTGGTCCGCGGCGAGGGCAGAGGCGCGCTCTTCACGAATGCGCGCGGCGGGCGGCTCGGCGCGCGAAGCGTGCACCGGATCGTCAAGCGGCGCGCGCGCGGAGCCGGCATCGACAGGCGCGTGACGCCCCACACGCTTCGCCATACGTTCGCGACCCACATGCTCGGCGAAGGCGCCGACCTGCGCCTCATCCAGGAGCTCCTGGGCCACAGCCGCCTCACGACGACGCAGCGCTATACCCACGTCAGCCCCGAGCACCTGATGAAGGTGTACGACTCGGCTCATCCCAGAGCGAATTAGCCCGATGACCACCGGCGATACGTTCCACGCGACGACTGTCGCCTGCGTCCGCCACAAGGGGCGGGTGGCGCTGGCCGGAGACGGGCAGGTCTCGATCGGCCAGACGATCGTCAAGGCCGGGGCGCGCAAGGTGCGCAAGGTCTACCACGGGCGCGTGCTGGCGGGGTTTGCCGGCGCCGCGGCCGATGCCTTCACGCTCTTCGCCAAGTTCGAGGCCAAGCTCGAGGAGCACCGCGGCAACCTCTCTCGCGCGGCCGTTGAGCTTGCCAAGGACTGGCGGATGGACCGCGTGCTGCGCCGGCTGGAGGCGCTCCTGGCCGTGGCCGATTCGGATGTCTCTTTCATCGTCTCGGGCACGGGCGACGTGATCGAGCCCGATGATGGGTTGATCGGCATCGGCTCGGGCGGGCCCTACGCGCTGGCGGCCGCGAGGGCGCTGTGCGCGCACTCCGACCTCCCAGCCGAGCAGATCGCCGAGCAGGCGCTCCGGATAGCCGCAACCATCTGCGTCTACACGAACGATCGCATCACGGTAGAGACACTCGAGCCATGACTCTTGCCACGCCGTTGACGCCGACCGAGATCGTCGCCGAGCTTGACCGCTATATCGTCGGGCAGGAGGCGGCCAAGAAGGCCGTCGCCATCGCGCTGCGCAACCGGTGGAGGCGGCAGAGCCTGCCGGCGGAGCTCCGTGACGAGGTCGCGCCCAAGAACATCATCATGATCGGGCCGACCGGGGTCGGGAAGACCGAGATCGCGCGCCGGCTGGCCAAGCTCTCGCAGGCGCCCTTCATCAAGGTCGAGGCGTCGAAGTACACCGAGGTCGGCTACGTGGGGCGCGACGTGGAGTCCATGATCAGGGATCTCACGGAGCTCTCGGTCACCATGGTCAAGGCCGAGATGGCCGCCGCGGTGCGCGAGCGGGCCGAGGCCCTGGCCGAGGAGCGAGTGCTCGACTTGCTCCTGCCCCGCCGCCCGGGAGAGGCATTCTCGAGCGGGACGCTCGAAGAAGTGTCGCCCGACGCTTCGCGGGATGCGACCCGCGACAAGCTCCGGGCCCAGTTGCGAGCGGGCAAGCTCGACGAGCGCATGATCGAGCTGGACGTGCAGTCGCAGGCCGGGCCGATGTTCGAGATCTTCTCGGGCCAGGGCATGGAAGAGGTTGGCATGAACATCAAGGACATGCTCTCGAACCTCATGCCCGGCAAGACGCGGCGGCGGAGGCTCAAGGTGGCCGAGGCGCGGCGACTCCTCGCCCAGGAGGAGGCGCAGAAGCTGGTCGACGTGGACGAAGCGGTGAGCCAGGCCCTTCGCCGGGTGGAGGACTCCGGCATAGTCTTCCTCGACGAGCTCGACAAGATCGCGGGCCGGGAAGGCGCCCACGGGCCCGACGTCTCTCGGGAGGGGGTCCAGCGCGACCTCCTGCCGATCGTCGAGGGCTCGACGGTGACCACGAAGTACGGCATGGTCAGGACGGACCACGTCCTGTTCATCGCCGCCGGCGCCTTTCACGTGTCGAAACCCTCGGATCTCATCCCCGAGCTCCAGGGCCGCTTCCCGATCCGGGTCGAGCTCGAGCCCTTGACGCGGGGCGATTTTGTCCGCATTCTGAGCGAACCCAAAAACGCCCTTATTCGCCAGTACGTGGAGCTGTTGAAGACCGAGGGCGTGACGCTGGCGTTCGGACAGGACGCGGTCGAGGAGGTGGCCGAGATCGCCTCCACGGTCAACCAGCGCGCCGAGAACATCGGAGCCCGGAGGCTCTACACGGTGATGGAGAAGCTCTTGGAAGAGGTCTCCTTCGCCGCGCCTGAGATGCGCGGCCAGGAGGTCAAGATCGACGCCGACTACGTGCGCGCCCACCTGGCCCCTGTCCTCAAAGATGAGGACCTTTCCCGCTTTATCCTTTAAATAGACATGATGGACACGGACACGAGGGCCATGGTCCAGCGGGCGGAGGTGCTGCTCGAGGCGCTGCCGTACATCCGCGCCTTCCAGGGCAAGACGCTGGTCATCAAGTACGGCGGGGCGGCCATGGAGCAGGCCGATCTCAAGGAGCAGTTCGCCCGGGACGTGCTCCTGCTGAGGCTGGTCGGCATGCGGCCCGTCATTGTCCATGGCGGTGGCCCGCAGATCGGCGCCCTCATGAAGCGGCTGGGCAAGGATCCGCACTTCGTGGGCGGGATGCGCGTGACCGACGCCGAGACGATGGAGATCGTGGAGATGGTGCTGGTCGGCAAGATCAACAAAGAGATCGTCGGCCTGATCAACCTCCACGGCGGCCGGGCGGTGGGGCTCAGCGGCAAGGACGGCTCCCTGATCCGCGCGCGCAAGCGGTTGCACCGGCAAGCCGACGGGACCATGGCCGACATCGGGCTCGTCGGCGAGGTCGAGGCGGTCAACCCCGAGCCGATCCGCGTGCTCGAGGACGGCGGCTTCATACCCGTGATCGCCCCCGTCGGCGTCGGCACCGATGGGGAGACGTACAACATCAACGCCGATCTCGTGGCGGGCGACGTGGCCGCTGCGCTGTTCGCCGAGAAGCTGATCCACCTCACCGACGTGCAGGGGATCAAGGACGGCGCCGGCGAGCACGTGTCGACGCTGACCAAGCGCGAGGCGGAGCGCCTGATCAGGAACAACGTGATCGACGGCGGCATGCTGCCGAAGGTCGAATCGGCGGTGCGGGCGCTCAGGGGTGGGGCGCAGAAGGCGCATATCATCGACGGACGCGTGCCCCACGCCATTCTCCTCGAGGTCTTGACGAAGGAAGGCATCGGAACCGAAATCGTTCTTTAGCAGGCGGCCGATAAGGGCCCAGCTGCGACCCATACGTGGGTACATTTTGGGGCGAGCTTGCGGCACCCCTCAACGTACAGGAAGTACGCCTCGGGGTGCCGCGGCGCTCGCCGCCTCGCATCTGGACCCTTCTCGACCACCTGCGTGTAGCTCTCGATGCTGTATCGCTATAATGGGTCTTCGCGGAAGGAGAGACACGGTGGACACGAAGCGGATGTTCGAGCTGTCCGACAAGCACCTCATGACCTTCGCCAAACGGTACCCGGTCGCCCTGGTGCGAGGGGAGGGGACGCGGGTCTGGGACTCGGACGGCAAGGAATACCTGGACTTCACGGGCGGCATCGCGGTGACCGCGCTCGGCCACTGCCACCCGAAAGTCGTGGGGACGCTGCGCGAGCAGGCGGCGACCCTCGTCCACGTCTCCAACCTCTTCCACATCCCGCAGCAGGCGCAGCTGGCCGCACTCCTCTGCGAGCACTCCTTCGCTGACCGCGTCTTCTTCTCGAACTCGGGGGCCGAGGCCAACGAGACGGCCATCAAGCTGGCCCGCAAGTGGGCCAAGGAGCACGGCTCGAGCGACCGCGGCGACATCATCAGCATGCGGGGCGGCTTCCACGGCCGGACGCTGGCGACCGTCACCGCCACGGCGCAGGAGAAGTACCACCACGGCTTCGAGCCGCTGCCCGGTGGCTTCAAGTACGTGGCCTTCAATGACCTCAAGGCGCTCGAGCGGGCGATCGACAGCCGGACCGCCGCCGTCCTGGTCGAGCCGATTCAGGGCGAGGGCGGCATCAACGTGCCCGACGACGGTTATCTCCCGGGCATGCGCAAGCTCTGCGACGAGGCGGGCGTCCTCCTCGTCTTCGACGAGATTCAGACGGGCATGGGGCGCACGGGCAGGCTCTGGGCCTACGAGCACTCGGGGATCACGCCCGACATCATGACGGTGGCCAAGGCCCTGGCCAACGGCGTGCCGATAGGCGCCACGCTCGCCACCGACGACGTGGCCCGGGTCTTCACTCCCGGGACGCACGGCTCGACGTTCGGCGGCAACCCGTTGGCCACGGCGGTGGGACTGACCGTCTTCGGCACGCTCATCGAGGACAGGCTCGCGGAGCGCGCGGGACGCATGGGCAAGGTGCTGGTGCAGGAGCTCGAGGCGATCCGTGCGAAGCATCCGAAGGCGGTGAAGGAGATCCGCGGCCGCGGGCTCCTGGCGGGCCTGGACCTCGTGCCGCCGGTGGCGGATGCGGTCGCGGCCTGCCGCGAGCGCGGATTGCTCGTGCTGACGGCCGGGGACAATACGCTGCGGCTGGCGCCGCCCCTCATCGTGACCGACAAGGAGGTCGCGCAGGCCTGCGGCATCATCGACGCCGCCCTCGCGGGGATAGCGTCGTGAGCCACCTGCTGTCCATTCGCGACCTGGACGGCAAGCACGTTCTCGACATCTTCAAGCTGACCGCGGAACTCAAGGCCAAGCTCAAGGCGGGCCAGCGGGTCACCCCGCTCGCGGGCCGGACGCTCGCGCTCATCTTCGAGAAGCCCTCGCTGCGGACTCGCGTGACCTTCGAGGTCGGCATGGTGCAGCTGGGCGGGGCGGCCGTGTACCTCTCGACCCAGGACATCGGCCCCGGCAAGCGCGAGTCGGTGCCCGACATCGCGCGGAACCTCTCGCGCTGGGTGGACGGGATTGCCGCGCGGGTCTTCACACACAAGACGCTCGAAGAGCTCGCCCGTCACGCAACCATTCCCGTGATCAACGCGCTCTCCGACCTCGAGCATCCCTGCCAGGCGATGGCCGATCTCTACACGCTCTGGGAGCGCGGGCTTTCCCTGAAGGGCCTCGAGCTCGCGTGGATCGGCGATGGGAACAACGTGCTGACCTCGCTCCTCTTCCTCTCGGCGCTGATGGGCGTCAAGGTGCGCGCGGCGTGCCCGCCGGGCTACCAGCCCGCGCCGGAGGTGCTCGAGGGCTGCCGCGCCCTGGGCGGCCAGGTGCGGGTGACGACCGACGCGCGCGAGGCCGCGGAGGGCGCGGACGTGATCTACACCGACGTCTGGATCAGCATGGGCCAGGAGGCCGAGCGCGAGAAGCGCCTCGAGGCCTTCCAGCGCTACCAGGTCAACGACACGCTCTTGGGCTTCGCCGCGCCCAACGCGCTCGTCATGCACTGCCTGCCGGCGCACCGCGGGGACGAGATCACCGACGCGGTCCTGGACGGGCCGCGCAGCATCGTCCTCGACCAGGCGGAGAACCGCCTGCACGTGCAGAAGGGCATCGTGATGCACCTGTCGGGGGCGGCGTGAGCAAATCCGCCAAGAAGGTCGTCCTCGCCTATTCGGGAGGGCTCGACACTTCCGTCATCCTGCGCTGGCTCATCGAGACCTACCAGTGCGAGGTCATCGCGTACTGCGCCGACCTGGGGCAGGGCGAGGAGCTGATCCCGGTCCGCGACAAGGCGCTTCGCACGGGCGCTTCGAGCGTCTTCGTCCGCGACCTGCGTGAAGAGTTCGTCAGGGACTTCGTCTTCCCCATGCTGCGCGCCAACGCGATCTACGAAGGCTCCTACCTGATGGGCACGTCGATCGCGAGGCCGCTCATCGCCAAGGCGCAGGTCGACGTGGCGCAGAGCGAGGGCGCGGACGCGCTCAGTCACGGCGCGACCGGCAAGGGCAATGACCAGGTCCGCTTCGAGCTGACGTATGCCGCGCTCGCCCCCGAGCTGACCGTGATCGCGCCGTGGCGCGAGTGGGACCTGAATTCGCGGACGGCGCTCATGGAGTTCGCGCGCAAGCACGACATTCCCGTGCCCGTGACGGCCGAACGGCCGTACTCCACCGACCGGAACATCTTCCACATCTCGTTCGAGGGCGGGATCCTCGAGGACCCGTGGACGGAGCCACCGCCGAAGATGTTCCTGCTGACCAACTCGCCGGAGTCCGCCCCCGACGTGCCGGTCTACGTCGAGATCGACTACGAGGCCGGCAACCCGGTGGCGGTGGACGGCAAAAAGCTCGGGCCCGTGCCGCTGCTCGAGACGCTCAACAGGATCGGCGGCGAGCACGGCATCGGCCGCGTGGACCTGGTCGAGAACCGCTACGTCGGCATGAAGTCGCGCGGCGTGTACGAGACGCCCGGGGGAACCATCCTGCACGCGGCGCACCGCGCCCTGGAGTCGCTGACGCTGGACCGCGAGGTGCTGCACCTGCGCGATTCCCTCGTGCCCCGCTACGCCGAGATGATCTACTACGGCTTCTGGTTCGCTCCCGAGCGCGAGGCGCTCCAGGGCCTGATGGACCAGGTCCAGAGGGACGTCACCGGCACCGTCAGGCTCAAGCTCTACAAGGGCACCCTGACCGTTGCCGGTCGCCGGTCGCCGCGGTCGCTCTACCGCACCGACTTCGTCACGTTCGAGGCCGATCGCGTGTACCGTCAGCAGGACGCCGAGGGGTTCATCAACCTCAACGCGCTCCGTCTCAAGATCCGCGCGCTCCGCGACCGCAGCCGGTAGGCCGACCGCCATGCGCGTGCACGTGGCGCTGACCCCTGGGGCTTTCCCCGATCTCGCGCTCGCCGGGCGTTCGGCCCTGGTCGTGGACGTGCTCCGCGCGACGAGCATGGTCATCGCGGCCTTCGATGCGGGCTGCACGCGCGTCATCCCCGTGGCGGATGCCGCCCGGGCGCGCGAGCGGGCGAGGGCGCTGGCGCCCGAGCCCATCTTGCTGGCCGGCGAGAGCGGGGGAGAAAACATCGAAGGCTTCGACTTGGGCAATTCTCCGCTCGACTGCACGCCCTCCCGAGTCGGCGGACGGAGCCTCCTTCTGACTACGAGCAATGGCACGGCCGCCATGCTCAAGGCCCTGGAGGCGGCGTCCGCGGGGATCGCCGCGCTGACGAATGTGAGCGCCGCGGCGCGCTGGGCGGTGTCGCAGGGCAGGGACCTGACCGTCCTCTGCGCGGGTGACAGGGGAGGATTCTCCCTCGAGGACGCCGTCTGCGCGGGCCTCCTGGCCGACGGGATAGCGCAGGCGGTCGACGGGTCCAGGCTGAGCGACGAGGCTCAGGCGGCCCGAGCCCTCGGCGTCCTCTACGGTGCCCGTCTCGACCGGCTGCGGCACGACTCCGGCTGGGCGCGGCGGCTCGAGGCGGGAAGACGCGGGCCCGACCTCGACTGCTGTCTCCGGCTCGACGCCTCAGCCCTCGTGCCGGTGCTGGCGGGAGGCGTCATCACCGGCGGCTCCGCTTCCTTGACTTCGCCGGCCGCGACGGCCGATACTCGGGCGAGCGGGCCCACGGGCCCGGGTGCGAATCGATGAACCTTCCCATCGCGCTGACACTGTTCCGGATCGTCGTAGTTCCCCTCATCATCGTCTTTGTGATCTCCTCCGACCGGGTGAGAGTGCTCATCGCGGCCGTGATCTTCGTCGCGGCCTCGCTCACCGACTGGCTCGACGGCCGGCTCGCGCGCCGCCGGAACCAGGTCACGCAGTTCGGCACCCTGCTCGACCCCGTGGCGGACAAGCTGCTCGTGGCGGCGGCCCTCATCGCGCTGGTGCAGGTGGACATGATCGGCGCCTGGGTCGCGATGGTCATCATCGGCCGCGAGCTGGCCGTGACGGGGCTGCGCGGCGTGGCGCTCTCCATGGGCGTCGCCGTTCCCGCCTCTTCCCTCGGTAAGCTCAAGACGGTCGGGCAGTACATCGCCGTCACGATCCTGATCCTCGAGCGTGGGGTGCCGCGCGAATTCGTGCCCTTCCATCTCATCTCGGTCGGAGTCTTGTGGGTGGCGGTCGGACTCACGGTCGTGTCGGGCGCCGACTACTTCTACCGGTTCCTGCTCAAGGCAGGGCCGCGGGCGATCATCAAGGACCAGGAACGCTGGCCGTGAGGGCGCTGGGCCTGGTCCTCGTGTACTTGATCGGCGCCATTCCCGTGGGTTTCCTGATCGCCCGGGCCGCCGGCGGTATCGACATCCGAGGAAAGGGCAGCGGCACTATTGGGGCCACCAACGTCCTGCGGACGCTCGGCCCGATGCCCGCCGTGCTGACCCTGCTGGGCGACATCGTGAAGGGATTCGCCGCTGTTCGCGTGGCGGAGATCTTCGGGCCGGATCCCGCATGGGGAGCCGCCGGCGCGCTGCTCGCCATCGTGGGCAACTGCTGGCCGGTATTCCTCCGCTTCAAGGGAGGCAAAGGCGTGGCGACGGCGCTGGGAGCATTCCTCGCCCTGACTCCGGCGGCCATCGTGCCCGCCGCGATCGTGTGGATCGTCATCGTGGCCGCCTTTCGCTACGTCTCGCTCGCGTCCATCCTGGCGAGCGTGACCCTGCCGCTGGGCGGGTGGATCCTCGGCTATCCATCCATTTATGCGGCGTCGGCGGCGTGCGCGGCGGCGCTCATCCTGTGGCGTCACCACGAGAACGTGAAGCGGCTCCTCTCCGGGACGGAGCGCCGCCTCGGGCAGCGGGCAAGCGCCGCATGAGAATCTCCGGCGCATGACCTCGCCCTTCACATCAGCCGCCGGCCCCGCCGCGGTCATCGGAGCCGGAAGCTGGGGGACGGCGCTGGCCGTGCAGCTCGGACAGAGCGGCATCGCGGTGCGGCTCTGGGCTCGCGATCCGGCGCTCGCCCGCACCATGGCAGAGACGCGCGAGAACCGCCGCTACCTGCCCGATGTGCGCCTCCCGGACGGTGTCGTCCTCACGTCCGAGCATGCCGTGGCGCTCGACGGCTGCTCGCTCGTGGTCCTCGCTGTGCCGTCGCACTTCCTCCGCGGCGTCCTCGGGCCGATGGCGGCCGCGGTCCCGCCTCGCTCGGTGCTGCTCTCGGCGACCAAGGGCCTCGAGCCATCGAGCGCGCTGCGCATGTCCGAGCTGGTCGACCAGATCCTGCCCGGCCGTCCGGTCGCCGCCCTGTCGGGGCCGTCCTTTGCCCGCGACGTGGCGGCGGGCCTGCCCACGGCTCTCGTCGTCGCGTCGACCGACGCGACTGTGGCGCGGACGATCCAGGAAGGGTTGAGCGCTCCCGCGTTCCGGCTCTACACGAACCGCGACCTTGTCGGCGTGGAGATCGGCGGCGCGCTCAAGAACGTGATGGCGATCGCCACCGGACTGTCGGACGGGCTCGGGCTCGGGGAGAACGCGCGCGCGGCGCTCATCACTCGCGGCCTGGCCGAGATGGGTCGCCTGGCGCTCCGCCTCGGCGGTCAGCCCGCGACGCTCGCGGGCCTGGCCGGCCTGGGCGACCTCGTCCTGACGTGCACGGGGTCGCAGAGCCGCAATCACCGGCTCGGGCTCGCGATCGCCAAGGGCCTGAGCCTGGCTCAGGCGGAGGGCTCCACTCCGATGGTGGCCGAGGGCGTGCGCACCGTCGCATCGGCCAGGATGCTGGCGGCCCGCGTCGGCGTCAGCCTGCCGATCTGCGACGAGGTTAGGGCGGTGCTCTTCGACGGCAAGCCCGTGAGAGAGGCGCTGGCCTCGCTGCTGGCCCGCGAGCCGCGTCCAGAGGAGGAGCACGCAGCCCGTGCCTGAGCTGAGACGCGACCCGGTTGTCGGCCGGTGGGTCATCATCTCGACCGAGCGCTCCAGGCGGCCGTCGGACTTCCCCTCCACGCCCAGCGTCCCGCAAAGCGCCGGGCCCTGCGTTTTCTGCCCCGGGCAAGAGTCGCGCACACCCGAAGAGATCCTCGCCGTGCGCCCTCCCGGCAGCGCGCCCAACGGGCGCGGCTGGGACCTGCGCGTGGTCCCCAACAAGTTCCCGGCGCTCAGGATCGAGGGCGAGCTCGAGCCCACCGGAGACGGCGTCTACGACCGGATGAACGGAATCGGCGCCCACGAGGTCATCATCGAGACGCCGGACCATGGCGCCTCGCTGGCGGCATTGCCGGTGGCCAAGGTCGCCACCGTGCTCGAGGCCTGGCGGCAGCGCATGGTCGACCTGCAGAAGGATCCGCGCTTCGAGTACGTCAGCGTGTTCAAGAATCACGGCGAGGCGGCGGGAGCGTCTCTCGAGCATCCGCACTCCCAGCTCATCGCGACGCCCATGGTGCCCATGATGGTGGAGCAGGAGCTCGAGGGGTCGCTGCGCCACTTCCGGATGAAGAAGCGCTGCATCTGGTGCGACATCATCCACCAGGAGATGCAGGGCAAGGCGCGCGGCCTCGGCCGGCTCATCCTGGGCGAGGGGGGCTTCGTGGCGCTCTGCCCCTATGCTCCGCGCTTTCCTTTCGAGACCTGGATCCTGCCCGAGGGCCACCGCTCGAGCTACGAGGACGCCGAGGGAATGGACTCCGAGGCGCTGGCGCGGGTCCTCAGGGAGGTCTTGAGGCGGATGAACTCGGTGCTGGGCGATCCCGCGTGGAATTTGAGCCTGCACTCCTCGCCGCTCAAGACGCCCACGCTCGATCACTTCCACTGGCACATCGAGATCAGCCCGAAATTGACCAAGGTGGCCGGGTTCGAGTGGGGCACGGGCTTCTTCATCAACCCCACGCCGCCCGAGGAGGCCGCCAGATACCTCCGCGCCAGCGTGCAAAGTGCCACCTAATTTGACACCTTTTAGGCAATTTGTTACACTCCGTCAAGCTCGTGACACAGTTGGATTTCCGCGGGAATAGCTCAGTGGTAGAGCACAACCTTGCCAAGGTTGGGGTCGCGGGTTCGAATCCCGTTTCCCGCTCCATAGATTCGAGGCGGGGGCCGGAGGGTGAACCGGGCCCCGTTGAGTTATGTGGCGGCGTAGCCAAGTGGCTAAGGCGGAGGTCTGCAAAACCTCTATTCAGCGGTTCGAATCCGCTCGCCGCCTCCATTACAGGCCGGCGAGCGCAGCAGGCGCCGGGGTGGCGGAACTGGGAGACGCAGCGGACTTAAAATCCGCTGGCCCTTTGGGGCCGTGGGGGTTCGATTCCCTCCCTCGGCACCAGCAGCGCGGTGAACCTCAGAACGAGCGCGGCGGCACGCGAGGCTCGGGATGACGGAGGACATGAAGGTGCAGACCCTCAAGGTCGCGCGCAAGACGTTCACGATGCTGAGTGAGCACAGGACCCAGATCCTGGACATCACCAAGACGATTCGCGACGTCATGCTGAGCGCCGACATCAAGGAAGGCATCCTTCTCGTCAACTCGCTGCACACGACCTGCGCGCTGTTCGTCAACGAGTTCCAGGGCGCCCTCGTCGAGGATCTCAAGTCCATGATCGAGACGCTCGTAGCCGAGAACGACGGCTACCGGCACGACGATCCCCGCTACTCGGACTGCGAGCGGGGCAACGCGCACTCGCATCTCCGCGCCGCGCTGCTCGGCCGCAGCGTCGCCGTAGGCATCAGCGGCGGGGAGCTGTCGCTGGGCCGCTTCCAGTCGATCCTCTTCGCCGAGCTGGACGGGCCCCGACCGCGCAGTATCGACGTCCAGATCATGGGGGTGTAGTTTCGCTCGGAGGGGGGCTCTGCCCCCCTTCCGACGGTCGTCGCGCGCCTTTCGGCGCGCTCCTTCCTGCCTCCCCCCACAAAACAGGTTGCGCCGGCGGAGCCGGCGCTCGAAGCCGGCCCTCCTCAGCGCGTGGTAGACTTCTCGTATGTCGTGGAAACTCAAAAGGAAAGCCCAAGCCCTCATAGCCGGTGAAGAGGGCGTCGCGCGCAAGGATTGGGGCGGCCGGGTGTCGATCGCGCTTGTCTATCCGAACACGTATGCGGTCGGCATGTCCAACCTGGGCTTCCAGACCATTTACGAGCACCTGAACGCGCTTCCGGACGCCGTCTGCGAGCGCGTGTTCTTCCCCGACCCGGAGGATTCGGACGAGTACGCGCGCACCGGCACCGAGCCTTTCGCGCTCGAGTCGCTGCGGCCGCTCCGCGACTTCGACGTGATCGGGTTCTCCGTGACCTACGAGGGAGACTACATCAACGTGCTGCGGCTCCTCCGCATGGCGGGAATGGCTGTCCGCGCGGCGGATCGCGGACCGGGCGAGCCCCTGGTCCTCATGGGCGGGGTGTGCGCGTTTTCGAACCCGGAGCCCATGACCCCCTTCATGGACGCCATCGCGGTCGGCGAGGGGGAGGAGCTGGTCGCCGAGATCGTCGAGGCGTACAAGGCCAGCCGCGACGACGGCGGGGAGGGCCTCAAGCAGCGCGTGATCGATCGGTTGAAGACCCTCGGGGGCATCTACGTGCCGGCCGCGTACGACGTGGACTACACCAAGGATGGAACCATCGGCGCGGTGACGCCTCGCGAGAGCAGTGTCCCAGCGCTGGTCGTCAAGAGGCGGCTCCGCGACGTCAACCGCTTCGAGACGCGCTCGTCGCTCAAGACGCCGAAGGCGGAGTACGGCCACATGGCCCTGCTCGAAGTGGGCAAGGGGTGCGGAAGAGGCTGCCGTTTTTGTCTCGAAGGCCAGGTCTACCGGCCCGTGCGCCACCGAAGCCTCGAGTCGTTGCGCGAGTCCGTCGCGCAGATCGCCAAGGAGTCCAAGCGCGTGGGCCTCGTCGGCGCCTGCGTGTCCGACTACCCGTGGATCGGCGACCTGATGAAGATGCTCGAGGAGTACGGCGTGGAGGTATCGATCTCCTCGCTGCGGGCCGACAGCCTGACCGAGGATCTCGTCGCCGCGCTCAACCGCGGGGGCCACCGGACGCTGACGATGGCGCCCGAGGCGGGCACGGAGAGGCTGCGCCGGGTCATCCGCAAGGTCATCACGGACGAGCAGCTCTATGCCGCGTGCGATCTCCTGCGCAAGTACGGCATCCCCAACCTCAAGTGCTACTTCATGATCGGCCAGCCGACCGAGACGATGGAAGACGTGGAGGCCATCCCCGATCTGGCGCGCCGCATGCTCGAGCGCCTGCGCGTGCCTGGACCGGACGGCCACCCTTTCGGCAAGCTGACGCTGTCCGTGTCTTCTTTCGTGCCCAAGCCGTGGACGCCATTTCAGTGGGCGCCCTTCGACGAGCCGCGCGACCTCGAAGCCAAGCTCGAGGCCATCAAGAGCGGCGCGCGGCGGCTGCAGGTGCGGGTGGTGCACGAGAACCCGCGCGAGGCCGGGCTCCAGGCGCTGCTGGCGCGCGGGGACCGCCGCGTCGCCGATTTTCTCGAGATCGCCGCGCGGCTCGACGGCGACTGGCGCCAGGCCCTTCGCGAGTGGGGCGGGGATCCTTCCTTCTACACGCGGCGCGAGCGGAGCCCTGACGAGATCATGCCGTGGGATCACTTCGACGTCGGCGTCAAGAAGGCGGGTCTCCTCCGTGAGTGGCAGCGCGCCGGGCTCGGCGAGGGGGCGCTGGCATGAGCCGCCGTATCCTCCTTGGAAAGGCCGCCGACTTTCAGGCGGGGGAAGGCAGGGTCGTGGAGGCCGACGGCAAGGACCTCGCGCTGTTCAACGTGGATGGGACGTACTATGCGCTCGACAACGCCTGCTCGCACCGCGGCGGGCCCTTGGGGGAAGGAGATCTCGAGGGGACGACGGTCGTCTGCCCGTGGCATGCCTGGCGCTGGGACGTGACGACAGGGGCGAACGTCAACAATCCGGCCATCAAGATGTCCTGTTATCCCGTCTCGGTCGACGGCGGCCAGGTCTTCGTGGAGCTGCCGTGATCCTCGACGCCTTCGCGCGCCCGCTCCGCAACCTCCGCCTGTCGGTGACCGACCGCTGCAACCTCCGCTGCGCCTACTGCATGCCGGAGGAGGAATACGCCTGGCTGCCGCGAGCCGACATCCTGACCTTCGAGGAGATCGCCCGCCTCGTGGACGTCTTCGCCGGCCTGGGCGTGGACAAGGTTCGGCTCACCGGCGGCGAGCCGCTGCTGCGCAAGGATCTTCCCCAACTCGTCAAGATGATCGCCGCTGAGCCGCGCATCCGGGACCTCGCGATCACCACCAACGGCATCCTGCTGGCCCAGGAGGCGCACGCCCTCCGGGACGCGGGCCTGCACCGGGTCACGGTCAGCCTCGACACGCTCAAGCCCGACCGCTTCCTGGCCCTGACCAGGCGAAACGCGTACGCGCAGGTCATCGAGGGCATCGAGTTCGTGAGCCGCATGGGCTGGCCCGGGCTCAAGATCGACACCGTGGTCATGCACGGCGTCAACGACGATGAGATCGTCGACCTGCTCGAGTTCGCGCGCCGGTTCGGGGCGGAGATCCGGTTCATCGAGTACATGGACGTGGGGGGAGCGACGCGGTGGTCGATAGACCAGGTGATGTCTCGCGCCGACATCCTGGTACTCCTGGAGGCCCGCTACGGGCGGGTCGAAGCCATCCCCGGCGAACCCTCGGCGCCGGCAGACCGCTTCCGGCTGCCGGACGGCCTGACCTTCGGCATCATCTCCTCGACCACGGCTCCCTTCTGCAGCGCCTGCGACAGGAGCCGGCTCACGGCCGACGGGCAGTGGCTGCTCTGCCTCTACGCGACGACCGGGATGGACCTGAGAAAGCCCTTGAGAGAGGGCAGGTCAAGTGCGGAGCTGGCTGCGATGATCAGCTCTGCGTGGCTGGGCCGGCGGGATCGGGGAGCCGAGGAGCGCCTGGCGGTCAAGGACAGGCGGCCACTCGTCCAGATCGGCGAGCTCAAGGCCAAACCTCATCTCGAGATGCACACGCGCGGAGGCTGAGCGGCGGGCATGAGCGCTCCCAACGCCGGAAAGCCCGGCGAGATCACCGTGGACACCGCCGAACGCGGCGCCAATGGACAGACGTCGAGCCGGCGCCTGTTCATGCAGCTCCAGGCCTTCGGCGGCTGTGGTGACGCCAAGGCGCTCGCGGCCTCGCTCGAGCGGAGCCAGATCGAGGCCGTCCTCTACGCTGACCTGCATGACGCCCGTGGCGTGGGCGTGCTGACCTTCGCCGAGGATCCGGCGTTCTTCACCACGCGGCTGCGCGAAGTCCTGGGCGCCGAGCCTTGGGGCAGCCTCACCCGCAAGCCGGAGCTGGCCATGTTCGGCAGGACCTATTCGAGCGGTTTCGAGGCCGACCTCGAGGACTGGCTCCTCGGCCGGCCGCGCCGCACCGTGCTCACTCCCGCCTGGCCCTGGGCGCTGTGGTATCCGCTGCGCCGGACCGGGGCGTTCGCGAAGCTCTCGGCGCAGGAGCAGGGCGCGATCCTGCGGGAGCACGGCACGACCGGCCGCGCGTATGGCGACGCGGATCTCGCCCACGACATACGGCTCGCCTGCCACGGCCTCGACACCCGCGACAATGATTTCGTCATCGGCCTCTGCGGCAAGGAGCTCCAGCCGCTCTCGCACCTCGTCCAGGCCATGCGAAAGACCGCCCAGACCTCGGAGTACATGGCGAGCCTCGGTCCCTTCTTCGTGGGCCACGCCATCTGGCAGAGTCCGCCCAGCCCCCGGCAAGGCTCGGCCAAATGAAGATGCTCCAGTCCCTTCGCGTCGCGATCGTCCTGCTCTCGCTGGCTCTTCTCGCGGGTTGCGCCACCGTCCCGTCCATTCCTCTCGCTGACGTCCGGCCGCTCGTGGGCAAGTGGCGGGGCACGATCACGGTCGGCTACGGCTCGCCCCAGTTCTACTACCTCACCGTCAACCCGGACGGCTCCATTGTGACCACGTGGGGAATGAACTGGCAGTGGGGCAATATCACGATCAGCGGGGGCCAGGCACGGTTCGAGCTGAGCCACCTGACGAGCGGGACGCTCCTGTACTTCGACGGCAAGGACGGGCGCGTCATCACCATGACGCCTGATTTCGGCGGCTGGTACGTCTACGTCACCCCGCTGACCTAGCACAGCGGCGTCGAGGCGAGCGCATGACGGCACGGAGGGCGATGGGTCGATT
>WNFP01001140.1_pt1 | contig 21048 bp, 22 predicted proteins | sample 5400201 | NCBI WGS metagenome assembly WNFP01 (sample SAMN13153355, study PRJNA577476) | soil metagenome | isolation source: 115 cm saprolite under Madrone tree | place: USA:California | collected 2016-06-14
GACTCTTGTCGGCGAATGACTGCGATGAACGCGATCATGGCCGGGTCCAAGGAAACGTGCGGGACCTGGTGCGGACTGGTGTGCCCAGGGACAGTGTCGCTGCCCAATAGCGGACGCAGCCCGATGACCGGAGGGGGTCGATAGCACGATAATCGGTCGGCTATCGGGGTGGTGCCGCCTGGTCCGGTCTGAGGGGCGGAAGGGCGGTCATCGACGGCCGCGACGACCGCTGTTCAGCTGGGAGCGACCGGTGGCAGAATGACCCGATGACAGCAGGGAAACGCCGCAGTCGGCCAGAGGACGGGCCTTGGTAAATTGAGGAGAACGCACCCGTGATCGGACATTTGGGACTATCCGTACGGATTCTGTGTGTACCGAGAGGCGCGCGAACTCAATCGCGAGAAAAACGCATGTCTGTATCACCGGGCCGGCTTGGCGCCCGCCTTGGAAGGTCCTGGCGGGATTCGGACTGGTCTTGATGACAGGCACAGCCAGTCCATGTTTTGCGGGAATGACCTGGCCTGCTCGGGCCATCGATCCATCGTTGATCAGTGCCGTCAAGAGCGATAGCACGATTTCGCCGCTGTCAAGCGTCGAGAAGGATGGCACCTGATTTGCTGGACTTTCAACGGCCGCCCCGCCTCTTAAGCAACCAAGGAGTCAATCCCGATGCCAACTCCACTCGACGACAAAGCGCTGGACCAGATATTCCGCAAGGCTCGCACTCACAACGAGTTGACCGGGACGGTCACCGATGAGCAGCTGCGCGCCGTCTACGAATTGATGAAATTCGGTCCAACCAGCGCAAACTGTTCGCCGGCGCGGATCCTCTTCCTGAGGTCGCAGCAAGCGAAGGAGCGGCTGCGGCCGGCGCTATCCGAGAACAACCTGCAAAAGACGATGGCGGCGCCCGTGACGGCGATCGTCGGTTATGACCTGGAGTTCTACGAGAAGCTGCCCTACCTGTTTCCTCACAACCAGGACGCGATCAACTGGTTCAAGGGCAAGCCGGCCGTGATCGAGTCCACCGCCTTTCGCAACAGCTCGCTGCAGGGCGCTTATTTCATCATTGCGGCGCGCGCGTTGGGACTGGACTGCGGCCCGATGTCGGGCTTCGACAATTCCAAGGTCGACGTCGAATTCTTCCCGGATGGGAAGATCAAGTCGAACTTCCTGTGTAACCTCGGCGCAGGCGACCCGGCGAAACTGTTCCCGCGCAGCCCGCGGCTGAGCTTCGAGCAGGTGTGCACGATGCTGTGACTCGCGGGGCGGGTGGCCGATAACGCGATCGCCGGGTTGCACCGGCTGAAATAGGGTTAGGCAGCCCGACCTTGCGGGCGATGGGTGCTGGCACCAGTTCCGCCATCCCGGCGCGGGGCATGGATTATCCCGCAGTTGGTGCTAGACCTCTACGTTGTCGATCAGGCGGGTCGTTCCAAGCTTGGCCGCGGCCAGCACGACCAGCGGTTCGGCGGCGTCGACCTGCTGCGGCGTGGGCAGCTTCAGATCGCTTTGACGCCGGATCGCCAGGTAGTCGGGTTGCCAGCCGCTGGCACTGAGCTCGGCGATGCACTGGTCCTGCAGGCGCGCCAGGTCGCGCTCGCCCGCCAGTAGCCGCTCCCGCACGTCGCGCAGGGCCCGATACAGGTGCGGTGCCTCGCGCCGCTCGCGGTCCGACAGGAAGCGGTTGCGCGAGGACAGCGCCAGGCCGTCGGCGTCCCGCACCGTCTCGTGCGGCACGATCTCGGTCGGCAGCGAAAACTGGCGGCACATGGCCCGCACGATCATCCACTGCTGGTAGTCCTTCTTGCCGAACACCGCGACCCGCGGCTGCACGCATGAAAACAGCTTCAGCACGACGGTGGTGACGCCCACGAAGAAGCCGGGGCGGAACTCGCCCTCCAGGATGTCGCCCAGGTCCGACGGCGGGCTGACGCGGTAGCTCTGCGGCTCCGGGTACATCTCACGCTCGTCGGGAGCGAACAGCACGTAGACGCGGTTCTGCTGCTGCAGCTTGTCGATGTCGTCCTGCAGCGTGCGAGGGTAGCGTTCGAAATCCTCGTTCGGGCCGAATTGCAGGCGGTTGACGAAAATCGATGCGACCACCGGGTCGCCATGGCGCGCGGCCAGCACCATCAGCGAAAGGTGCGCCGCGTGCAGGCTGCCCATGGTCGGCACGAACGCAACCCGGTTCTGCCCGTGCAGCTGGTCGCGCAGCTCTTCGATCGTGCGTACGACTTTCATGGTTGGGGCAGACGGTCCCTCGGGATCTCTTGCGCGTGACGAATTCAGCTTCCCAGGTTGAAGTACTCTCGCCGGCCCCGCATGGCCTGGATGCGCTCCAGCAGCAGCTGCAGGTCTTGGTCGCGGGAGATCGGGTTCAGGTGTTCACTGTTGACGATCAGCACCGGCGCCGCATCGTATTGATGAAAGAAGGCCGCGTAGCTTTCGGCCAGCGCCCGCAGGTACGACTCGGAGATACCCGCTTCGATCGGGTTGGACCGGCGCGCCACCCGCTCGGCCAGCGTCTCGGCCTTGGCCTGAAGATAGATCACGAGGTCCGGAGCCGGTGCGTGGGGCGCGATCTGCGCGTGGATGGTCCGATACAGCTTCAGTTCCTCGTCCGACAGCGTCAGGCGCGCGAACAGGGCGTCCTTGTCGAGCAGGAAATCCGTGATCACCTGGCGCCGGAACAGGTCCAACTGGCCGAGCTCGGCGATCTGGGCGGCCCGCTGCAGCAGGAAGCATAGCTGGGTCGGCAAGGCGTAACGCTTGCGGTCGCGGTAGAAGCGTTCGAGGAACGGATTGGCCTCGGGCTGCTCGAGCAACAGCTGCGCGCCCAGGTGGCGTCCGAGCCGTTGCGCGAGCGAAGTCTTGCCGGCCCCGATCGGGCCTTCGACCACGATATACCGCAGCTGCGCTGGGTCGCCCATGTGGCGATCGTCGCGGGCCTGGGTGGGCCCGGAACTAATCCTCGCCCTGGCTCGCGTCCGGATCCGCGGGCTGTTCCGCCACGTCCTTCGGCCGGAACGGCGCCACCACCTGATCCGAGACTCGAGACAGCAGCTGGGAGGCCGGGCCGTGGCCCGGCACCGTAAGGTCCGGTGCGATGTCCAGCAGCGGTCTTAACACGAAGGCCCGTTCGTGCATCCGGGGGTGGGGCAGCACCAGCGGAGCGCTGCGGATGATCAGGTCTCCCACCATCAGCAGGTCCAGGTCGATGCTGCGTGGCGCATTGCGACGGGCGTCGGGGCCGCCGCCGCGTTTGCGGCCGAACACCATCTCGATCTCCAGCAGATGCAGCAGCAGCCCGTACGGCTCCAGGTCGGTGTCGATCCGGACCACCGCGTTCAGGTAGTCCGGGCCGTTCGCTTCGATGGGCGCCGACAGGTAAAAGGGCGAGGCCGCAACGAACTGCGACTGCTCCAGGGAGCCGAGCGAGTGCACCGCCGCGTTCAGCGTCGCGACCAGGTCACCCTGGTTGGCTCCGAGTCCGATGTACGCCTGTCTCATGGTCTTCCGCGATCAGGCCGCTTCCGCCGGTTTGCGGCGCGGCCGCCGTTTTCGCCGGCTACCCGGTGCCGGGCGGGACGTGCTGGCTTCCTGCATCAATGCCGCTCGCTGCTCTTCGGATCCATGTAGGAATTTCGTCCACCATTCACCCAGTTCCGCCGGGGCTTCCTCGGCGGCGCATCGGATCAACAGGAAATCATATCCGGCCCGCAGCCTCAGGTGTTCGAGCAGGCGCAGCGGGGCCTGTCCGGTGCGCCGTTCGAAGCGCGGCTGCAGGGTCCAGATCTCGCGCATGTCGGAGGTAAAGCGCCGCTGGATCGCCAGTTTTTCGGTCTGGCTCCCCAGCACCTGATCGATCGCAGCCTCCAGCGCCGGCATCCGGTGCTCGCCGGCTGCGACCCGGGCGTTCCACTTGGACAGCACTTCGTGCCACAGCAGCGTGGCGAACAGGAAGCCGGGCGCCACGCGCTTGCCGGTACGCGCCCGCTCGTCGGTGCGGGCGAGCGACAGCATCACGAAGCGCTCGCCCTGCGGCTGCTCCAGGATCACGTCCAGCAGCGGCAGCAGCCCATGGTGCAGGCCCTCGGCCCGCAGCTGCGAGATGCAGGCCACCGCATAGCCGCTGGTGAGCAGCTTCAGCATCTCGTCGAACAGGCGCGCCGCTGGAACGTTCTCGATGAGGCTCGCCAGACGCGAGATCGGGGCCCGGGTGGCCGAGTCGATCTCGAATCCGAGCTTGGCCGCGAAGCGCACCGCCCGCAGCATCCGCACCGGGTCTTCGCGGTAACGGGTCTGCGGGTCGCCGATGATCCGCAGCCGGCGCCGGCGGATATCGCGTACGCCGTCGTGATAATCGAGCACCTCGCCCGTGCTCGGGTCGTAATACAGCGCGTTGATCGTGAAGTCGCGCCGCGCCGCATCCTCGTATTGCTCGCCGAACACGTTGTCGGTCAGCACGCGGCCGTGCTCGTCGGTGTCGGGCTCGTCCTTGCCGTAGGCTCGAAACGTCGACACTTCGATGGTCTCGGCGCCGAACATCACGTGCACCAGCCGGAAACGCCGGCCGATGATAATGGCGCGGCGAAAGTGAGATTTGACCTGTTCGGGCGTGGCGTCGGTCGCCACGTCGAAGTCCTTCGGAGCGATCCCCAGCAGCAGGTCGCGCACTGCGCCGCCGACCACATAGGCCCGGTGCCCGGCCGCCTGCAACACTTCGCAAGTGCGGATCGCCGAGCGCGACACGAGCGCACGGTCGATCTTGTGCTCCGACTGCGGGATCCGGCGCGGCGTCTTGCGCAGCCGCGGCCCGCCCGACAGCAGCGACTGGACCCGTCTGACCAGACGATGAATCACCGGCGCGGCCCCATGCTGTCAGGCCCCATCCGTAACCGCTTCGCCGAACCGGGGCGCCGGCTCGAACAGGTCCAGCACGGGCCAGCCGCGCTGGTGCGCCAGCGCGCGCAACGGGCGATCGGGGTTGGTGACGACCGGCTGGCCGCCGCAGGCGGCGACCCGTTCCAGCAGCGGCACGTCGTTGATCGAGTCGGTGTAAAACGCGCATTCATCGAGCGCCTCGATCGAGATGTCGCGATCGCGCAGAAAGCGCTCGACGGCTATCACTTTGCCGCGGCCGTACGTGTGATGGCCCACGTAGCGGCCCGTGAAACGCTGGCCGATCTGCTCGGGGCACACCGCCAGCAGGTGCTGCAGCCCGAGCCGCTCGGCGATCGGCGCCGTGACGAACGCATTGGTGCCGGTCACCAGCGCCAACTCGTGCCGGCGGCGACGGTGCGAGTCGATCAGCTCGAATGCCTCGTGGCGCAGGTTCGGCTCGATCACCTCCGCCAGGAAGCGGGATCGGATGGTCTCCAGCGTGGACCGGTCGAAGCGGGCCAGCAGACCCATCTGAAAGGCCAGGTACTCCTCGGGATCGAAACGGCCGCTGCGGTAGTCGTCGGCGAAACGGCGGATCTGCGCCACGTGGTGCCCGGGGTCCAGGCCGCCGGCGTACACCAGGAAGTGCGACCATGCGTCGGCACTGTCGATCGGAAGGAGCGTGTGGTCGAGGTCGAACAGGGCCAGTCTCATTCGTCCGGCATTCTACCGGCCTGCTCCAGGAGCCAGTGCCGCAGCAAGGGAACCGTCAGCGCCCGGCCGCGCTGCAGCGCATAGGCGTCCAGCGCGTCCACGGCGGCGGCCAGCGTGCGCATGTCCCGCGGCAGCCGCGACAGCATATAAGGGATCAGCTCCGGCGCTGCGCGCACGCCGCGTGCGGCCAGCTGCTTGCGCAGCGCGTCGGCCTTGTCCTGCTCCGACAGCGGTTGCAGCGCCAGCGCAAGCCCCCAGCCGAGTCGCGACCGCACATCCTCGCGTAACGGCAACTGTGCGGGCGGCCGGTCGCCGGCGGCGACCAGTCGCGCAGCCGGGTCGGCCCGCACCCGGTTCATCAGTGCGAACAGGCGCGCCTGAGCGCTTTCGTCGAGCCCGTGCACGTCGTCGGCCGTGCACAGCGCGGGACCGCGCTCGCCGCTTGGCCCGGTGCCTGCGCCTTCCAGCGCAACCAGCAGATGGGTACGGCCGCTACCGGGCGGGCCCCAGAGGTACACGAATTGAGGGCCGCGGCCGGCCGCCAGCTCGCGCGCAACGGCCAGCGCTTCGGCGTTGGGTCCCGGCACGAAGTTGTCCAGCGTCTGCGCCGGCGGCTTGAGCAGGCCCAGTGCGAGTTGTCGGAAAGCGGTCACGGGCGCCCGTAAAACGCGCTCGCGAAGTAGGCCTGCTTCAGGCGCCGCAACGCCACCAGCAACACTGCGCTCGACGGCAGCGCCACCAGCACGCCGAAGAACCCGAACAGCTCGCCGAACGCGAGCAGCGCGAAGATTACCGCCAGCGGGTGCAATCCGATCCGCTCGCCCACCAGGCGAGGTGTCAGTACGAAGCTCTCCAGCACCTGGCCCAACCCATAGATCAGCGCCACCATCGCCGGCCCATACCAGCCGTCGAACTGCAGCAGGGCCGCGCCCAGTGCGAGCACCAGTCCGATCGCGTAGCCGACGTAAGGAACGAAGGCCAGTGTGCCGGTCAGCACGCCGATCGCCAGCGCCGATCGGAACCCGGCCAGCGACAGCGCCGCCGAGTAGTAAAGGGCCAGGGCCGCCATCACGCTCACCTGGCCGCGCAGGAACTGCGACAGCAGCGAATCGATCTCGGCCGCCATGCCGACCACCTGCGCGTGCCAGCGGCGCGGGATCGCCGACTCGAAGCGCCGGATGAACTCGTGCCACTCCTCCAGCATGTAAAACAGCACGACCGGAACCAGCACCAGCATGCCGAGCGTGCTCAGCAGCACGGCCCCGCCCGAGCGCAGCCTGGCCAGCAGCGAGGCCGCCAGCGTGTCCTGTTCGTTCACGTGCGAGGCGAGCAGCTCGGTGAGCGCGCGCGTATCGAACGTGACGGTCCAGCCGAACCATTCGTGCAGGCGCGGTGCCACACTCGCATTCAGGCGCGTGATCAGTGCGGGCCATTGCTCGCGCAAGGCGCCGGTCTCATGCTGGAGCACCGGAACCAGGATCAGCACCAGACCGAGCAGCACCAGCGCCGTCAACACCATCATCGCCAGCGCGGCGGCCCACCGGGGCAGGTGGCGCCGCTGCAGCCAGTCGACACCCGGCACCAGCAGGTAGGCCATGACGGCCCCCAGCGCGAACGGCGTCAGCACGCTCGACAGCAGCGCCATCAGCACCAGCAGTGCCAGGCCCACGCCGACCCACACCGCGGTGGCCACTCGCTCGTTGTCCAGCAGAGCCATCCAATACAATCCTTGTTTCGGCCGCCACTGCCGGCCAGCTGCAAAAACCACGTAGTCTAAGTCCCGGATCGGGAATTACGCTGCGCGCGCGCGCGGCTGATGTGCACTGCCAAGGATCTGATGACCTCACCACTCACCTACGCGGCGGCCGGGGTTTCGATCGAGGCCGGCGACGAGCTGGTCCGGCGCATCAAACCGCTGGCGCAGCGCACCTACGGCGCGGGCGTTCTGGCCGGCATCGGGGGCTTCGGGGCCCTGTTCCGGGTGCCGTCCGGCTACCGTGAGCCGGTGCTGGTGTCGGGCACGGACGGCGTCGGCACCAAGCTGAAGCTCGCCTTCGCGCTGAACCGGCATCACACGATCGGGCAGGATCTGGTCGCGATGAGCGTGAACGACATCCTGGTGCAGGGCGCGGTGCCGCTGTTTTTCCTGGACTACTACGCCTGCTCGCAGCTGGATGTGGACGTGGCCGAGCAGGTCGTGGCGGGCATCGCGCGCGGCTGCCAGATGGCCGGCTGCGCGCTGATCGGCGGCGAGACCGCCGAGATGCCGGGCATGTATCCGCCGGGCGAGTACGACCTGGCGGGCTTCGCGGTGGGCGTAGCTGAACGATCCGAGCTGATCGACGGCTGCTCGATCGTGCCGGGCGATGTGGTGCTGGGACTTGCCTCCAGCGGCCCCCATTCGAACGGCTATTCGCTGATCCGGCGCATCGTGGAGGCGAGCGGCGCTCACTATACGGACGACGTCGATGGGCGCACGCTGGGCGAGCGGCTGCTGGAGCCGACCCGGATCTACTGCCGACCCGTGCTGGAGGTAATGCAGTCGATCCGGATCAAGGGCATGGCCCACATCACCGGCGGAGGCCTGGTTGAAAACGTGCCGCGCATTCTTCCGCCGGCCGTTCAGGCCGTGATCGGCCGCGATGGCTGGCCAAAGCCGGCGATCTTCGACTGGCTGCAACGGCACGGCCGCGTCGAGGACGCCGAGATGCACCGGGTCTTCAACTGCGGGATCGGCTACGTCGTGGTGGTCGCCGCCAGCGACGCGGCGGCCGCGGTCGAGGCGTTCGGCGCGCAGGGCGAGACCTGCTGGCCGGTGGGCGCGATCCGCAACCGCGGCAGCGGCGAAGCGGGTTGTATTGTTACGTAGCGAGTCGAATCGCGCGCGTGATGGCGGTGCGAAGTTCGTCCTGGGCGCCTTCGCGCAGCGGGTCGATCACGAGGGCATCGCGCATCGAGCGCAGCCAGGTGATCTGCCGCTTGGCCAGTTGCCGGCTGGCGGCGATGGCGGCGGCACGGAACTCGTCGAACGAGGTGGCCCCTTCCAGGTGATCCCAGGCCTGGCGGTAACCGACACTGCGGATCGAGGGCAGGCCCGGGTCCAGGTCGCCGCGCGCGCGCAGCGCCCGCACCTCCTCCAGCAGGCCGGCCGCCAGCATCGAATCGAATCGCGCCTCGATGCGCCGGTGCAGTTCGGCGCGGTCCGACGGCATCCAGCCGATCGTCGCGAGTGGCATCGGGTCGGCCGCGGCGCCCTGAAGCAGGTCGGACAGCGGCTCACCGGTGAGCTCGTAAACTTCCAGGGCACGCTGGATGCGCTGGCCGTCGGCCGGGCTCAGGCGTTGCGCGGTGCGCGGGTCGACGTCGCGCAGCCTGGCGTGCAGGGCTGGCCATCCGGACTCGGCCGCCTGTCTTGCCAGTCGGTCGCGCACCTCGGGGTCGGCCGGCGGCAGCTCGGCCAGGCCCTCGCGCAGCGCCTTCGCGTACAGCATCGTTCCGCCCACCAGCAACGGCAGGCGTCCGCGGGCGCGGATCGCCGCGATCGAGGCCCGGGCGTCCTGCACGAAGCGCGCGGCGCAATACGACTCGGCCGGATCCAGCAGGTCGATCAGGTGGTGGGCCACGCGGGCGCGGTCGGCGCAAGAGGGCTTGGCGGTGCCCACGTCCATCCCGCGATACACCTGGGCCGAGTCGACCGAGACGATCTCCAGCGACAGCTGCCCGGCCAGCCGCAACGCGGCCGCGCTCTTGCCGCTGCCGGTCGGGCCGAGCAGCGCGACGACCTGCACGCGCGGCCGGGCGGTGGGCACCGAGCTCATCAGCGGCCCCGCAGGAACAGGCGGTCCAGCTCCTGCATGCCGAGCTGCACCCAGGTCGGCCGCCCGTGGTTGCACTGGTCAGCCCGCTCGGTGCCTTCCATCTCGCGCAGCAGCGCATTCATCTCCGCCAGCGTCAGGCGGCGCCCGGCGCGGATCGCGCCGTGGCAGGCCATCGTCGCCAGCAGCGCGTCGCGATGATCGGTCAGTGCACGGCTTGCGCCGTACTTTCGGATTTCGTGCAGCACATCGCGCGCCAGGCGCCCGGCGTCGGCCTGGGCCAGCGTCAGGGGCACTGCACGCACGGCCAGTTCGGCGGGCGAGGCGAGCGTCATTTCCAGTCCCAGTTGCTCGAGCGCCTCGCGATGCTCTTCGGCGGTGGCCAGCTCGATCGGATCGGCGGCGAACACGTGCGCGATCAGCAGCTGCTGGCGCGGCATCCGCTGCCCATCCAGCGCCCGCTTGAGCCCCTCGTAGACGATCCGTTCGTGGGCCGCGTGCATGTCCACCAGCACCAGTCCGTCCCGGTTCTGCGCCAGCACGTAGATATCGGCCAGTTGCGCGATCGCGTAGCCGAGCGGCGGGCAGCTGTCGGCCTCGATCGCGGCGGCGGCGGCGGTCGTGGCGTCCGGCGCCGCCATCTGGAAATAAGCACCGGCCGGCTGCGCGATCCGCAACGCGCCCTGCGCCCAGGCATCGCCGCCGCGCTGCGCCGGCGCCGAATAGCCCGCTGCGAAAACGTGCGGTGCGGACCCGGGCGCGCCGGCTTCCAGCGCCGCGCCGGCGCCGGTTGCGATCGCGCGCGACACGGCTTGGGTGACGAATCGATGTACGGCCGGCGCGTCGCGAAAGCGCACCTCGGCCTTGGTCGGGTGTACGTTCACGTCGACCTGCGACGGATCGATCCGCAGATACAGGCAGTACACCGGCTGGGCCTGGCCGTGCAGCACGTCGACATAGGCGGCCCGTGCCGCGTGCGACAGCAGGCGGTCGCGCACGCTGCGGCCGTTGACGTAGAAGAACTGCGCGTCGGCGCGCGCGCGCGAAGCGGTCGGCGCCCCCACCCAGCCCGACAGCGCCAGCGTGCCGGCATCGGCGTCGATCGGACGCAGCGAGGCGTCCAGGCCCTTGGGCAGCAGGCTGCGCAGCCGCTCGAGCGCGCTCGATGGTGCGGCCGCCAGCACGGTGCGGCCCTCGTGCAGGATCCGGAAGCCGACCTGGGCGTTCGAAGCGGCGATCCGTTCAACCTGGGCCACGCAGTGGCCCAATTCGGTCGCCTCGCTCTTCAGAAATTTGCGGCGCGCCGGCATGTTCAGGAACAGGTCGCCCACCTCGACCCGTGTGCCCGGCGTTCCGGCTGCCGCGTCGATCCGGGCGCTTGCGGCATCGATGCGCCACGCATGGCTTGCCTGCGCCGTGCGCGACGTGATCGATACCGAGGCGACGGAGGCGATCGCGGCCAGCGCTTCGCCGCGGAAGCCCAGCGAAGCGACCGCTTCCAGGTCCTGCAGGCTTGCGATCTTGCTGGTCGCGTGGCGCGCCAGCGCCATGCCCAGCTCCTCGCGCTCGATGCCGGCTCCGTCGTCGCTGACCGTGATGCGGCGCACGCCACCGCCTTCCAGCCGCACCTCGATCGCGCGCGCACCGGCGTCCAGCGCGTTTTCGACCAGCTCCTTGACCACCGAAGCGGGCCGCTCAACCACTTCGCCGGCGGCGATCTGGCTGATCAAATCTTCAGGAAGGCGGTGGATCGGCAAACGAGAGTCCGTGGATGGTGGCGATTCAGGTAATCCGAAAATTATAAGTAGGTAAGCGTACGCAACTGCGCCGACGCGGTGCAGCATCCGGCTGGGGTGTCCTCGCGTAACATGAGGAGCCTCAACGCCCCGGCCTCGACTTGCGGGACTCCGATGCGGTCGATCGCGTTTCAGGCAAGGTGTGGCAAGCAATGCAGACGGTTCATTGGGCGGATCTGTTTTTGTCGATGGACCGTTTCCTGGTGGAAATGGCCCACCACTATGGACCTTTTGTCTATCTGGCCCTGGGGCTGATCTTTCTGATGCAGACAGGCCTGGTGTTCATGGCCTTTCTGCCAGGCGACTCGCTGCTGTTCGTGGCCGGTGCGGTAGCCGCCAGCGGACAGTACCGGCTGGACTTTCTGGTGTTCGCGCTGGTCGTGGGTACCGTGCTCGGCAACCTCCTGAACTTCTCCCTCGGCGTTTGGTTGGGCCGCAAGGTGTTCGACGGCAACGTGCGATGGATTGACCAGCAGTCCCTGAACAAGACGCTTGACTTCTTCGAGCGTCACGGCGGCAAGACGGTGGTCGTCGCACTGTTCCTTCCGCTGCTGCGTTCGTTTGCCCCGCTAGTGGCCGGAGCGATGGGCATGCGGCCCGACAAGTTTCGGCTGTACAGCGCGATCGGCGCATTTGCCTGGATCGGATTGTTCACCGGCAGCGGGTACTTGTTCGGCAAGGTGCCGCTGGTGCGAGACCACCTTGGCATGGTGCTGATACTGGGTCTGCTGGCAGCCCTGGTTGGCCCGGTGCTGGTGGCCGCGACCTGGCGCCTGCTCCAAGGGCGCTGGCAGGCGCTGCGCAGCCAACGTGCGCTCGACCGGGAATAGCCGGGTTTATCGCTTCAGGGGGCGCCGCGCGACTCGCAAGGCGCAATCGTATCGTGCGGCCGATGCGGCGGGCGGTCAGCCCACCGGGTCGCGCGTGGGCGGAGGGTTGCGCTCGAAGTAGCGCTGGATTCCGTTGAAGATCGCCTGCGCCAGCTGCCGCTGGTAAGCCTCGTCGCGCAGGCGCAGCTCCTCGTCCGGATTGCTGATGAAAGCGGTTTCCACCAGGATCGAGGGGATGTCGGGCGCTTTCAACACGGCGAAGCCGGCCTGCTCGACCTGGGCCCGGTGCAACCGGTTCACGTGCTCCAGCTCGCGCAGCACGGCGCCGCCGAAGCGCAGGCTGTCGCTGATCTGGGCCGAGGTTAAAAGGTCCAGCGCCACGCTGCGCACGGGCGCGTCGTACTTGGACAGGTTCACGCCTCCGATCAGGTCCGACTCGTTCTCATGGCGCGCCAGCGCCGCGGCGGCCGCGCTGCTGGCGCCGTGCTCGGACAGGGCAAAGACGGTGGAGCCGCGGGCGTCGGAGCGGACCCAGGCATCGGCATGGATCGACACGAACAGGTCGGCGTGCACCTGGCGCGCCTTCTGCACGCGCTCGGAGAGCGGTACGAAGTAGTCGCCATCGCGCGTCAGCAGCACGCGCATCTTCGCGTCGTTGCCCATCAGCGAGGCGAGCCGGCGCGCCACGGCCAGCGTGACCGTTTTTTCACGGGTGCCGCGGCGGCCGGTTGCGCCCGGATCCTCGCCGCCGTGGCCGGCGTCGATGGCGACCGTGACCAGGCGTCGCGCTGCGGGCGCGCTCTGGCGTGGCCGCTCGGCGGAAGCCGGAGGCTGCACCGCGCGCTGGGCACGCTCGATCTCGCGATTCACTCCGGCCTCGTCGGCCGGCGAAGCAGCGATCGCCGCGGGCGGAGCGGCCGGCTCAGGCGGCGCCCTGTCGTGCGGCGGCTGCTCGGGGGCTGGCGGCTCCGGGGGTGGCGGCTCGGGGGGCAGCGGCTCGGGGGGTGGCTGCGTGGGCGCGGTCGATTGGCGGATCAACGCCATCAACGGATCGGCCGGGTTGGTCGGGTAAAGGTCGAACAGCAGCCGGTAGCGGTAGGGGCCGACCGGATCGAGCTGGTACAGCTGCGGAGCGACATCGCCCTTTAGCTCGATCACCAGCCGCACCACGTCGGGACGGTTCTGCCCGATCCGCACCCGCGCGATGTAGGGATCGTTCGCATCGATCTTGCCGACCAGCTCTTTGAGCTGCGAGGTCAGGGCGATGCCTTCGAGGTCGACCACCAGGCGCAGCGGCGGTTCATCGCGCAGCATGAAGTGGCTGAACTTCAGCGGCTCGTCGTGCTCGAGCGTGACGCGGGTGTAGTCGGGGCCGGGCCACACGCGCACCGCCAGCAGGCTGACGGCGCGAGCCGAGCGCGTGGTGACCAGCGCCAGCACCGCGGTCCCGGCTGCCCCTATCAGCAGGCGGCGTCTTGGCTCGTTTGCCATGCCCCGTTCGTCTCTTGCAGACACTCCCGACCGATCTGCGTCAGCGCGTCGAACTTCGCGATGCGCCCGGAATCGGCGATCTGCATCCCGATCTGCAGATCGACGCTGAAGCCTGGTTCGTGGGCCTGCTCGGGCCACTCAATCGCACAGACCGAGCCCGGGGTGAAAAGGTCCCGAAACCCTGATGTCGAAAAGTCGGATGGCTTTGAGAATCTATAGAAATCAAGGTGATAAAAGTTTAACCTCGAAACCGTATAAAGTTCAAGCAGGGAAAAGCTGGGGCTTTTAACCGTGCCGGTGACGCCCAGGCGCCGCAGCACGGCGCGCACCAGTGCCGTTTTGCCCGACCCCAGCTCGCCGGACAGTCCGATCACCAGCCCGCCGCGCCGGATCGCCTCCGTCAGCGCCTCGATCGCCTGCCCCAGCGCCGCACCCAGTCGTGCGGTCGCCGCCTCATCGGCAAGCGCGAAGCGCGACGTCAAACGGGCTGCGGCAGCGGCCGGCACTTAATATCCGCCCATGGAAGTGCTCTCGGAGCGCTCCGAGGATACCGGGGCTGCGAGCTGCCCGATCGATCTGCCTGCGCTGGTCGATCGGATCAGGCGCTGGGCTGCCGAGCTCGGCTTTTCCGCGGTGGGCGTCAGCGACCTGGACGTTGCGCAACCGGCGCAGCGGCTGCGAGCCTGGCTGGCGCGCGAGTTCCACGGGCAGATGGACTACATGCAGCGCAACGAGCCGGTGCGCGCCGACCCGACGCGGTTGCTGGCGGGCGCGCGGCGCGCGATCTGCGCCCGGATGGACTATCGCCCACGCACCGATGGCGAGGACTGGATCGATCGCGAATGGCGGCGGCTGGCGGATCCGAACACGGCGGTCGTGTCCGTGTACGCACGCGGTCGCGACTACCACAAGGTCGTTCGCGCGCGGCTGCACGCGCTGGCGCAGCGGATCGGCGAGGAAGTTGCAGGCTTTGGCTTTCGTGTGTGCACCGACACGGCGCCGGTGTTCGAGGTCGAACTGGCGCGCCGGGCCGCGCTCGGCTGGCGCGGCAAGCACACGTTGCTGCTGACGCGCGAGGCGGGCTCGATGTTCTTTCTGGGCGAGATTTTGACGGATCTGCCGCTGCCGCTCGATCAGCCGGCGCAGGAGCACTGCGGAAGCTGCACCCGCTGCATCGACGTGTGCCCGACCCGCGCGATCGTGGCGCCCTACGAGCTCGATGCCCGGCGCTGCATTTCGTACCTGACGATCGAGCACCCGGGCTCGATTCCGGAACCGCTGCGCGAGGCGATCGGCAACCGCGTGTACGGCTGCGACGACTGCCAGCTCGTGTGCCCCTGGAACAAGTACGCGCAGCGCGCTCAGTTGCCCGATTTCGATGTGCGCAACGGTCTGGACAGCGCGACCCTGGTCGAGCTTTTCGGGTGGAGCGAGGAGCAGTTCCGGCAGCGGCACGCCGGCTCGGCGATCCTGCGAATCGGCTACGTGCGATGGCTTCGCAACTTGGCGGTCGCGCTGGGCAACGCCCCGGCGTCACCCGAGGTTCAAGCGGCGCTGCGCGCGCGCGCCGACCATCCGTCGGAGCTGGTGCGGGAGCACGTGGCCTGGGCACTGCAGCGGCAAAGGCTTGCTCCCAACCCTGATGCGAGTAGCTGATTTTGCGGCGCTGATACCTGGAAACGCGCACGGGGAAGAACCTGATTGAAAGTTGCGGCCATTAGGGTGAAAGTCGTGTTTGAAGCGATGGATGACTCTCTCGTTTACCGCAAGTCAGGGCTTGGCGCGGCTCAGCTGGCCGCGACCCACGGCGGGACGCTTTCGCGACCCGAACGCCATGTACTGATCCTGCTGGATGGACGCCGCACGGTTGCCGAGCTCTCCGACCTCCTTGGCGCTGGCACAGTCCGGCGTGTGATTCCCGAGCTCCTGGCGAAAGGCTTCGCCAAGGAGGTCGACCTGAAGCTCGCCGCCGCATGGGATGGGGCGATTACACAGATCTACGTGCCCCGCGCTGAACCGTCGAGGCCGAAACGCGATTGGCGCTCGGACGGGCATCCGGTGGTCCGGTTCGTGCTGGTGACCATGGTCACCATCGTGGGAACCTACTGGGCAGCCGATCGTTACAGAAGCCATGCCCACGCCACCTGGGGGTTGGATCAAACGCTGGCGCAGGTGCGGCCGATCGATTCGAATGGTGTGCCCACATCCACCGACGCGATCGACGCGTACGGGTCGGAGTTTCCCGCGCCCGCCACGATCACGCCGATTTCCCGCCTGCGCACTGCCCCCACGTTGGAATCGGCCGCGACCCCCTCGCCGGCGCCCGGCGCGCCGCTGGTAGGGGTGCGTGAACATCCGCATCCGTCCGTCGCTCGAAACCGATCGCGAGATGCTTCGCCGGTCTACGAGACGGCATCGCCGACCGGGAGCCTGCCCGTCGCAGACTCCGCCGCTTCGGCCGTGAAAGTCGCCGCAGTCGACCCGCCTGTTGCCCTGTCGCTCCCGCCGCAAGGCGTGAACGCGGCTGCAACGTCCGCCATGCCAATCGAGTCGCCCGCCTTCGCGGTGGGCGCAGCGCCGATCGCCGCGCCGGCACCGATAGCGGCCGCGGACCCGCCCGCCCAAGCGCCTGAGCAAGTTGCGATGGCGTCACCAGCGCCAGCCGCACAACCGGTGAGCGACCCGGTGACGCTGCGCCCGCTGCGGCATGATCCGCCCCGGTTTCCGGAGCGGGCAATGCGAGACGGAATCGTCGAGAGCAAGGTGCGGGTGCGGCTGTGGGTCACCCCCGAGGGCAAAGTCGACCAGGTGGACGTGCTCGAAGCGACGCCGCCAGGCGTGTTCGATGACGCCGTGCGTCGCGCCTTGTCGCTGTGGACCTTCGAACCGCCGGGCCACCCGCTGGACCAGGTCATCGACCTGACGCTGAAGCAGTAACCCAAAGCGCGCCCCACGTTTGGGGCGCTTCCCCTCTAGCGCGCGGGACACCGCAGTGCCAGCCAGTCGGTCACAATCCGCAGCGGGCGGCCTCGCTTCCCTATAATGCGCCTTTCCCCTGCTGCTGTAGCTCAGCTGGTAGAGCAACTGATTCGTAAGCAGCGCGTTTTTTCGTAATTTCCCTCTGTAAATCATGCGGTTAGCGCGTTGAGTGGTCACATTCAACCGCGCTCAAACACGTTGAATTCTCTGGGGCGACTGTTTAGTTTGTGACCGCTCCCGACCTGGCGCCGGGCTTCAAACCCGGTTTAAATCTAAGGCGCCCGAGCGATTCCCTCTGCAGGAGAACTCTCTAACCGGTCAAAATACCAAGTTTCGGCAGTTCCGTGGGGCTACCGTGGGGCTGGCCCGTCCCCACCTCGATCTGCCCAAATGAGCTATTCTATTAGCTCATTCAAGCTGATTGAAGCCATGGACACGAAGGCGAGAACGTCAACCAAGAGGCACACGGTGCGCCGCCCTGCGCTTCGAGGTAAGGTCGGTGCGCAGACAGGAACGGCCAAGTCGCGCGCAAACGAACTGAAAGCGGCAGCGCAAGAATCCGCCGTCGGTCGTCATCGGCTGGGCCTACAAAGCAAGACCATCCGGATTGAGTTCAAGCCGAGCGATATTTTCCACGCCACTGCATTCGACCGCGTGTCCATGATTCGCACGCGCCTACCGGCGGCGGTGGTACCAGGACTTGTGCGCCAGATGGACATCTCGAAGGAACGGCTCTACGCGGTGCTGCGCTTTCCCAGGGCAACGGTCGATCGGAAAATTCGCACCAAGGGAACGCTCTCCACCGATCAGTCTGAGCGCCTGCTTGGACTCGCCAGGCTAATCGGCCAGGTCGAGGAAATGGTCGCGCAGTCTGGCACCGCAGAAGGGTTCGACGCGAGCCGATGGGTCGGCGAGTGGCTCGAACGCCCGCTACCCGCGCTCGGCGGGGCCAAGCCGGCCGATTACATGGACACGATGGAAGGGCAGGAGCTTATTTCCCGTCTTCTCGCCCAGGCGCAGTCGGGAGCCTATGCCTGATGCGGGCCTGGCGAATCGCGGCCGATGCGCCAGGCTACCTTTCGGACGATCTAACCGGTGCGGGAGCCAAGATCACCGGCGGCCGATGGAATCGGGCTGGGCGGCCCATCCTGTATTGCGCAGATTCTCCGTCGTTGGCGTGCCTGGAAACGCTGGTTCATTTAGGAACGGGCGACCTGCCGCTCAACCGGTACCTCGTGGCGATCGATATTCCCGATCAAGTCTGGAATGCACGAGAAATCCACACGCCTGCCACGTTGCCAGTCGGCTGGGACGCAATCCCGGCAGGCATGGTGAGTCTGGATTTTGGCGATCTATGGCTTCAGCAACTCCGCACCGCCGTTCTACAGGTGCCTTCGACGGTCGCACCGGAAGATGCCGTCATCCTCATTAATCCGTCCCACCACGACACCGGCGCTATCACTGCGGTGAAGCTTCGCAAGTGGCTTTACGATCCACGGCTGAGGTAGGCGCCTGCAGCTGCGCATGTCACGCGATGCGCCCGGCGACCTTCCGGATCGCCGAACTTCCGATCAACGAACCGGTGTTCGTCGTTCCGATAAGCGTCCTACACGCCCTGGACCCATAGACGTCGAGGCGGACAGAAGACGCAGAAGCCATTAGCGAAGGCGAAGGCTTCGCTGTCCGTATCTATCAGGGCTTCTCTGCGGTGCACGCCCAGCGCTGCACGTAGCGCTCGCCCGGAAAACTCACTGTCTTGCCCCACTTGCAGCTTACCTTCCAGCCGGCGGCGTTGCCCTCGATGCCCGTCATCTCGAAGCTACCATCCCACTCGGGTTTGACGCTCGGATCGGCGACAAAGCTCAGGGCGAATTTGCCGCCATTGGGATTGCTGTAGGCGCAGTGGCCGCCCACCTTGCTGTTGCCATCGACCTTTTCGCCGACGCCAGCGCATTTCCCCGACAGGTTTTGCAAAGCGTGCGACTCGGGGAGGTCGATACTCACGACCACTTCCTCCACCGCGAACGTCCCGTAGGTATTCGCGCCCTCGAGCTGCAGCTTGGTTTCATTGATCTGCCTACCGAACACGATGCTCGAAAACTGCAGCTTCTCGCCCGCTTGCGCGGAAATGGCCAAGCCGCACGCGAGTGCCCCCGCCACCGCACAAACCGAATTCTTCGCCATGTTGGACCCCCTCTCTCGCATTGTGTGAAGCGCCACGCTGGCGTGCGGAAGCACCTTGGCGAGTAGCCGACCAATCATTTGCAAATCTAAATTCCGTTTATGGTTCCACGCAGTTTGTTTTGCCGCCGCCAATATTTGTGAGTGCGCCCCTTGTCGCTGAAAACTGCGGCGCACACACGACGTCGATTCCGCCAAGGTTTCCCGTAATGCTGGTGCCCGCCGAGAAAAATCCGAAAGAGAGATCGCGCACCGACACGCCGCTTCCACCATTTGCTGTCACGGTCATCGCTCCCCCGAAGGTCTCGAACCGCGCTTCAGCCGCATTTTCTAGGGTCACGCCATTCCCCGCGTTTCCGCTGATCGTGACCGAAATCAGTCTCGCCGTGGAGTGGTCCGTTACCACGATACCGTCACTTCCGTTGTTCTGAATTATCGAGCCGATCGTGATAAAGGACGAAGCGGAAAGCGCCACCACTCCAGTATCTCTGTTCCCTCTGAACGTGTCGTACTCGCTGCCCACCCGGGAATTATTGGCAACGGTGAGGGCGCGCTGACTATTGTTTTGAATCGTATTGCCATAGAGAAATACTTTCGAACCGGCGAATGCACCTACGCCTTCCTGCCCCGTCGACCCCTCCACAGTGTTCCCGGTCAGGCTACAGACACTGGCGGTATTACAAAGCACGCCGTCTGCGCCTCCGCGTATCGTGAACCCCTCTAAGTTCACGCGGCGTGAGTCCTCGATGTGTACAACCGGGCTCTGCCCACTGGAAGCGTCGTTGATCGTTGCGCCCGTGGTCGTGATCAACGTCAGCCGATCAAAGCTCTGAAGCAATATGTTCTCATTGCAAGTGCCCGAAACGATCACCGTGCTTGTGACCGCTGGATTCAATTTTTTGATTGCAGCATTGATACTGGGCAGGGCGTATTCACTCTCATGGTTGCAGTCCACTCTCAGAATGATCCCGCTCCCACCTGTCGCTGTCTGTCCAAACAAAGGCGACACGGTAAACGCTGAAATGAGTCCAATGATCGCAATCTTGACGTTCATTCGCTTCTCCTCTGCAAACCTTTCTGGAATCCTCGAAAAACAATTGATTTGACCCGTCACAGGCGTGCACCGACGTGGATCATTCGAATCTTTTCTATCAAAGGCCAGCCTACACTTTTACTCAAAGGGAGCAATTGGCTAAGCCCGGTATCCGCGACGGCCCGGCGTTGCCCCGCTCTGGGGTCGTTAACCGTCTATTTTTAAGAAACAGTCGCTCCCGCCGCCGCCGGCGACATAGCTGAGGTCATCGAACGAAAGCTCGAACACTGCGGCGTTGCCATCACCTTCGACTTCGTGGCGCGATGAAATCCTCAGTTCCTGCTCGATCCGCTCCAGTTCCGACTTGAACTTCATGATGATCTCCTGTGCGAGTGGGTCAGGTGTTGAATCCGGAGGCAACTGCAGCCCCCCTTCTACAGACACACTTTCTCACCGCTTCCCGACATCGACTCGCCCGACCGGCTGGACGGCATCAGCCGGCCCGCTCCGGGATAGCCAGCGCTGGATATAACCCGCTGCCGGTGGGGCACTGCGCGGCAGGATGGAAAAAGGGCGGGTGCCCGCAGGCACCCGCAGGGGGAAACGCCGGATGGGTCAGGCGTGGGCGGAGACGGTGTACCCGATCGTGGTGCCGGTCGAAGCGTCGGCCGGTTCGATGTCGAACACGAGCGAGACGGTCATGGCGATGATCAGTGCCAGGATCGATCCAGTGGCAAGGCTTACGGCGTTGAAACGAGGCGACTCCTCGAAGCGCTTGTTCATGACGACTCTCCTGCGGTGACGTTCGGTTCGGGATGGCCGGCGGCGCGAATCCGGCCGCCTCATTGACACAGACACGCTGCGCCGGCCAATTCCGACATCAGCTTTGCAGTCAGGGCCGGCCGAAGCTCACGGTTCCCGACTTCTTGCGAATTTCGCGCCGCCGCGGTCCAATGAGGTTGGTGCTGGCTGGGACAGCAGCGTCGATCTACGGCTTGTCGACTCCACAACGGGCAGCCAGGTGTGGTCGGCCCGGTTCGATCTGCCGAACCTCAATGGCTGGTTTGAAGCATCGCGCCGTCTGCGCAAGCTGGTTTCCTTGCTCAGCGGTGCGATCCAGTCTGCCGAGGCACGACGAATTCTCGCTTTGCCGCTTGAAAAGCTAAACGCCATGGAATTGACGCTGCGCGGTTGGTCTGTCTTCTGGGACAGCTCTCATACGCTTGCAGCGACACTGGAGGCGCAGAAGTTGTTCGCCATCGCGCTGCGCCTGGACCAGAATCTGGTGCTAGCACTGGCATATCAGTGTTTGAACTGGGAAT
>WNFP01001113.1_pt1 | contig 21047 bp, 14 predicted proteins | sample 5400201 | NCBI WGS metagenome assembly WNFP01 (sample SAMN13153355, study PRJNA577476) | soil metagenome | isolation source: 115 cm saprolite under Madrone tree | place: USA:California | collected 2016-06-14
CGTTTACTTCCTCTGGTAGGCTCCGACATGCCAAAGCAGTAGCTTGTGCCTCTGTAATTAGATTTCAGTGCCAGGAGGAGTGCGAGTGCCTGGTTAACGCTGCGGGCTCAACCGGTCGATGCAACACCATCTGGTATAAAGCTGATTTCAAAGGTGGTGTTTATGACCCAAGGGAAACGGTTTGGACTTTCTGCCGCGCAGAAGAGCGACATGTGGTGCCGTTGGAAGGCGGGACAGTCGTTGCATGAGATCGGGCGCGCCTTCGGCAAGGAGCATTCGTCCATTCGTTGTCTGGTGTCGCGTCACGGTGGGTTTGTTCCGGCGGTCCGGCGGCGCTCGCTCCTCGCGCTCACGCAGCGTGAGCGCGAGGAGATCTCTCGTGGGCTCGCTTCCGGTTCGTCGATTCGCGAGATAGCTAGACGCTTGGATCGAGTTGCGTCGACGGTGAGCCGGGAGGTCGCACGTCATGGAGGCCGTCCTGAGTATCGAGCCAATGGAGCCGATTCCCAAGCCTGGGAATCGGCATTGCGCCCCAAACGGTGTCTTCTTGCGATCCATGTGCGGTTGCAGAAGGTCGTTGCGAGTAAACTGATGTTGGATTGGTCGCCGGAACAGATTTCCGGATGGCTGAAAATCCAGTATCCCGATGACGGGAGCATGCGTGTGTCCCACGAAACCATTTACCGTAGCCTATTCATTCAAGCGCGAGGAGTGCTGAAGAAAGAGCTGATGGGGCACCTGCGATCCAAGCGCCGCATACGCCGGTCGCAGCACTCTCATATCTTTAAAGACTCGCGCGGTCAAATCGTAGATGCCATCTCCATCCGGGAAAGGCCCGCTGAAGTTGCGGACCGCGCCATTCCAGGTCATTGGGAGGGCGACCTCATCGGCGGCTCAAACAACAGTCATGTCGTGACCTTGGTGGAGCGACATTCGCGTTTTACCGCACTCGTAAAGGTGCCCAGCAAAGATACGGCGGTGGTCGTCGCTGCACTGACTCGGCATGTTCGTAAGCTTCCCGCGGCACTGCGCCGCTCGTTGACGTGGGATCGCGGGCTGGAGAAGGCAAAGCACAAGACCTTTACAGTGGCCACGGATGTGAAGGTCTACTTCTGTGATCCGCAGAGCCCTTGGCAGCGCGGCTCAAACGAAAACACGAATGGGCTATTACGACAATACTTCTCGAAGAGAACAGACCTGTCCGGCTATACCCAGTCGGAACTGGACAAAGTTGCACTGCGCTTGAATCAACGCCCGAGAAAAACCTTAGGTTTTCAGACTCCCGCGAGTAGACTTCGAGCAACTGTTGCGTCCACCCATTGAGACCATCCCCTTTACCGGACAATGACCCACCACCAAGCGACGTGACGCCTTGAGTGCAGGCGGCGGGCGTGGTAATTTGAATTCTTAGCCCGGAGTGGCGGAACTGGCAGACGCGCTGGACTCAAAATCCAGTGGTACTTAGTACCGTGTGGGTTCGACCCCCTCCTCCGGGACCACCGAATATTGTTCCCGCGCTGGTTGAGAAGCCGAACCCGTGAACCGCAGCAAGGCTCACAATTCCCCTCTTGCCTGATTCGCGTCGCCAGAAAGTCGCTGTCCAAATTTACACAGGAAGTAGTAGTTTTGACTTAGCACTCGGCTGATTCCTTTCAGGTCAATGACGCTAATGCGCAGAGCCGTCAACCTTTACGAAATCGGGGCCAAGGTTAGAGAATTGCTCATCAGTAAATGGGGAAAGCTGCCCAGTAGAATGCAAGGGGTTTGAACTTCTAGTAGTTTTAGTACGGACCTTTCGTATCCGCCCCGGATGGTCACCCTGCGAATTGCATTCTGTCCCACACCGGGCCGCTGACAAAAGCAAGTTTATCTTCTTCGAATACTCGGAGGCCCTCATGATCTCCCTTGTAAAGTTCCGTGCGAAGGAACGCCCAACTTCCCATTTTCTTCTAGGTTTGGTGATAACAGTGGTGGCTTTGGTTGCCGTCGGCTGCGGCGGGAATCCTCCCACGATGCAAAGCTCGAGCATGGGCACGATAAGCGTGTCCATTAGCGACCCGCCCTCCTGCGCGGCGGCCACAGCAAGCCCTACGACCGTGCCTGCGGGAGGTACGGCCTCGCCGAGCGGAAATTTTATGAACGTCTTCGTCACGATTCGTTCGGTTCAGGCGCATATCAGCGCGACCGCGGACAACAACTCTTCCGGTTGGCAGGAACTCGCGCCGCAACTCGTTGCCGCTCCTGTGCAAGTCGACCTTCTGCATCTTCCGACCAACGGGCAATGCTTGCTTGAACAACTCGGCTCGACCTCCTTGCCTGCGGGCGATTATCAGCAGATTCGTCTGATTTTGCTGGCGAACGCGGCGCCAAGTGGGCCGGCGCCCTCGAACGACAGCAACGCCTGCTTCAAGCAGCTCGGCGGCGACGTCTTTAACTGCGTCGTGGACGCAAACGGGACGGCGCATACGCTGAATTTGAGCAGCGAGGCGAACACCGGTATCAAAATTCCTCCCGGGCAAATTATGGGAGGCCCGATCCACGTGACTGCGGGGCAGTCGGTGGACCTGAACATCGATTTCAACACGTGCGCTTCCATCCTTGTGGAAGGCAACGGCAATTTCCGTTTGAAGCCGGTGCTCACTGCGGGTGTAGTGAGCGCAAACCTGACGGGGATCAGCGGGCAGATCGTGGATAGCGTCACCTCTCAGCCCATCGCCGGAGCTATCGTCACGCTGCAATTCGCGGATATGTCCGGCACGGACCGTATCGTTATGCAGCAGTTGACGGATGCGGCCGGACACTTCAGCTTCTGCCCGCTCGCCGTGGGCGCGGTGTTTGATGTCGTGTCCGATGCTCTTACCGCTTCGGGCACCTCTTACAATGCCACAGTAGCGGTGAACGTTCCCGGTGGAACGAACCTCGGCGCTGTGCCTCTCGTCGCAGAGACGCCAGCGAAGGCCGGCGCTTCAACCGGGCCGGGAACGATTCAGGGAACGATTACCGCGATCAATGGAACCGCGGGAGCGACCATCGACGCCGACGTTAGCGCGCTGCAAAGCGTGATGGTAGGGACCACAATCCACACATTCACAGTTCCGCTGTTCCCGAACTCGGTTGCGGCGGACGTTATGGTGACTTCGAGCACCTCGTGCCCAACCGGGGCCCCCAAGGGCGCTTTCTGCGGAAGCTATACGTTGGTCGTTCCGGCCAGCAATCCGACCGTCGGCACATTCTCCGCGGGCAAGACCGTCATCACCTCACCAGCAACAGGCGACGTTCTGTATACCGTCGAGGCGGATGCGTCCAACCCCACATCCGACGCCGCGATGTGCTCGCCGTCGTCTCAAACCACGAGCAAAGACTCAACAACTCCAACCGCTATGCCGCTGAAGGTTACTGCGGGAGCCACGACGACTGCGGCGGAGCTGGACTTCACGGGTTGCTCCTGAGGGGAGAAGCCAGCGGGTGAGGTTGTGCAGGGTGCCTCCGCGCAACCTCACCGCAGCTGGCCTCTGGCGGAAATGGCAGACGCGCTCAAGATCCTAAACAGGCGCGTTTGACCGCAACTTTCGCCCAAAACTCTGTTCCCATGTTGGGCTTGCATTCCTTATCATCTTCTTCGAGAAGTGGCTGTAGCATTCGCGCCGTCAAGATCACGGCCGCCAGCAAGACGGCGTGTTTCCGTTCTTCCGTCATGGAGTCCGCGTAGTTTAGGATTGAAATGCGGTGGAGGCAGGAGACGGGATCCTACACCCTACAGCGGCCCCTCCAATCGAACAGATGTAACTTGCGTGCTACGTAGTTGTGTTATAGCCTCTGACGCCAGCGCAAATGCCCTTTGCTAATGTATTCGAAAGAGATATTCACTTTAAGAAGCACGGTTCGGACTTTGGAGCCACGACAGAGATACAATATGAGCAGATGGCTGATGCTTTCATGGTAGCGCCACTAACTCTAACTATGCGCCAATGCATTAGACCAAACGGAATCGACCGAGTGAGAATCAATATTGCAAATAAGCATTTTGGTGTTGGGGCTGTAGCGTCGGTGATTATACAGACCTACTACATAGTCCCTTTTCACAGGTATGTCCGGCGAGGGGGAATCGTCCCCTTCTTTAACTACGAGTGCGTCAGGACGGACCTATGAAATATCGTTGCCCGGTTTGCATGTTTCCATCGTTGCCGTACCCGCCATCGAACTACCATATCTGTCCGTGCTGTAGCACTGAATTTGGGAATGACGATGCGGATTTTACCCACGATCAGCTCCGCGAGATGTGGATAAGTAACGGAGCTAATTGGTTCTTTGGTGCGCCACCCGAACATTGGAATCCATGGATGCAACTAATTCGCGCTGGTCTGGACGTGCCCCGTCCATTCACTACCTTACGATTCGCCAATAATGCGACCGTCGAGCATGCCAGAATCAGATTGCTTGCTCCAAAATATGAACTTTGTCCTGCGGCATGAAGCCATGCTCAAACCATTCGTTTGCGTCCCGTGCGAGAAAGTAATAATAGCCAAAGAAGCTGATGTCCCTTCCCTGATAGGTCTTATCAGTCGCCTTATACTCACAGTCCCTGCGGATACAGATATTCCAAAGGATGCTGTAGCCCCAAAAGAATGGTTTGTTTTTTCAATTTGGGATTCAGAGCCAGGTGACGAGCAGAGGGAATTTGTGCTCTGCACCCAGGTTGTTTACCCGGACAAAACACAATTTGGGCAAATTGGGAAACTAAAGATTCCCGTGGAACCTAAGAAGCGCTCTCAGATGCTGATTCAGCTTCAGGGTTTCCCCATCGGACAAGCAGGAACCTACACAGTCCGTACTTGGGTTGAAGAGAAGGAGCAACTAGTTGTTGGCCCATTAGAGTTCACTATCGAGGTTGAGATAATTAGAGCTGCTGCCCCACAGAAAACTAGTCCCTCCCCCTGACTCCGGATTCCACCTAACCTCTGCGGCTAGCCCATAAACCCTAGCTTGCCGAACGCCCGTTATCACGCTCGCTGCTGGCTGTCCTGGCCTGCTCTTTCACGATCTGCGCCGGAGCGCCGTCCGCAACATGGTACGCGCTGGCATCCCCGAAGTGGTGTGCATGAAAGTTTCAGGGCATCGCACGCGCAACGTCTTTGAACGCTACAACATCACCAGTGAGTATGGTCTTGCGGACACCCCAATCACGAACGTGCGAAAGAACATGGATGGAGCACCGCCCTGGGAAAAACTTTTCAAAAAAAGAGCGTGTTTGGCGCATTCAAACGGTTTAATATAGGCCCGCCCGGAATTAGGCTGGTTTGTTATCGATTGCCAATTCGAAATACTTCAAGCTCGAAGGAGCCTCATGCCACGTTTGCGCTTGTCAATCCTCTTCGTCCTTGCCCTTTCCACGGTTCTAGGGGGCCGCAGCTATGCCGCTGATCCCTCGGGCGAGCTGCCGACGCGAACCTACTTGCACAAGAATTGGCAGATCCAGTCGTCGTGCGAGGTCAAGGCTACAGGCGAACAGATCTCCTCAGCCGGCTTTGATGCGAAGGGTTGGCACAAGACGGACATTCCCGCGACAGTCGTAGGCGCGCTGGTTACGGACAAGACTTATCCCGATCCAAATTATGGAACAAATTTGAAATCATTTCCGGGGATGAATTATTCCGACAAACATCTTTTTGCCAATCAGGACATGCCAGAGGGCAGTTCCTTTCGTTGCTCGTGGTGGTATCGCACGGAGTTCACACTGCCTGCAGGAGAGGGGAAAAAGACGCGGTGGCTGAATTTTCTGGGCATCAACTACCGGGCGAACATCTGGATCAACGGGCACAAGGTGGAAGATGCCAACGATGTGGCGGGCACGTACCGCTCCTACGAATTCGACGTGAGCAAGTTCTTGCGGCCGGGGAAGGCCAATGCGCTGGCCGTCGAAGTGTCCGCTCCCGGAAAGTATGACCCGGGAATCACCTGGGTCGATTGGAATCCCACGCCTCCCGACAAGGACATGGGGATTTGGAAGGAAGTCTTTCTGACGTCGAGCGGGAATGTTGCCGTGCGCCATCCGTTCGTAGCAACCAAGCTGGATGCCGAATACACGACTGCGGAGCTCACCGTCAGCGGGGAAGTCCGCAATGTTTCGAATGAACCTGTGAAAGGCGTGCTGCGCGCGGAAGTCGATGGGATCGAGTTGCAGCAGCCTGTGGAACTAAACGGCGGCGAATCGAAAGTCGTGAAATTTGCGCCGGAACAATTTGCGAAGCTCAAGCTGGCACATCCGCGCTTGTGGTGGCCCTATCAGATGGGGACGCCGAATCTCTATACCGCGAAACTCTCTTTTGACATTGGCAAGCAGGCTTCGGACGCCGCAAGCGTGACGTTTGGAATCCGCGAGGTTACCTCGGAGCTGACGGAGAAGGGGCACCGGTTGTTCAAGGTCAATGGAAAAAAGGTTTTGATTCGCGGCGCGGCCTGGGCGCCGGATCTGCTTTTCCGGTGGTCGTCCGAGAAGCTGGACGCGGATCTCGCCTATGTGCGTGATATGAACATGAACACCATCCGACTCGAAGGGCGCCTTGACCGCGACGAATTTTTCGAGAAAACCGACCGGCTCGGAATTCTGGTCATGCCCGGGTGGACGTGCTGCGACGCTTGGGAGAAATGGAAAAGCTGGACGGGTGATCAGAATCGCGTTGCGGCCGCTTCGCTGCGCGACCAGATTACTCGGCTGCGGACTCATCCGAGCGTCTTTGTGTGGCTGAATGGCAGCGACAATCCGCCGCCTGCCGACGTCGAAACAATGTATTTGAGCATCGAGAAAGAGCTGGAGTGGCCAAATCCGGTCGTCTCCTCTGCCTCCGAGCAGAACGCGGCTGTCAGCGGTGAATCGGGAGTGAAAATGACCGGCCCCTACGAGTATGTGCCACCGGTGTACTGGCTGGCGGACACAAGAGCGGGCGGCGCGTACGGATACAACACGGAGACAAGTCCGGGGCCAGCGATTCCTACGCGGCAATCGCTGGAGAAATTCATCCCCAAAGAGCATCTCTGGCCAATCGACGAGGTTTGGAATTATCACGCGGGCGGCGAGCGCTTCACGACAGTCAATGTTTTTACCGATGGTTTGACGCGGCGCTACGGACCAGCATCGTCGCTTGATGATTACGAGCGCAAAGCCCAAGCCATGACTTATGACGGCGAGCGTGCCATGTTCGAAGCCTACGGGCGAAATAAATACACGTCCACTGGCGTCATTCAGTGGATGCTGAACAACGCATGGCCATCGCTCATCTGGCATCTCTACGACTACTACCTTGTGCCGGCAGGCGGGTATTTCGGGACGAAAAAAGCTTGCGAGCCGGTCCACGTGCAGTATTCGTACGATGACAACTCCGTTGGGGTGGTCAACGGAACCTACGAAGCGTTGAAGGGCGTGAAAGTCAGCGCGAAAATCTACAGCATCGACGCCAAGGAGAAAGCTTCGCGCGACGCAGCACTTGATTTGGGCGCGGACAGCAGCACCAAGGCGTTCGATCTCCCCAAGCCGGAGGGACTGACGCAGACCTATTTCCTAAAGCTGGAATTGCGCGACGCCGCGGGCAAACTCCTCAGCGACAACTTCTACTGGCTGTCGACAAAACCTGACGAACTCGATTGGGACCAAAGAAAAGACACCGTGTACACACCGCAGAAGGAATTTGGCGACCTAACTGGGCTGAATAATCTTCCCACGGCAAAAATAGCGATCACCAAGACAGTGCGGGCGAGTGGGCGCAACTCCGTGGTCACGGTAATCGCGGAGAACAAAAGCAGCGGCGTGGCATTTATGGTCCATCCGCGGCTCACGCGCGGCAAAGGCGGGGAGGACCTGACGCCCATTTTCTGGAGCGACAACTATTTCTCTCTCTTGCCGGGAGAGAAGAAGTCCGTCACGGCGAGATTTGATTCCGCGTCCCTTCAAGGTGCGACGCCCGAACTGGTAGTCGAGGGCTGGAACGTCGAGCCGACAGAACACTAGTCTAATTTAGTAGTCTAAATTAGTAGTCTAAATTAGAATAGTCCGGACGAGTCTAAATTGGAGTAGTCGGCGAGCAACTCGGGCGCCAGCGCTTTTCCGATCTGGCGGGCAACATCCGTTTGGACATCCAGAACGTTGCGCAAATAGCGGTCATAGCTGGCTGACCACAGATGCGTTTGGTCCCGCGCTTCGATCAATTGGCCGGTGATGCGAACGCGCCGGCCATTGCAGCGCACGCTTCCTTCGAGAACGCAGTCCACGTGCAGCTCAGCGGCGATTTCTCCAATGGATTTTTTCGCAGCTTTGTATTGAACGGCCGAGGTTCGCGCGATCACGCCCAGCCGCTTGGGGTCGAGCTGCCCTAGATGCGAGATCATCTCTTCTGTCAATCCCTCGGCAAAAAACTCCTGTTCGTTATCACCGCATAAACTCTCGAACGGTAGGACAAGGAGCATTCTCTTACCCTGCGTCGCAACGCTCTTTCCGGGATTCACCACCGGGGCGATGAACCGATACCCGAGCCGGGGGAGGGTTTCGACAAACCGGGGACTCCGCGCGGAGTCTCCCAGCAAATCGCGAAGTTTGTTGACAGCAGTGTTCAGACCGTGCTCGTAACCGACGTACGTGTCGGGCCAGAGTTTTTCGCGCAGCGTTCGCCGGGTTACAACGTGGCCGGCGCGCTCCAGTAACATTTCCAAAATTTGGAAGGGCTTTTCTTCCATCCGGATACGCATTCCATGTTTCCGAAGTTCTCGTGAGTTGAGATTGACTTCATACGTGCCGAATCGAAGTAGCGGGGCTGCCATCAGAGCGTGGTTCATTGGTCCTTTCCTGCGGCTTGCCCGGCCCCGACCCAGGGTTGCCTACTGGTCCTTTTCGTTCTGAATTGACCTTTTCGCCTAAGTGCTTTCGGGCAAGCGGCCTGTACGTCGATAAAGACTTGCCCTTTCCCTGATTTATTCCCGGCAATGCTTTTGCCATCTAAACCCGAAGAGCAATTTGGCCGGAAGGACGAAGCACTCTTCCGCGGCTGCGAGGCGGACTGAATTGCGACTGAATTTACGGTCGCGTGAAGGGTTATGAACCGTAAGAACCGCAATCCAGCCTCGAGGTGGGTCCAAGCTGGCCAGATCGGCCTGGTTTGATTTGAAAGTCCAATCGAAAAGAGGATAGATCGATGAAAAAGATGGAGAATGTGTTCACGAAGGGCAGCACCCGCCGTTCATTTTTAAAGAATGGAACGGTCGCGGGCGCAGCAACTATGGGCGCCGGGTTGCTGTCCGGCAAAGCGTTTGCGTTCGAACGCGAAGATGAGGACGGACGAGCGCCCATCACCAAGGGTGACATAGCAATTCTACGGTTCTTGCAAGCCCTCGAAGCGGTAGAAGAGGACCTTTGGCGGCAGTACGCCGAACTCGGAGGAACTCAAGATAACGAGTTCACTGGACTCACCGGCGGGAACACGGCCTACACGCAAGCGCTGCAGCTCCTCGACGGGGACATGCCGCAGTACATCCACGACAATACCGACGACGAGATCAGTCACGCCCGGTTTCTTAAGAACTACCTGGAATCGAAGGGCGCGGAGTCTTTCGACCTAACCCCGTTCAAAGTATTACCGAGCAGCGCAGCCGACGGGGCACAGCAGATTGGACGGCTCACGAACCTTACCCAACTGACGGTCGACACTAGTTTTTGGTCACGCTACCGGAGTATCACCAACCCGGATTTTGATCCCAATGCACCGTTTGCCCAGGCGGTTCCGAGTTTGAACGTCGGCAAACATACCGCTATCCCGAGAACCAACGCGGACACCTCCGGGGGCGTCAACGATCCTCACCTCATGGCCATTGCCTTCACTGCCGGATTCCACTTCGTCTTCATCGAGCAAGGTGGCACCAGCCTTTATCCCACGCTGGCGCAGCACGTCACCAATTCTGAAGTTTTGCGAGTCCTGCTGAGCATCGGCCCCAGCGAAACCATGCACTTCCAGACTTGGCAGGACAAAGCCGGCAATGCCACTCCTCTCACGGATGTAGATCCGGTGAACAACTCCACGGTGACGTTTACGGACCTCAAGGGAGCCCAAGGGGAGACGAATCCGGAATCCCTGAACGGAGACACTTTGCAAGCCAACTTGATCATGCCCGAGCCGACGCACTTCCTGGATCAGAAGTTCGGCCCGGTGGCTATCATCCGCCCGACCTCGACCGCTTTTGGGGGCGCGGTCGCTGCTGTCCAATCATTTCTGACGGACGGGCTTTTCATTAATCCCAAAACGGGCAAAAGTGACACCGGCATCGTGCCCGTGCTTATGCGTCTAGCTGAAGCCGCGGATGATGCTCGCCGCCAACTGTAACCGCCGAGAGGCTGCCTGACGCATACCACTTTGGCAGCATGAGGACCCAGGCCTTTCCGGCTGGGCCCTCATCATTGCCCTTAAGACGGTTGCGCGAAAGTACAACACTTGTTGAGGGCCGCCTCCCGGTAAGCTTCCCTCCGCCACTTCCGGCGCAATGACTTCTTTACTTGCCTTCGGCTGCTCTGCGACCTCGCGAGCGCAACCAATCCCTACATTCCCATCATCCAATGCGGTAGAATCGCAGGGGCCTTTGGGTTGGGAGACGGATGCGGAGATCTGCGGGAATTATGATTTCCCATCGTGAGAGGGAACAATGAAAAGTGTGAATCGTTTCTTGGTGGCAATTGCGCTCGGGCTGTTTTTTGTGGGCGCCGCTGCCGCGGATACTTTGGAATTGAAAGACGGCCGCGTGTTGAAGGGGAAGTATCTCGGCGGCACGCAGGCCGTTCTACGCTTCGAGATCAATGGCGAAATCCAGACTTTTAACACCACGGATGCCGTGGCGCTGACGTTCACGGGCAATGGCGGCCGTTCCGCTCCTGCCTCGGCAGCGGTGCCAGCCAACAGCTTGACGGGCTCCGAGTCAGGTGGGGACGTGACCATCCCTGCGGGACAATCTCTGCTGGTGCGGATGATCGATGGTGTGGATTCCGCAAAGAATCACGTTGGTGACGTTTTCCACGCCAGCCTGGAAACCGACTTGACCATCGGAAATACAATCGTCGCGCGCAAGGGAACTGATGTGTATGGCCGGCTGGCTAATGCCCAGAAAAGCGGAACATTTACGGGCAAGTCAGAGCTACAGCTGGAACTAACACGCATCGTGATTGACGGCAAAGACTACCCGCTGGTCAGCAGCGACTACACCCTGCAGGGCAAGGGCCAAGGCTCGTCTACAGCCAAGAAGGTCGGTATCGGTGCGATTGCAGGCACTATTATTGGGGCGGCAGCCGGTGGCGGGAAGGGCGCGGCGATTGGCGCGGCGGCTGGAGGAGCCACAGGCGCGGGCGTCCAAGTCCTGACCAAGGGAGCGCAGGTGAAGGTGCCAAGCGAAACCTTGCTGGAATTCCGACTCCAGCAGTCGGCAACGGTGACGCCTACCCGGTAGAAATGACTCCCGCAGTTGCGAACTTAAATCCAGAAGAGTGTTTGGAAAGAGGCGGGCTTCGGCTCGCCTTTTTCCTTTTTTGCTCCTGGTTCCCGAGGGGAGCGTGCTCCTCCCTTGCTGTCTTCACCCGTTATCGGATTGGAACCATCCGCCAGAAATTCCCTCTTGCCACTCCTACTGTTAGTGAGTAAGCTACCCCCTCACGTGGGGAGACCATGCCAAAAGAAAAGCCTAGAGTGAACATCGGGCAAGTCATCAGGACCTATCGGAGCCAGCGCAGCTTGTCGCAGGGCGACATCGAGCGCCGTACCGGGCTCTTGCGTTGTTACCTGTCGCGGGTCGAAAACGGTCACACCGTCCCATCTCTCGAAACGCTCGCCAAAATCGCGGAAGCCATGGACATCTCGCTGGCGGATTTTTTCCCCGGCACCGAGACGCCTCGCGACCGCGAAACGCAAAAAGCGCTTGGAGAGCTCTCACAGGACGAAATTCGCTTTTTGGCGGAGATCAAGAAGTACAGCACCACCCTCTCCGACGGGGACAAGCGGCTGGTGCTGGCGATGATCCGCAAAATGGCTACCCTTCTCCCGCCGCCTGCGTCAAAGAAGTTGATTGTTCGCCGCCCCACGGCGTAACCGGCCGGCCGCCGCGAGCATCTGAATTATCGATGGCATCGAACCAAAAAGATGATTGGCCAGCTCAGGGTGTCTAAGGTAACTTAGGTAACGGAATGGCTTCTATCCGCATGACCGGCGTTTGTTGTTGTCCGCACCCAACGGTGACGGCCGCCGCGTCTTGTTTGGATAGGAAGCCAGCTTTCTAAAAAGCTCTCTAGTCCAAGATTGAAGCGAACCCACCGCCAGGAATTATGGCAGGTGGGTTTTTTGTTTTAGGGAACGTTCATGACCAATGCATCGGAAACCTTAGTCCGGCAACCGGAAGTCGCGTCCGCAAGCGCAATCGACGCTGAGACGCGCCCTCTCCGGCGGCTCAATCACCTGCGCGCGCTGGAGTCCGAGAGCATTCACATTCTCCGCGAGGCCGCTGCCGAATTCGCGCGCCCGGTGATGCTCTATTCGATTGGAAAAGACTCTTCGGTCATGCTGCGCCTGGCGCAAAAGGCCTTTTTCCCCGGAAGAATTCCTTTTCCTCTGCTGCATGTGGACACCGGCTACAAATTCCCCGAGATGATCGAATTCCGCGATTCCTATACGCGGCAGATTGGCGCGGAGCTCATCGTTCACAAGAATCAAGAAGCGTTGGACGCCGGCGCCAACCCGTTTTCGCTGGGCACTCAGAAGTGCTGCGGGCTCCTGAAAACGAAGTCGCTTCTGGACGCACTGGCTGAGGGCGGGTTTGACGCGGCCTTCGGTGGGGCGCGCCGCGACGAGGAGAAATCACGCGCCAAGGAGCGCATCTATTCTTTCCGCGATGGGATGGGCCAGTGGGACCCCAAGAACCAGCGGCCCGAGTTGTGGAATATTTTCAACTCCCGTCTCGACAAAGGCGAAAGCATTCGCGTGTTTCCGCTTTCCAACTGGACCGAACTCGACGTCTGGCTGTACATCCACGCTGAAAATATTCCCATCGTGCCGCTGTATTTTGCGCGGGAACGCGACGTGGTTCTCCGCGGCGGTTCCATTATCGTGATCGATCACCCCGCACAGCTTCTGCCGGGAGAGAAAACACAGCGTGTGAAATGCCGCATGAGATCGCTCGGCTGCGTTCCCTGCACGGGAGCGATCCGCTCCGATGCCGACACCTTGCCGAAAATCATCCAGGAAATGGTTTCGTTCCGCCGCTCCGAACGCGAAAACCGCGCCATCGACCATGATGAAGAAGGCTCCATGGAGCTGAAGAAGCGGGAGGGATATTTTTAATGATTTCTTCCGTGAACAACAGGTCCGCGGATGCCTTCGCCGGCTTTCTCGAACAAAACCTGAACACGGAGTTGCTTCGCTTCACCACAGCCGGAAGCGTCGACGACGGCAAGTCAACCCTGATCGGGCGTCTCCTGCACGATTCCAAGGCCGTCTACGAAGATCAGCTTGCCTCGGTGAAGAAGAGCCGCATCAACCGCTCAACGGGGCCGCTGGATTTTTCGCTGCTCACAGATGGTCTGCGGGCCGAGCGCGAGCAGGGCATTACCATCGACGTGGCTTACCGCTATTTCGCCACCCCTCGGCGCAAATTCATCATTGCCGATACTCCAGGGCATGAACAGTACACGCGAAATATGGCGACGGGCGCGTCCACTGCGGACCTGGCGGTTATTTTGATTGATGGAACAAAAGGCCTCCTCCCGCAAACGCGGCGGCACGCGTTCATCGCCTCGCTCCTTGGAATTTCCAACGTACTCGCTGCCGTCAACAAGATGGATCTAGCCGATTACCGCGAAGATGTCTTCCGCAAGTTGCAGGATGATTTCCTGGTGCTCGCAGCGCAGCTCGGAATTGCCAACGTGCAATGCGTGCCCATCAGCGCGCTCGAGGGAGACAACGTCGTCGACCGCAGCAAGCGCATGCCGTGGTATGGCGGTCCAACGCTGCTGGAGCACCTCGAAACTGTCCCCCTTCCCGAGAAGGATTCGTTGCGAGCCTTTCGCTTTCCGGTACAAACCGTGATTCGCCCGGACGCCACGTTTCGCGGCTTCGCCGGTCGCATCGCAAGCGGAGTCATTCGTCCCGGTGATCCTGTCGTCGCGCTTCCTTCGGGACGAAAAACGCAAGTGCGCTCCATCGTCACTTACGACGGCGACCTGCCTCAGGCTTCTTCTTCCATGTCCGTGACCTTGCAGTTGGACGAGGAGATTGACCTCAGCAGAGGCGACATGCTCGTTTCGCCCGACCATCTGCCGAGAGTCTCAAGGAAATTCCACGCCCAGGTCGTCTGGCTTCACGGGACATCCCTCGAAGTGGGCTGCACCTATCTTGTAAAACACACGGCTCGCCAGACGAAGATCCGCGCTCTCAACATCCGCCATCGCGTTAACGTCAATACCCTGGCAGAGGAGCAGGCCACTCGATTGGAGCTGAACGAAATCGGTTCCGTTGAGTTCGAGACGCACGTGCCTCTGTTTTTCGATCCGTACTCGAGCAATCGGACGACGGGCAGCTTCATCTTGATCGACGCTGCCACCAACGCCACCGTTGGTGCGGGGATGATTCAAGAAGACCTTACCGCGACGCAACTCGCAGGAGAACCTGGAAACGAATTTACTGCCTCCGCCGCTGACGAAATTCGTGTTGCGCCCGAAGAACGACACGCCCGTCATGGTCACTTTCCGGGAGTCGTTCTTCTCGAAGGCCGTGCGGCGCTTGCAGTTCGCATCGAACGTCTGCTTTTCGAGCACGGATTCCAGGTCATGCACCTGAGTCGTCCTGAATTCTCCGGCGATTCGCTGGACCTGGCGATTCGGGTGGCAAGGTCGGCAGGGTTCATCGTTTTGTACTCCGGTGACGCGCTCGATAGCGAAACAAAACAGCGTCTCGCGGCAGAATTCGACAATCGTATTTTTGACTTGGCCGGTGCGCCAGAGCTCCATTCGGGCGAGCAACAGGCCTCCAGGTACGTCCTGGCGCTTGCACAATCTTTGTGGCGTGTCGAGCCCCGGGGGAATGCAGAAAAGGTGAATTAAATGAACGTAGACCACATCGCCGAGGCAGTCGAAAATCTCGCGCCGGAACAAGCCCTGGACACCATCCTTGTTGCCAATCAAACTGCCAGCGTCTGCCTAACCAGCAGCTTTCAAGCCGAAGATATGGCCGTCCTGCATATTCTTCGTAAACGCATTCCAGATGTACCAGTGTTGTTCCTGGATACCGGCTATCACTTCCAGCAAACCTACGAATACCGCGACCGCATGGCGAAGGAATGGTCGGTGCATCTCGTCAACGTCCTCCCTAAACAAACGGTCCCGGAACAAGAATCGGCATTCGGCATTCTTAACCAGACCGATCCCACGCGCTGCTGCCAGTTGCGCAAAGTCGAGCCTCTTCTCGGCGCGCTGGACCCATTCGACGTTTGGTTCACCGGTTTGCGGCGGCAACAATCACCAACGCGCAGGAATCTCAAGAAGCTCGAGCTTCATCGTCTCCCCACCGGCAAAACGCTTTGGAAAGTGAGCCTTCTCGCAGACTGGAGTTGGGAACGGGTTTGGAACTACACGAACTCGAATGGCATCAGCCACCTTCCTCAGTACGACGAGGGCTATTTAAGCATCGGCTGCGAGCCTTGCACTGCGCTGCCGGTTGATCCAAACAATCCGAGGTCCGGGCGCTGGGGCGGAACGAAGTTGGAATGCGGCATTCATACTTTCTCGAAGCGAGCCGAGGCATGAACTTCTTCATTGGTTTCCTAATCGCCATCGCTGTGGGTCTGACGGGTATTGGCGGCGGCAGCTTCACCGTTCCCGCACTCGTCCTGATCGTTGGCCTCACGGCCGGTGAAGCGGTAGGCACGGCCTTTGTATTCGCGGGCGTTCTGCGCTTGATAGCCGCTCCTTTCTATCTGCTGGGGAAAAGATTTCACGGACGATATCTGTGGCTGCTTCTGCTGGGGGCGATCCCCGGCCTTCTGCTCGGCACATTTGTGCTCCGGCTCATAGGAGAAGAGGGAGGGAATCCGGTCGTCATCATCCTCCTTGGCATCTTGCTCGCCGCATCTTCCAGTGTGACGTTTGTTCCGCGCGCGCAGAATCCGGGTTTCGCTCGGAAAAATTCCCGCTGGCTACCCTGGCTCGCGCTGCCCATTGGCGTGGAATCCGGATTCTCCTCCGCCGGAGCCGGTGCGCTTGGCACCGTCCTGCTCTTGAACTATTCGGAGATGACCACTCCCGAGGTGGTTGGCACAGATCTCATTTTTGGCCTCGTCCTGGCAGTGATTGGCGGAGCATTTCATTGGAAGTTTGGCGCGATTAACTCTGCGGTTCTGCTTCAGCTCCTGGCCGGCGGAGTTCCTGGGGTTATCTTGGGCTGTGCCTTGGCGCGGCATCTTCCCGCGCGAAAGCTAAAATTGGTTATCGCTGCTATCGCCATTTTTGCGGGGGTACAGCTCGTTTGGAACGGCACGCGCACGCTGCTGGCAAATCGAGGGGCAGCAGTGGTCAGAGTGGCGGCTCGCCACCAGTAAAAAAATAGCGGCGACCGCTAAGGTCACGCAAAAGAATAATCGTGAATGAAATCCTAACTGGATTGCCCGCGAATGATGCGGATGGCGTCCGGCAGAGTGGAATCGCCGCGGCCGTTCGCCGGTGACGTAACCTGGGTGGTGTCAGGTTCGTCGCTCTCGAGCGTGCTCTCGCCGGGCGCCAGGAAAAGGTTGGCTTCGACGGCGTGCTGCTTGGTGTAAAGGTCATAGTAACGACCGCCAAGAGCGTAGAGCGTTTCGTGGGTGCCCCGCTCGATGACGCGCCCCGCTTCGACAACCAGAATCTGATCGGCGCGCCGAATCGTGGAGAGCCGGTGCGCGATCACGAAGGTCGTGCGGCCGCGCATCAGGTAGCGCAGGCCCTCCTGGATGAGCGCCTCCGATTCCGAATCGAGGCTGGACGTGGCTTCGTCAAGGATCAGGATGCGCGGGTCAGCCAGAATAGCACGAGCAATCGAGACCCGCTGCTTCTGCCCTCCGGAAAGTTTGACGCCGCGCTCGCCGACCACCGTGTCGTACTTGTTCTCGAAAGACTCTGCGAATTCATCCACGCGCGCGATATGGCAGGCGGCTAGAATTTCTTCTTCCGTAGCGTCGGGCCGCGCAAAAGCCACATTTTCCCGGATCGTTCCATCGAAAAGAAAAGTTTCCTGCAAGACGACGCCGAGCTGCGTGCGATACGAATTCAGCTTCACCGTCGAAAGATCCACGCCATCGACAAGCACGCATCCGCTCGACGGCACGTAAAACGCCGCAATCAGCCCGATGATTGTTGATTTTCCGGCTCCGGAAGGGCCAACAAGGGCTGTGACCGTTCCCGGCTCCGACCGGAAACTGACGTCGTGCAAAACTTCCTTCCGCGTGTCGTAAGCAAAGCTCACGTTTTCCATTTCCACTAGCCCGATTACGCGATCTAGCGTCACTGTCCGGCCAGGCTCGTCATCCTCCACCTTCTCGTTCAGAATTTCGCGCGTGCGTTCGAGGCCGGTGATGGCCTCGGTGATTTGCGTCCCGATGGCTACGATCTGAAATACGGGTGCAATTAGCAGCCCAAGGAAGATGTTGAAAGCAAAAAACGTTCCCAGGGTCATCGTGCCCCCAATAATCTTGTGCGCGCCGAGCTCCATGATGATGGCGCTGACAATGCCCATCAGCCCGGCCGCGGAAAGACTCATCAGCGAAGTGGCCGTGAGCGTCTTCAGCACATTGTCGAGCAGCCGCTGCACGCCCGTGCCAAAGACTCTCTCTTCACGCTCCTCAGCGTGATAACCCTTCACCACACGAACGCCGCTGAGCGATTCGGTCAGGCGCCCCGAAACTTCCGCGTTGATTTTCGGCCGCGCGCGGAAAATCGGACGAATAGTGGCAAACGCTTTGTTGATCCCGAATCCGAAGACCAGCAGGATGCCAAACGCGACTGCGGTCATGGTCACGCTGGTATGTAGGAGGTAGACGAGAGCGATAACCGCGGTCATCAGTCCGCCGACAAACTCGACAAGACCTGTTCCGACCAGATTGCGAACGCCTTCCACGTCGCTCATGATCCTCGAAACCAACGCGCCCGTTTTGTTTGCATCGTAGAACGAGACTGGGAGCCGCCCGATGTGCGCCTGCACCTGCCGGCGCATGTCGGCAATCATTTTCTGCGCGGACTTGGATAGCAACTGCGTCAGCGTGAATGACGTAAGCCCCTGAATGACCGTCGCGGTGAGAACGCCCAGCACGATTGGCGTGAGCAACTGGATTTGTCTCTTGCTGATGACGTTGTCCACCAAATATTTCGTGGAGGCCGGCAGAACCAACCCGGCGACACGATTGATCGCCATCAGCACGAAGCCCAGCGCCAGTAGCCCCCGCCTCGGCTTCATCAACGCCCATACGTCGGGCAGACTCTTCCACGCGTTGCGCTTCACACTTTTAGCTGGTGATTGGGATGCTGTCCCGTTGGCCATGACTAGACGAAGAACTATACCCTACAGTTTAGATGCCCGCAGGGTCCTTATAACTATATTGGGAAAACAGGCCGGAAGGAGCCGCTATCTTCAGTCGCCCGCGGCTCCCGCGGGTGGCACGCTGGCCCTGGCGGGCCGTTCGAGGCTCAAGACGCTGGAAATGAACTCGCTGATAGTGATCCCCAGATGTCCCCAGAGTCTCCGCTTCAGGCTGGTGTAATCCTGTGTACCGCTGAAGAGGTCGCCCATCAATTGCCGGAACACCGGGCTGCGCCTCATGAACTGCACCATGCGCGTGGTAACCGCGCTCCCCAGGAAAGATCCGCGATAGAAGCGCCTCACGATGCGCGCGGCGAACTCCAGCTCGGCACAAAAAGTCGCCTTCACCCAAGCCGGGTACTTCTCCGGGCAGCCCTCGGCAAGCGAACGCCCCAGCAATTCGCCGGAGCGAATCGCGTAGAAAAGCCCTTCGCCCGTGAGCGGATCGACCCACGCCGCGGCATCTCCGACGAGCGCCCAGTTCTTTCCGATGACGGTTCGCTCGGAAAGCGTGTGCTCTTTCGGCGACGGCAGCACGTGACTGTAAAACTTTGCGCCTTCCGTCTGGATGGCCTGCTTATCCACAAACGTTTGCAGATGCCCACGCAGTTCCGCGCTCGTATGCGACGACATACTGCCGCAAATCCCCACCGAAAGATGGTCGCACCGCGGGAACGACCAGATATAACCTTCAAAGTTGCGCAGGAATTTGATGGTGATGGAATCGCTGGTTTGCAGCACGAAGTAGCCCTGGGTCATCTCCAGCTCATCGCGCTGCAGCGCGCGGGATTCGGGAACCAGTTGGTTGCGCGCACCGGCCGCGAGCACCAGAAAATCGGCTTCCTGCCAATCGCCTTCCACGCAGTAGCGCGGCTTCGGCACGCTGGTGTCCACGCTCATCACCCGAGAGCGCTGTACGTTGCAACCTGCCTCCCGCGCGCGGTCCAGCAGCATGCCGTTGAGCACCGTTCGCGAATAGATCACGATCGGATGAGGCATCTCCAGCGTGGCGCGCTGTTCTTCGCTGCTGATCAGCTCGACCGAATTCACCAATTTTTTCGGATAGGGATTATCGAGCAAGAACGGGAAACATTGGATGGCTTTATGCGTCAGACCGCCGCCGCAGGGTTTTTCCCATGCCAGATGCTCGTCAAAAAGATTGACCTTATGGCCCGCGCGTGCGAGCTGTTCACCGCACATCGCGCCGGACGGTCCTCCGCCGACGATTGTTATCTGGGCCATGGTCGTGTCTCGCTGAGCGCCATCAATTCTGTCCTGCGCGCGGAATCCCCGCCTGCAGCTCCATTGGTGATGGGTCCTAACGTGATGGGCCGTTAGGTGAGGGGAAAGATCACCAGGCAAAAGCCCGCGAGGAGTATAGCACCGAATAGCGCTGCCGCCGCTGCCGAGCCCGTTTCAGTGCGCACTAAGTCCATGCCCCTCCGCTGTGCAATATTGAACAGTGCCAGATAGCCCGCCAGGAGGCCCATGAGGATTTCTCCGTTGTGCAAAAAGAGCACCCCTCCCATCATTGCTCCCCAGGTGATAAGCCTTAGCGTGAAGGCCAGCGCCAGCCTCCGGCCTCTTTTTCCGGGTTGCATCGGCCCCAGCAGCGTTTCTTCCGCTAGGAGGTAAGGAAAAAATACAATCAACAAAAAGGGGAAGCGCATCCACTTTGCGCGCGTCAGCCACGCTTCGTAAAACGTCAAATCGCACCACGCTGTCGTCAGCAGCAACAGCACGATCCCAGCAAATCCCGCTGCCAGCAAGTGGCGCGAGGAATTCGTGAATGCTTTTCGCACGGCACTCCAATGCAGCGCAATCAGCAGTGCCCCAAGGAGAAGCACCACGCTTGCAAGGTAATCTCCCTGAAAAAGCCGAATCGCCTTCAAAGGATTCCAGTATCGCAACAGAAACACGCTCAGCACCGAACCCGTCGCAAATTCCAGCAGAAGGCGCGGTACTCCAACGCCTTTCTCCGCCGCGGGATTTTCTTCGCTTCTCTTTCCGAGAACTTCCCTGAGGAATGGACCGGCGATCAGCATAATTCCCATCAATCCGGCAAGTGCGCCGATAAGCGGCCGGTGAGAAGGCAATGCTGCGGGCGGAGGCAAATTCAGGACGCGCGCCGCCCACTCTTGTGCAGAACGCATCGCATCGCTGCTGAATAGAACGCTGACGTGCGTGGCGCCGCGAATCTCCACGTACGACGTGGTCGCATCCTTCCGTGCGGCTACCAGGTCCGCGGCATTCCCGCGCATCGACTCCAGTTCCAGCGAGCCGGCCATCACCAGGGAATGAGCGGGCAGCTCAGGTGGATCGCTGAAGAGAAGCTTTTCCGCCGTGAGTCCGTGCGCGGCTCGCATCGGGGCGGGCGAAATGGCGATCAAGCCCGCGACGGGAACCCGCGCTGCAATGCGCTCTGCGATCGCGCCG
>WNFP01001116.1_pt1 | contig 21021 bp, 32 predicted proteins | sample 5400201 | NCBI WGS metagenome assembly WNFP01 (sample SAMN13153355, study PRJNA577476) | soil metagenome | isolation source: 115 cm saprolite under Madrone tree | place: USA:California | collected 2016-06-14
GGATGCCGCGTCGCCCGAACTTGTCCTCGTAGGTGGGCCCGATGCCGCGACCGGTCGTGCCGATCTTCTCCCGGGCTTCGCGCGCCCGGTCGAGCAGCTTGTGGAACGGGAGAGTGAGGTGCGCGCGGTCCGAGACGTACAGCTTGTGCTCGGTCCGGATGCCCCGCTCGCTGAGGGCGTCGAGCTCCGTGAAGAGCGTCTCGGGATCGAGCACGACCCCGTTGCCGACCAGGCATACTGCGCCCTGGATGATCCCCGAGGGAATCTGGTGGAGCACGAATTCCCCGGCGCCGGTGTGGACGGTATGGCCCGCGTTCGCTCCGCCCTGATAGCGCACGACCAGATCGGCGCGCTCGGCGAGCACGTCGACGACCTTCCCTTTGCCCTCGTCGCCCCATTGGGCGCCGACGACCACAACGCAGTGGGTCTTCGGTCCGAACATGGCTCCCCAGCAAAAAACGCCCCGGAAGCGGGGCGTTGGACTATCCTCCGAGGAAAGCTAGACCTGGGCGAGCGCTCGGGCAACTCCCTGCGCCACCGTTCGCACGCCGTCCAGCGTCAAACGCTGAACCGAGTCGCGCGGTGTATGGACGACCCTGGCTGTGCCCCAGTCGCCGCGCATGATTGTGACCGCCTCGCGAGCTGCGCCGGCCAGCAGGAGCCCGTCTACCAGCACAGGCAGCCAGCGCGCCCGCCGGGCGCCGAGTGTTGCCACCACCCGCTCGACGGTGGGCCCGGAGCGGTGCGCCAACGCGATCGTGAAACCGCGGTCGTCGATACCATCGAAGTTAACGATGCACGTGTCGCGGAGCAGGTTGGCCCGCTCGTGCGCAAGGGCCCGCGCGCCGAGCATGCCGTACTCCTCGGCGTCGGGGAAGAGCACCCCCACGCCCGCGTCGGGCGGCAGGGCGTCCAGCGTGGCGAGGACGGCCACCACTCCCGCCGCGTTGTCGACTGCGCCCGCCGAGCGGTTGGTCACACGGTTCGCCGCGAGCAACAGGATGCCGGCGACGCCCGCGGCGCCGGCAAGGAGGTCGAGCAGGCCTGGGTGGAGCGAACTGAGCAACTCACGCGCCACGAGCGTGATTAGCTCGAGCGCGCCGAGCGACACGAGGGCTGCGGCGCCGAGACGCGTCGCCATGGAGAGGGGCTGGCCCTTCGAGTCGAAATGCGCGGCGAGCCACACCGAGACGCGAGCCCGAGGGCGGACACCAATGAGGTTGACGCCCTCGAGCGTCGCTCGCCCCCAGTGGTGGAGCAGCGTTCGCCCCGTGAAGCGGTGCTCCATGACGATGAAGCCCCGCGCCGCAAGCTCGCGTTTCAGCACTTCCCGGATCTGCAGATTGGCGGCCGTGCCGCTCAGCCGCGGAATCGCGATGGCGGAGAGCAGCGCGCGGTAATCCGTCACGCAGCGACGAGCTTCGCCACTCGCTCCCGGTCCGAGGCCGCGACGGGCGCGAGTGGCGGGCGCACCGGCCCGCCGTACAGCCCTCCCCCTACGGCGTCCATGGCGGCCTTCACGCCGGCGGGCCCGAGCTTCCCAACGATTTCTCGGTCGAGCGGTGCGAGACGTTCCTGGAGCTTCCCCGCGCCCTCGCGGTCGCCGGCGCGGAACGCGGCGAGCAGCTGCGCGCTGAGCGCCGCGGCGAAACACGCCACGGCAAGGATGCCCCCGTCGCACCCCAGCTCCAGGGCGGCGTACAGCAGCGAGCCCGAACCGACGAAGACCGACCACTCCGGGGCCGCGTCGCGGTATGCCGCGAGGTTCTTTGCGTCGCCCGACGAGTCTTTGGCGCCGACGATGTTGCTGTGCGCCGCGAGCTGTCGCAGCAGGCCGGCGGCGAGCTGGAGGTGCGTGTACTTGGGGATGTTGTAGACGAGGACGGGCACCGGGCTGGCGTCGGCCACCGCCCGAAAGTAGTCGGCGAGACTTGCGGGAGACACGGCGGCGGAAAAATACGCCGGAGGCCGCACCAGCACGGCGTCCGCCCCCTCCGCCGCGGCCGCCCGGGTCAGCGCCACCGCTTGCCGGGTGGATTCCCCGCCGGTCCCCGCAATGAGCCAGCGCTTGTCGGGCAACACCTCGCGCACCCACCCGACCATGCGGCGCTGCTCGTCCGGCTCGAGCAGGGCCGACTCTCCCGTCGAGCCCGCCACGACGACGCCGTCGAGGCCCGCGGCGATCAACCGGGTCACGTTGTGGCGCAGGTGGACGGGGGCGACCTCTCCCGTCGCGCTGTCGAACGGTGTGGTGATGGGGACGAGCACGCCCCCGAGCGGCCGCTCCGTCACTGGCCGGGGGTCGCCTCCGCGGGCGTAGCCGTGCGCGGGCGGCGGCGCACGGAGCGCATCTGCTTCTCGAAGTCGGCTGGATTGTTGCTGGCGGCGAGGGCGGTCTCGTACGTCACTACCTCGTCGGCGACCAGGTCCATGAGGTGTTGGTCGAACGTCTGCATGCCGTATTCGTCCCGCGCCTCGCGAATGTACTCGGGCAGATCGCCGGTTCGGCCATCGTCTTTGATCAGCTGGCGCGCCTCGCCGGTGCAGATCAGGATCTCCACGGCCGCCACGCGCCCGTGGCCGTCGGCGCGCGGCAGCAGGCGCTGCGACACGACGGACTGAAGGGCCTCGCACAATCGCAGCCGGGCGCCCTCTTGCTCTTCGGGCGGGAACATCGAGACGACGCGGCTGACCGTGGTCACGGCGTCGGGGGTGTGCAGGGTCGAGATCACGAGATGGCCCGTTTCGGCGGCCTTCAGCGCGGTGTCGATCGCCTCCGCATCGCGCATCTCCCCGATCAGCACGACGTCCGGATCCTGGCGCATCGCCGCGCGCAGCCCGGCGCGGAAGTCGTCCGTATCGACGCCGATCTCGCGCTGCGTGACCGAGCAATTGATGTCGCGGTGCAGGAACTCGATCGGATTCTCGAGCGTGACGATGTGCTTGTTCTGGGTCTGGTTGATGTGGTTCACCATGGCCGCCATGGTCGAGCTCTTCCCCGAGCCCGTCACCCCCGTCACCAGAATCATCCCCCGCTCGGCCGAGGCAATGCTCGCGAGGATGGGCGGCAGTTTGAGGGTGTCGAACGTCGGCACGTCGAACGGGATCACCCGCATCACGATCATGAACGAGGAGCGCTGCCGCAGGATGTTGACGCGGAACCGCCCCACGCCGGGCATGCCCCAGGAGCAGTCGTAATCGCGCAGCCGGTCGATCCGGGCACGATCCTCGTCGCTGGGAATCAGGTGTTGCGCGATCGCCTTGGTCTGCTCCGGCGTCAGGCGGTGCTTGGTGAGGGCCACCAGCTTTCCGTCGATCCGGGCGCGGAACACGTCCCCGGCTTTGACATGGAGGTCCGACGCGCCCCGGTCGATCGCCGCCTTGATGATCTGCTCGATGCCCCGCGGCTGGCTGCCGGTGGTGCTCGCGCGGGCGCTCTTGGCCTTTTCTTCCACTAGTATCCGGCCTCCGGGTCGACCGTGTTGGCGAGTGGGGACCCTGCAAGATAGCGCCGGATGTTCTCCACGATCAGCCCCGTCTCGCGCTCCCAGAAGCGTGTCGTCACGGCGGCGACATGCGGACTCACCAGCACGCGCGGGTGGCGCCAGAAGGAGTGGCCCACCGGCAGCGGCTCGACGGCGAACACGTCGAGCGCGGCGCCTCGCAGCCGGGACGCGTCGAGCAGGTCAAGCAGCGCCGTTTCGTCCAGGAGCGTGCCGCGCGAGACGTTGACGACGATGGCCTCGGGCGGCAGCCGCTCGAGCACCGCCCGGCTCACGGCCCCACGCGTCTCCGCGGTGTGGGGCGCGGCAATCACGAGGCAGTCGCTCTCGGCGGCGAGCCGTGACAGATCGCGGAGGCCACCCACCCAGCGGACGCCCGCCGGCCCGCCTCGCGCCGGCCGCCGCCGCACACCCGCCACGCTCATCCCGAGGGACACCCCACGCCGCGCGATGGCGCCACCGATGCCGCCGAGACCGAGCACGCCGAGCCGCAACTCGCCGAGCTCGCGGACGGGAACCTCGAGATCGGCGAACGCCGGCCTGGCCCATTGCGCCGCGGCCTGGAACTCCCGCATCCGATCCAGCGCGCGGGCGAAATACGCGATGGCGGCGATGGTCCAGTCGGCGATCGGCTCGGCGTGCACCGCCGCCGAGTTGGTGAGCACGACGCCGCTGCCGGCGAGATGCGGCAGGCTCGCTCCCACGCCGGCCGTGCCGGAGTGCGCCCACTTGAGCGTCCCCTGCCCGGCCGCCACTACTCCCGGCGGGATGCCATAGCCGACGTAGATCTCGGCGCCGCGGGCGGCTGCCACGGCCTCCGGGGTTCCCGAGCCTCCGTCGCCGTCCGAGGCGGCGGGCGCCTCGACGATGACGACCTCCCAGCCGGGCCCCACGGCCTCCCGAATCGCGCGCACGGCCTCGGGAGGAATTCGCCAGGCGGCGAGGGGCGACGCGAGATCGACGACAAGCCGCCGGCGGGGCGTCACTCGCCCGTGGACACGGTCCGCACGCCGGGCTGATGGAGCAGCGCGATCATCACCTCGTCGTGCAGCCGCTTGGGCCCGCGCAGCGTGAAGTCGATCACGAGGTCCACGTTTTCGCGACGGCTCGCCTGCCGCTCGATCTCGAGCCCGGTCCGGCGGACGATCGCTTCCAGCTCGTCCAGCGTGGTGGGGCCGGGGTGCGCATGCACCGACAACGTGCTCCGCGTGGATTGCCGCGCCACCAGGCGCTCGACGCTCCCGAGTCCCCGCAGCACGACCAGGACGAGCAGCGTCGTAATGGCCGCTTCCGAGTAGAACGTCGCGCCCAGGGCGACCCCGATGGCCGCGACGACCCAGATCGTGGCCGCGCTCGTGAGGCCGACCACCGCGCCGCGCGCATGCAAGATCGTGCCCGCGCCGATGAACCCCACACCGGTCACGATCTGCGCGGCGATGCGCGTCGGGTCGGCGTTTCCGGCGGCCATCGTGAACGAAAGCTTGGTGTAGAGCACCGAGCCGATACAGATGAGGATGTTGGTCCGGAGACCGGCCGGCTTACCGCCCAGCTCGCGCTCGAGGCCGATGGCACCGCCGAACAGAGTCGCGAGACACAGCTGGAGGAACAGCTCCAGTCGGAACACATCCACCATCTGTCCCAGGAAGTGTTGCATCAGGCTCCCCCTCCCTCCGCGCCTTCCAGGAACCCCATCCGGCGCCGTACCCGGCTCATGGTGCGGCGCGCGATGGCGCTCGCTTTGGTCGCGCCGGCTCGGAGCAGGTCCGTCACCTTGCGCGGCTCGGCTTGCAGCGCCTGTGCCCGCTCGCGGATGGGGGTGAGCGCGGCTATCATATTGTCCGCCAACACCCGCTTGCAGTCGAGGCAACCCCATCCCGCGGTGCGGCAGTTGTGCGCCACCAGCTTGAGCGTGTCCGGCGGCGAGAAGCCGTGGTGTATGGTGAAGATGTTGCAGATGTCGGGGTTACCCGGGTCCTTCCGGGTGACGCGCGCCGGGTCGGTGGCCGCGGGCTTGAGCTTCTCCCAGATGGTCTCGGGCGAATCGAGGATGGCGATCGTGTTGCCGAGGCTCTTGGACATCTTAGCCTGGCCGTCGAGCCCGAGAACCCGTTTCGTGGTCGAGAGTAGCGCCTGTGGCTCGGGGAGCGAGAACCCGTCCGCGAACCGCGTGTTCCAGCGGCGCGCGATTTCCCGCATCAGCTCCAGGTGCTGGAGTTGGTCTTCACCGACCGGCACGAGTGTTGCTTCGTACAGCAGCACGTCGGCCGCCTGGAGGATGGGATAGTTCAGGAGCCCCGCCGGCACGCTCTCCTGGCGCTGCGCCTTGTCCTTGAACGCCGTCTGGCGCTCGAGCTCGCCTAGCGGCGTGACGGTGTTCAGGACCCAGTAAAGCTCCGTGTGCTCGGGGACGTGCGACTGCACGAAGACGATGGCCCGCGCCGGATCGATGCCGGCGGCGAACAGGCCGATCGCCATGTCGATGGTGCGCTGGGCCAGGGTCGCCGCATCGTAGGGCTGAGTGATGGCATGCAGGTCCACGACGCAGAACAGGCAGTCGTGCTGGTGCTGCAGCTTGACCCAACTCTGAACGGCGCCGAGGTAATTGCCGATGTGCAGCTCGCCGGAGGGCTGGATGCCGGAGAAGACGCGCGCCATGGGCTCACAACCTACGACGGTAGAGGTCGGGGCCGCAAGGTGCGAGAACTCAAAGACTTAGTCCATGTCGCCGCGGAGGCCGCGGAGCGTGCCGCTCGCTTCCTCAGAGGCACCACACCTGCGAGCAGTCGCGACTGGATTGAAAAAGGTCGCCACGATTTCGTGACCGAGGCGGACCGGCAGGCCGAGGCGCTGATCGCCGACATACTCGTGCGTGCAGTGCCGGAGTCCCGCGTGGTGGGAGAAGAGCTGTCCCCGGGGGCGGTACGATCGGGCGAGGTCGTGTGGATCGTGGATCCGCTCGACGGCACGACCAACTTCCTGCACGGGTATCCGCAGTACGCCGTATCGATCGGGGCGCTGGTGGGAGGCGCGCTGAGCGTCGGCGTGGTGCACGATGTGCCACGCGATCGCGCGTATTGGAGCGCCAGTGGACTCGGCGCGTGGGAGGGAGAGCGGCGGCTCCAGGTCTCGGCCCTTACCGAGCCGCGGCAGGCCCTGGTCGGTACGGGGTTCCCGTTCAAGAATCTCCCGCTGCTGCGGCGCTACCTCGATCAATTCGCCGCCGTCATGGGAGCCACCAGCGGTATCCGGCGCGCGGGCGCGGCGGCACTCGATCTCGTGGACGTGGCCGCCGGCCGGCTCGATTGCTTCTGGGAGCTTACTCTCGCCCCGTGGGACGTGGCCGCCGGCGTGATGCTGGTCCGCGAGGCGGGCGGTGTGGTGACGACGCTCGACGGCTCGCCCGACGTATTGCAGCACGGCTCCGTGGTCGCCGGCAATCCCGTGTTGCACCGCTGGCTGTTGGATCTCGTGAGGGCCGCTTGATGCCCGCTCCGCTCGTTGAGTGTGTGCCCAATTTTTCAGAGGGCCGGAACGCCACGATCATTGAGGCACTCCGCACCGCGCTCACGAGCGTGCCCGGGGTCAGGCTGCTCGACGTCCAAGCGGACGCGGCCCACAACCGCTCCGTGTTCACGTTCGTGGCGCCGCCCGACGCGAGCGTCCAAGCCGCGCTCGCCGCCATGCGGGTCGCGGCCGAGCGGATCGATCTCACGCGGCATACGGGCGAGCATCCTCGAATGGGTGCGACCGACGTCGTGCCCTTCGTGCCGGTGCGGGACGCGACCATGGACGACTGCGTCGCCCTCGCCCGCCGGCTCGCCGAACGCGCCGCCGCCGAGCTCCAGATCCCGATCTATCTCTACGCCAAGGCGGCCACCCGCCCCGAGCGGGAGCGCCTGCCCGACATTCGAAAAGGCGAGTTCGAAGGCTTACGGGACCGCATCGGGAAGGATCGGGCCGCCGATCCCGATTTCGGACCCAAGCGGATCCACCCCACCGCCGGCGCGACGGCAATCGGTGCGCGGCCGTTCCTGGTTGCGTTCAACATCTACCTCGATACGGAAGACGTGACGATTGCCAAGGAGATTGCAAAGGGCATTCGCACTTCGAGCGGCGGGCTCCCGGCGGTGCAGGCCTCGGGTTTCGAGGTGACAGGGAAGGCTCAGGTATCGATGAACCTGCTCGATATCGATGTGACGTCCCCTGCGACTGTGTTCGCCGCCGTCGAATCGGCGGCCCGGCGGCGCGGCGTCGCCATCCTGAAGAGCGAGGTGGTGGGCCTGATCCCGGAGCGCGCCGTGCTGGGCGCGGCGGCGGCCTCTCTCAAGCTCCCCGACCCCGAGGCCCACCTGCTCGAGCGGAAGATCCGGGCGGCCGAGGGACCGACGCTCGACGGCTGGCTCGACGAGTTGGCGGGAGGGACGCCGGTCCCAGGAGGCGGCAGCGCCGCCGCGCTGGCGGGGGCGCTCGCCGGCGCGCTGGTCGCCATGGTGGCACGGCTTACGGTGGGACGGAAGGCCTATGCCAGCGTGCAGGGGCGTGCGACGGAGATCCTGGTCGAGGCGGAAGCCCTGCGCTCTCAGCTACGCCGTCTGGTGGACGATGACGCGGCCGCCTATGGGAAGGTCGGCGCGGCCTATCGGCTCCCCAAGGACGACCCGCGCCGCACGCGCGCGGCCGACGAGGCGCTCGTCGGGGCGGCGCAGACGCCGCTCGCGATGGCACGCGGTGCCGCCCGGCTGGTCGCGCTCTCGAAGGAGATCGGAACGATCGGCAACCGGAACGCACACTCCGATGCCTTGGTGGCCGAGGCGCTGGCCCGCGCGGCGCTCGCCGGGGCGGTGGAAAACGTCAGGGTGAACGTCCAGTCGCTCTCGGAGCCGGGGTTGGGCAGATCGCTGCTGGACGAGGCAGAAGGCCTGGTGAGGCAGGTCGGCCAAACGTAGGGGCGCAGCATGCCGCGCCCCTACCCGTCAGTCCGCAGTGGTCAGCACGCGGGGTGGGCCGCCGTTCTCGAGGATGGCGACGGTATGCTCGAAGTGCGCCGAGAGCGACCCGTCCTCGGTCACCACCGTCCATTTGTCGTCCAGGGTGCGGATGTCCGCACCGCCGACGTTCACCATGGGCTCGATGGCGAGCGTCATGCCGGGCATGAGCCGGGGACCGCGCTTCGGCTTGCCGTAATTCGGTATCTGCGGGTCCTCGTGGAACGCCGAGCCGATCCCGTGTCCCACCAGCTCCCGCACCACCGAGTAGCCCGCGCCTTCCGCCACCTCCTGCACCGCATGGCCGATGTCGCCCACGTGGTTGCCGGCCCGCGCCTGGGCGACGCCCGCCGCCAGGGCTTCCTGGGTGACCGCGAGCAGCCGCTCCGCCTGCGACGTCACTTTCCCGACCGGGAAGGACGCGGCCGAGTCCGCGTGCAGGCCGTCCAGCCAGACCCCGACGTCCACGCTCAAGAGGTCCCCTTCCTTGAGCACGCGGCGGGCCGACGGGATGCCGTGGACGACCTCCTGGTTGATCGAGGTGCACAGCGTGGCGGGGAAGTCGTACAGTCCCTTGAAAGACGGGCGAGCGCCGGGGTGCGAGCGGATGAACTCCTCGGCAGCGCGATCGAGCTGCTCGGTGGACACGCCGGGGCGCACCTGGCGCGCGACCAGGGCCAGCGTTTCCGCCACGATGCGGCCGGCGGCGGCCATGGTCTCGATCTCGCGCGGCGACTTGATGGTGATCATCGCCCGATGACGCGCTGGATCTCGGTTGCGATCTGGTTCACGGCGCCGGTTCCCAGCACGCGGTGCACAATGCCGCGTTGCGCGAAGTGAGCGATGAGCGGGGCCGTATCGCGCTGGTACACCTGCAGGCGGGTCTTGACCGCCTCCGCCGTGTCGTCGGACCGACTCTCCTGCGCGGCCCGGGCGAGCAGCCGGCGGACCAGCTCTTCTTCGGGTACATCGAGCAACAGGATGGAGTTCAAGCGCTGGCCGCGCTCCGCGAGGGTGCGATCGACCAGCTCGGCCTGAGCGGCAGTGCGGGGGAAGCCGTCGAGCACCGCCCCCCGCTGAGCCTCGGGCTTCGCGAGCTCTTCCTTGATCAGGGAGAGAATGACGGCATCGGGGACGAGCTTCCCATCGTCCATGAACTTCCTGGCCTCGCGTCCGAGCGGCGTGCCGGCAGTGACCGCGGCGCGGAGGATGTCCCCCGTCGTGATCTTCGGCAGCCTGAGCCGCTCCGCGAGGATCTTGCCCTGTGTGCCCTTCCCCGAGCCCGGCGCGCCTAAGAGGAGGATGAACACCGCACGCCTACATGTACCGCTGCTGGCGGCCGCGGAACTTGACGCGCCCTTCCTTCATGAACCCGTCGTAGTGCCGCAACAGCAGGTGCTGCTGCACCTGCGTGACGGTGTCGAGCGCGACACCCACGACAATGAGCAGCGCGGTGCCGCCGAAACCGAACGGCATGTTGAACGTGTTCGACACGACGATCGGCAGCATGGCTACGATCGTGAGGAAGATCGCGCCCGGGAACGTGATGCGGGACAGGACGTCGTCGATGTAATCCGCCGTGGGCGCGCCGGGCTTCACGCCCGGAATGAAGCCGCCCTGCTTCTTCAGGTTCTCAGCCAGGTCCACGGGGTTGAATATGATCGACGTGTAGAAGTACGCGAAGAAAATGATCAGCAGCGCGCTCGTGATCAGATACACCGGCGAGGTGACGCTGAAGTACTCGGCGAGATGCTTCAAGGTCTGATTGCCGCTGAAGGCCGCGATCGTCCCGGGCACGATGATGAGTGACTGGGCGAAGATGATGGGCATCACGTTCGCGGTGTTGAGCCGCAACGGGATGAAGGTCTTCTGGCCCTCGCGGATCCGCCCTCGCCCCATCACCTTGCGTGGGATCTGAATGGGGATGCGCCGCGCCGCGACCGTGACCGCCACCGTGCCGGCGACCACCAGCACCATGACCGCGAGCACGATGATGAGCTTCGGAAACGTGAGGCTGCCGGCCTGGAGCGCGTCTATAGTGCGGATCGTCTCGGGCCAGATCCGCTCCACGATCGAGAAGAAGATGAGAAGGCTCGCCCCGTTGCCGATGCCGCGCTCCGTGATCTGCTCGCCCAGCCACATGACGAACACGCCGCCGGTGGTGAGCGTGAGCACCGTGGTCAGGCGGAAGAAGAATCCCGGACCTGCCACGGCGCCCGGGATCTGCTCGGTGAAGAGCCCGTACCCGTACGCCTGGAAGAGGCACAGCACGACGGTGAGGTAGCGCGTCCACTGCGTGAGCTTTTTCCGGCCCTCCTCGTCGCGCTGCATCTTCTCGACGACGGGGAACACCGGCGCGGCCAGCTGGAAGACGATGCTCGCCGAGATGTACGGCATGATGCCGAGCGCGAACACCGTCGCCCGGCCGAAGCTTCCGCCTGCGAACAGGTCGTACAGGCTGAACAGCGTGCCCTGACCCTGATTCCGCAGGAAATCGGCGAGGGCCTGGACGTTCACGCCGGGGGTGGCGATGTGCGCCCCCACGCGGTACACGACCAGGCACAGGAGCGTGAAGAGGATTTTCTCCTTCAGCTCCGGAACTTTGAACAGGTTGGGCAGTCTCGGGGCGGTCACGGGCTCAGCTCGCGATAGTGCCGCCCGCCTGCTCGATCTTCGAGCGGGCCGAGGCCGACACCGTCACGCCCTTCACGCTGAACTTGCGCTCCACGTCGCCCATGCCGAGCAGCTTGATGGGGCGGTCCGGTCGGCGCACCAGCCCGGCACCGAACAGCGTCTCCGGTGTCACCTCGGCCCCCTCGGCGAGCTGGCCCAGGTGACGGACGTTGACCACCTGTGCCGCCTGCTTGAACGGGTTGGTGAAGCCCCGCTTCGGGATGCGGCGGATGAGCGGCATCTGGCCGCCCTCGAAGCCGGGGCGCGTCTGCCCGCCCGAGCGCGCGGTCTGGCCCTTGCCGCCCCGCCCCGCCGTCTTGCCGATCCCCGAGCCCGGGCCGCGCCCCTTGCGGATGCGCGCGCGATGCGATCCGGGCGGTCTCCGCAGAGTCGAGAGGGTGAGGTGCGGGAGCTCGGGCCTGGCCGCCTTCGCCCGTGGCTTCGCCTTAGCCTTCGTTCTCGCCTTCGGTCTCGTCTTCGCCTTCGGCTTCGCCATGCCTATTCCCCTGCCTTTGCCTTCGCGGGCGTCACCTCGACCAGGTGGCGCACCTGATACAGCATACCCCGGAGGGACGGGCGATCCTGTTTCACAACTTCCGCCTGGTGGTGCTTCAACCCCAGCGCTTCGAGCGTCCGCCGCTCGAAGGCGGGCCGCCCGATTCCGGAACGAACCTGCCGGATCCGCAGCTCACCCTTGCCGGGCGGCGGCAACGGCCGATCGCGCCCCGGCTTGCGCTTGCGGTATTTCCGAGTCGGGGGCAGCCTAGCCATGAGCCACTTCCTGGCGCGCCCGGTACGGGATGGCTTCGAGCTCGACACCGCGCTCCTTGGCGACGCGCCGCGCGGTCGTGAGGTGCTGCAGCCCATCCAGTGTGGCCCTTACCATGTTGTGCGGGTTGGTGGAGCCGAGGCTCTTGGTGAGGATGTCGCGCACGCCGGCGCACTCGAGCACCGCGCGCACCGGGCCGCCGGCAATGACGCCGGTCCCGGACGCGGCGGGCTTCAGGAGCACGCGCCCGGCGCCGTGATGGCCGATGATTTCATGCGGGATGGTCGTGCCCGCGAGCGGGATCTCGACCAGGCGGCGGCGGGCGGCTTCGACCGCCTTGCGCACCGCCTCGCTCACCTCGTTCGCCTTGCCGGTGGCGATCCCGACGCGGCCCTGCCCGTCGCCTACCGCAACGAGCGCATTGAAGCCGAAGCGCCGGCCGCCCTTTACTACCTTCGCGACACGGTTGATAGAGATCACGTTCTCGACGAGTCCGTCGCCCTCGCGCTGCCGCTCGCTCGAGTCGCGCCGTTCCCCTCCACGCCCGCGACCCCGGCCGCCCCGACCGCGACCGCGCCCTCCGCCCCCGCCTCCACCCCCCCCACCGCCACCACCGCCACCACCGCCGCCACCGCCGCCACTGCCACCACCGCCCGGAGCGCCGGCTGGGCGCTCCTCGTGTGCCGGCTCGCCCCCCGCGTGCGCCGTCTCCACCGGTCCGACCGTGCCGTTCGTCATTAGAGCTCCAATCCGCCTTTGCGGGCGCCGTCGGCCACCGCCTTTACGCGCCCGTGATACTGATAGCCGCCGCGGTCGAACACGACCTTGGTGATCCCCTTCTCCTTGGCCTTGGCCGCGAGCAGGCGTCCCAGTCCGAAGCTCTTGGCCGTCTTGCCCTTGCCCTCGACCTGGAGGCCCTCGGAGGTGTCTGCGGCCCCGACCAGTGTGACGCCGCGCCCGTCGTCCACGATCTGCGCGTAGATGTGCTTCGAGGAGCGGAACACGACCAACCGCGGCCGCTCCGCGCTGCCCGCCACTTTACGGCGCACCCGGAGGTGCCGCCGGTAACGGCGGCTGGCCTGCGTCCGCACTTTATGAATCGTTCGCATGGTCTATTTCGCCGCCTGGGCGGTCTTGCCGGCCTTGCGCCGAACCTGCTCGCCCACGTAGCGGATCCCTTTGCCTTTGTAGGGCTCGGGCGGCCGGATCGCGCGGATCTCCGCCGCAACCTGGCCCACGAGCTCCTTGTCCACGCCCTCGATCTTCACGAGCACGTTGTTGTCCACCGAGATCTTGATCCCCTGCGGCGCGTGATACGGCACCGGATGGGAGAAACCGACCACCAGCTGCACGCCGAACGGCTTCGGCTCCGCCTTGTAGCCCACCCCTTGGATCTCGAGCGCCTTCGCAAACCCCTTGGTGACGCCGTCCACCATGTTGGCGACGAGCGTGCGGGTGAGTCCGTGGAGCGCCTTGTGCCGGCTCTCATCGGACGGCCGTCGCACGACGATCGTCTCGCCCTCCACCGCCACGGCCAGCTCGGCGTGGATCAACCGGCTGATCTCGCCTTTCGGGCCCTTCACGGTAATCCGCGTCCCGTCGAGCTGGGTGGTTACGCCCTTGGGAATGGGGATTGGCTTCCTGCCGATGCGCGACATGGGCCCGTCCTCCTACCAGACCAGCGCGAGCAGCTCGCCGCCGATGCGGGCGGTGCGCGCTTCGCGGTCCGTCATGAGCCCCTGCGGCGTCGAGAGAATCGCCATCCCGAGGCCGTTCTTGACGCGGGGGATCTCGCGCGCCTTGACGTAACGGCGCAGGCCCGGGGCGGATACGCGCTGCAGCTCGCGGATCACCGGGGCGTCGTTGTGATATTTGAGGTAGAGCCGCAGCAGCCCGTGACGCCCATCGTCCAGCACCTTGAAGTCCTGGACGTAGTGGTTGTCGCGGAGCAGCCGCGCGATCTCGACCTTCAGCTTCGACACCGGCATATCGACCCGGCGGTGGCCCGCCTGGCAGGCGTTACGCACCCGGGTAAGCATGTCGGCAACGGGATCAGTCATACTCATCTCTTGTTCCGTCCTTTTACCAACTGGCTTTGCGCACGCCGGGAATCTCCCCGCGCAGCGCGAGCTCGCGGAAACAAATGCGGCACAACCGGAACTTTCGGAGCGTGCCCCGGCTGCGGCCGCAGCGCTGGCACCGGTAGTAGCCGCGCACTTTGAACTTCGGCTTCCGCTTGACCTTCTCCATCCACGCCTTCTTCGCCATCCGATGTTCTCCTAAGCGACCGCGACGGGGGCTTCGCCCCGGAAGGGCATCCCCAGCTCGCGCAGCAGGGCCAGGGCCGTGTCGTCCCGCCCGGCGCTGGTCACGAACGTGATATCCATCCCATGGATCTTCTCGACCTTGTCGTAGTCGATCTCCGGGAAGATCATTTGCTCCTTGATGCCGATCGTATAGTTGCCCCGGCCGTCGAAGCTGTCGGTCGGCAGCCCGCGGAAGTCGCGCATGCGCGGCACCGCGATCGTGATGAACCGGTCCAGAAACTCGAACATCCGCGCCGCGCGCAACGTCACCGAGCAGCCGACCGGCATGCCCTCGCGCAAATTGAAGTTGGCGATCGCCTTCTTGGCGCGCGTCACCACCGGCTGCTGGCCGGTAATGGCGGCGAGCTCGGCCACGGCCGACTCGAGCGCCTTGGGGTTCTTGGACGCATCCCCCATCCCCACGTTGAGCACGATCTTCACGAGCTTGGGGACCTCGTGGGGATTCGTCAGCCCGAACTGCTGCGCCAGCTTCGACCGCACCCGCTGCGCGTAGTATTCGTGCAGGCGGGGCGGGGGCGCCGGCTCCGGTGGCGGGCCTTCCGGCTCGGCCGGCGCCGGCTTGCCCTCGGCCGGCTTTTTGCCCTTCTGCTTGTCCTTCTGCTTCTCCTTCTGCTTCGGCTGGGGCGCCGCCGGGGCCTCCGCCGGAGTCACGTCGGCAGCCTTCGGCTCCTGACCCTGGGGTGCTTCCCCCGGGTCAGCCGGCCGGGCCTGCTTCGGTTCCTGCTCTTTCGCGTCCGCCATGGGCTATTTCGCTTTCACGCGCGGAATCGGCTGGCCGGACTTCACCGCGATCCGCTGCACCGTGCCATCCTTGTCCGCGCGCCGCCGCACCCGCGTGGGCTCCCCGGATTTGGGGTCGAGCAGCATGACCTTCGAAGCCGCGATCGGCGCCGTCAGCTCGATGATGCCGCTCTCGTCGTTCGGGTTGGTGGCGCGTTTGTGCTTCTTCACGATGTTCACGCCCTCCACCTCCACCCGGAATTCCGTGGGAAACACGCGGAGCACTTTCCCTTCCTTGCCGCGATGCTCGCCCGAGATTACGCGCACCGTGTCGCCCTTCGCGATGTGCATCTTATGGCGCTCAGGCTCTCGGCGCTCGGCGCGGACGCGGCTCTTCTTGTAGACCAGCGGCTTCATGTCAGATCACCTCCGGCGCGAGCGAGACGATCTTCATGAACCGCTTGTCGCGCAGCTCGCGCCCTACCGGTCCGAAAATGCGGGTCGCGCGCGGCTCGCCCTGATCGGTGATGAGCACCGCGGCGTTCTCGTCGAAACGGATGTAGGAGCCATCCTTGCGCTTGGTCTCCTTGGCCGTGCGTACGATCACCGCCTTCACCACCTCGCCCTTCTTGACCTGGCCGGTGGAAATGGCGTCCTTGATCGTCACGACGACGATGTCACCCAGCCCCGCGTAGCGGCGCTTGGACCCGCCGAGCACGCGGATCACGAGCGCTCGCCGCGCGCCCGAGTTGTCCGCGATCTTGAGAATCGATTCCTGCTGTACCACGGTTCCCCCTCCTGGTCCCCGCCGCTACTTCGCGCGCTCGACTATGTCGACCACGCGCCACCGTTTGGTCTTCGACAGCGGCCGCGTCTCGACGATCCGCACCGTGTCGCCCGCCTTGGCGCCCTTGTCGTCGTGCGCGGCGACCTGCTTGGTGCGAACGATCTGCTTGCCGTAAAACCCGTGGGCGAAGCGGCGGGTCAGCGTGACCGTCACGGTCTTCTGCATCTTGTCGCTCACCACCACGCCCGTCCGAACCTTGCGCCGCCCCCTCATGCCCGCTTCCTCTCTGACAGAATGGTGTGGATCCGCGCGATCTCGCGGCGGATGGCGCGCAGCTGCAAAGGGTTTCCGAGCGCCTCGGTGGCGCGGCGGAATCCCAGGCGGAAGCGCTCCTCGGTCAACACGACGAGCTGCTGCTCCAGCTCATCGGTTTTCATCTCCCGCAGCGCCTCGGGCTTCTTCCTCGGCATGCTAGCGCTCCTCCCGCTTCACGAACTTCGACTTGATCGGCAGCTTGGCGGCGGCGAGCGCCAGCGCCTCGCGCGCCAGATTCTCGGCGATCCCCTCGAGCTCGAACATCACCCGGCCCGGCTTGACCACCGCGACCCAGCCTTCGGGGTTGCCCTTGCCCTTCCCCATGCGCGTCTCGGCCGGCTTCTTGGTGATCGGCTTGTCGGGGAACAGCCGGATCCACACCTTGCCGCCGCGCTTCATCTCACGCGTGAGCGCCACGCGCGAGGCCTCGATCTGGCGGTTCGAGATCCACCCCGGCTCGAGCGCCATCAGCCCATAATGGCCGAACGCGACGGTGTTGCCGCGCGTAGCCATCCCCTTGGTGCGGCCCTTGAACCGCTTGCGGAACTTGACCCGCTTCGGTGCCAGCATGGGTCCTCCGTCAGACTCCCGTCGAGTACGTGCGGCCCGACAGCTCTTCGGTCATCTCGCGCGTGAAGATCCACACCTTCACGCCGATGGTGCCGTAGGTCGTCTTTGCCGTCGACGTCGCGTAGTCGATGTCGGCGCGGAGCGTGTGCAGCGGCACCCGCCCCTCGTGGTAGCCCTCGGTGCGCGCAATCTCGGCGCCGCCCAGGCGACCCGCCGTCTTGATCTTGATCCCCTGCGCCCCCATGCGCATGGCGCTCTGCACCGCGCGCTTCATGGCGCGCCGGAACGAGATGCGCTGCGTCAGCTGATGCGCCACGGAGTCCGCCACCAGCTGGGCGTCGAGCTCCGGCCGCTTGATCTCCTCGACGTTGATGCCCACTTCCTTGCCGGTGAGCTGGGCCAGCTCGTCCCGCAGCTTGTCCACCTCCGCCCCGCGCTTGCCGATCACCACGCCCGGGCGGCCCGTGTGTACCGTGACCGTGACCTTCCCCGGCTTGCGCTCGATGTGGATGTCGGCGATGGCCGCATGCGAGAGCCTGGTCTTCAGGTACTTGCGGATCAGGTCGTCTTCCTTCAGGAGCTCGGGGAAGTCGTGGCGCGCGTAATAGCGCGAGCGCCAGGGCTTGATGATCCCGAGCCGGAACCCGTAGGGATGTGTTTTCTGGCCCACTTATTTGCCCTCTTTCTTCGTCTTAGACTTGCCGCCCGCCTTCTTGGCCTTGGGACGCTTGCCCTTGGTCTTCCCCGCCCTCACGGGCGGGGCTATGGCATCCGCTTTCGCCCCGGCCTTTGCAGGCGTGTCCTTTGGCGCCCGGGACTCCGCGTCGCCTTCCACGTGGATCTCCACGTGACTGGTGCGCTTCTTGATAGGCGTGGCGCGACCCATCGCCGCCGGGCTGAACCGCTTGAGGGTCGGCCCTTCGTTCACGACCGCGTATTTGACGCGCAGCCGGTCCACGTCGAGCGCCGTGTTTTCGCGCTGCGCCCGCTGCTCGGCGTTCGCCACCGCCGACTTGAGCACCTTGTGGATCTGCTTCGCGGCCAGCTTCTTCGAGAACCGCAGGATGGCATACGCCTGCGGCACCGCCTGGCCCCGGATCTGGTCGATCACGAGGCGCATCTTCCGCGCCGATTGGCGCACCGTCCGCTGGATCGCTCGCGCTTCCATCGCTTATGCCTTGGCCGGCGGCGCTTCAGCGGCGGCCGCGGCGGCCTCTTCGCGCTCCTGCGCCGAGCCCTTAGCGGAGTGGCCGCGGAACAGGCGTGTCGCCGCGAACTCGCCCAGCTTGTGCCCCACCATGTTCTCGGTGATGTACACCGGGATGAACTTGTTCCCGTTGTGCACCGCGAGCGTGTGGCCCACGAAGTCCGGCGTGATGGTCGAGCGGCGCGACCAGGTCTTGAACACCTTCTTCTCGTTCTTGTCGTTCAGGGCCGTGATCTTCACGAGGAGCGACGGCTCCACGTACGGCCCCTTTTTGACCGAGCGTCCCATTACTGTGTCGCCTTCCCGCGCTTGCGTCCGCGCACGATCAGTTTCGTCGACGGCTTCTTCTTGTGTCGCGTCTTTTTGCCCTCGACCTTGCCCCACGGATTCGTCGGGGGCCGACCACCGGAGGTTTTCCCTTCGCCGCCCCCCAGCGGGTGGTCGACGGGGTTCATCGCCACGCCTCGCACCCGCGGATTGCGGCCCAGCCAGCGGCTCTTCCCGGCCTTCCCGATCGAGAGCAGCTCGTGCTCGGGATTGCCGACCTCGCCGATCGTGGCGAGGCACTCGCCGCGCACCATCCGCATTTCGGTGGAGCGCAGGCGCAGCGTGACGTAATTGCCTTCCTTCGCCACGACCTGGATGCCGGTGCCGGCGGAGCGGGCCAGCTGGCCCCCGCGGCCGATCTTGAGCTCCACGTTGTGCACCGTGGTGCCGAGCGGGATCTCGAACAGGGGCATCGCGTTCCCGACCCGAATGTCCGAGCCCGGACCCGACACGACGGTGTCGCCGACGGCGAGGCCCTTGGGAGCGATGATGTAGCGCTTCTCGCCATCCGCGTAGTGCAGCAGCGCGATACGCGAAGTCCGGTTGGGGTCGTACTCGACCGACGCCACCTTGGCGGGAATGCCGAACTTCTCCCGCCGGAAGTCGATTCGCCGATAGCGGCGCTTGTGTCCCCCGCCCTGCCACCGGTTGGTGATGTGGCCCTTGTTGTTGCGCCCGCCCGTCCGCCGCAGCGGCTCGAGCAGCGACTTTTCGGGCTCGCTCTTCGTGACGTCGGCGAAGTCGGAGACCGAGCGGAACCGCGTGCCCGGCGTCATCGGTCGAAACTGTCGGATGCCCATATCAGCCCTCGAACACGGCGATCGCGTCGCCTTCTTTGAGTGTGACGATCGCCTTCTTCCACGCCGAGCGGCGGCCCGCCCGGCCCGTGGAGAGGCCGCCGGTGCGGCGCCGCGCGCGCACCACCAGGGTGCGCACGTCGGTCACGGTGACCTTGAACAGCGCCTCGATCGCCGCCCGGATCTGCGGCTTGGTCGCGGCCGTGTCCACGCGGAAGGCGTACTCCTTGCGGGCCTGATACGCCGCCGAGGATTTCTCGGTGATGACGGGGCCCACGATCAGGCGGTGTTGATCAGGCATCGGCGGTCTCTCCCTCGGCCTTCGCCGGCGACTCGCTGCCCTCCAGCGCCGGCAGCTCCACCACCACCGCGTCCGCCCACAGGATCTCGTACGCCGTGGCGTCCACGAACCGCATCACGTGGACGTCGGGGATATTCCGCCCCGAGAGGTAGACGTTGTAGGAGCTGGCCGCGCCGGCCGTGAGCACCAGTACTTTCTTCTCCGCGACACCCAGCTTCCCGAGCAGCTCGGCCAGCGTCTTGGTCTTCGGCTTCTCGTACTCGAGCGAGTCGATCACGAACAGGGCTTCCTCGCGGGCCCGTGCGTTCAACGCCGATTTCTTCGCGAGCTGGCGCACCTTCTTCGGGATGCCGAGCCGGTAGTCGCGCGGATGGGGCCCGAACACGATCCCACCGTGCCGCCATTGCGGGGAGCGGGTCGAGCCCTGCCGCGCCCGGCCGGTACCCTTCTGGCGCCACGGCTTCTGGTTGCCGCCCGAGACCTCGGCCCGCGTCTTGGTGTCGTGCGTGCCCTGACGCTGGTTCGCGAGATACGTGACCACGGCACGATGCAGCACGTGCTCGTTCACCGTGCCGTCGAACAGCGCGGCCGGCAGGGGCACCGACTTCTTCTTCGCGCCGGCGGCGGAGTAATGCGGCGCCTCAATCATGGCGGCTCGGCCCTCCCTGTTTGCGCACGGTGAGGAGGCCGTTCATCGGCCCCGGCACCGACCCGCCCAGAAACAGCAGGTTCCGCTCGGCGTCCACTTTCACGACGCGCAGCCCCAGCTCGGTGAAGTTGCGCGCCCCCATGTGCCCGGGCATGCGCTTCCCCTTGATGATGCGCGACGGATCGGTGCCCGGCGCGATCGAGCCGGGCTTGCGATGGCGCGTATTGCCGTGAGTTTCGGGGCCGCCGTGGAAGTGGTAGCGGTGCACCACACCCTGGAACCCCCGACCCTTGGTCACGCCCGTGACCTTGACGCGGTCGCCGGCGGCGAAGATCGCCACGGTCACCGTTTCCCCGGCCTTGGGCGCCTCTCCTGTAGAGGCGGCGAGCGGGAAGCTCTCCAGCACGCGGGGCGCGATCTCCAAACCGGCCTTCTTCACGTGACCCGCCAAGGCCTTGGCGGTCCGTTTCGGCTTCTTCGCACCGAAGCCCAGCTGGACCTGCGACTGGCCCACCTGCACCACGGGGCACGGCCCCGCCTCGATGATCGTCACGGGCACGTGCGTGCCTTCCGCGTCGAACACGCGGGTCATACCGAGTTTCCTGCCGATCAATCCCGTCATTGGCCTGACCTCACTGCACTTTGATCTCGACGTCCACGCCGGCCGGCAAATCGAGCTTGGTCAGGGCGTCCACGGTCTGGGACCGCGTATCCAGGATGTCGATCAGCCGCTTGTGCGTCTTGAGCTCGAATTGCTCGCGGCTCTTCTTGTCGATGTGCGGGCTGCGGAGCACCGTCCACAGCTGCCGCTTGGTGGGCAGCGGGATGGGCCCCGAGACCTGCGCCCCGGTCTTTTCCGCGGTGCGCACGATGTCGGCCGCGGCCTGATCGATCAGGGCGTGGTCGAACGCTTTGAGACGAATTCGGATTCTGCCCGCCATAGAGTCCTCGCTACTTCAAGATCTTGGTGGCCACGCCGGCGCCGACGGTGCGGCCGCCTTCGCGGATCGCAAACCGCAGCTGCTCCTCCATCGCGATCGGCGTGATCAGCTCGATCGTCATCTTCGTGTTGTCCCCCGGCATCACCATCT
>WNFP01002956.1_pt1 | contig 21015 bp, 15 predicted proteins | sample 5400201 | NCBI WGS metagenome assembly WNFP01 (sample SAMN13153355, study PRJNA577476) | soil metagenome | isolation source: 115 cm saprolite under Madrone tree | place: USA:California | collected 2016-06-14
AAAAGACAACATACACAAATCCGGGCCGGCTGCCTCGCTCCGTTCAGGCAACGAATCGGCAGCGTGATCTGTGGCAGGGGAGAAAAAAGAGTATGACGAGGGCGCTCATGCAATCTTGGGGAAAGACGACGCTTGTAATTTCCATGTTTCTTACGTCAATGCTGGCGGCGAGTGTACCGGCCTCCGGACAGCAGGTCCGCGGCACGCCGGGTTCGCCGAGCGCCACGACCAGCATCGATGGTAAACAAATCCCCCCACCGCCGCCGAAATTCGGAGGCGTCATCAAGCAAGACGCCAAGGATTCCACGACGTGGTGGCCGCCTCGCGTGGTGCCGCCCAAGGGCGCGCCCAACGTGCTGCTCATCATGACCGATGACCAAGGTTACGGTGTGCCGGGCACGTTTGGCGGCGTCATTCCGACGCCGGCGCTGGATCGGATCGCCAACGCGGGACTGCGCTATACACAATTCCATTCCACTGCTCTTTGCTCGCCCACACGGGCCGCACTTATCACCGGCCGCAACCATCACTCGGTCGGCTTCGGTGTCGTCAGCGAAATAAGCACGGGATACCCGGGCTACGACTCGGTCATCGGTCCCGACAACGCAACAATCGGCGAAATCCTTAAGGAGAATGGATACGCTACGTCGTGGTTTGGCAAGAACCATAACACGCCAGGCTACCAGCAGAGCCCGACGGCCGGTCCCTTCAACCAGTGGCCGGTCGGTATGGGGTTTGAATATTTTTACGGGTATATGGGTGGTGAGACAGACCAGTGGACGCCCTACCTTTTTCAGAATACGACGCCAATATCTCCGTGGATCGGCAAGCCCGGCTATAACCTCACCACCGACTTGGCCGACGAGGCCATCAAATACATGCGCGATCTGAACGCGTCAGCACCCGACAAGCCGTTCTTCCTTTACTACGTACCCGGCGGCAGCCACTCGCCGCACCAGCCGACCCCAGAATGGATTGAGAAGTTCAAAGGCAAGTTCGACATGGGCTATGAAAAGATGCGCGACCAGATCTTTGAAAACCAGAAACGGCTTGGCGTAGTTCCCGCCACTACCCAACTCACACCCTGGCCAGAGGGCATTCCAAAGTGGGATTCGCTTACGGAAGTACAAAAGAAACTCTATGCGCGCCAGGCCGAGGTATATGCAGCTTACACAGCTTACACAGACTACGAGATTGGCCGGGTCATTCAAAACGTGCAAGACATGGGCAAGCTTGACAACACGCTGATTATCTACATCGATGGCGATAACGGCACCAGCGCCGAAGGCACCACGGAAGGTACATTCAATCAGATGACTGCCTACAACGGAATTCTAAAGGTTCCAGAACCGCTTCAGTTATTGCATTACAACGATTGGGGATCAGATAAGAGCTACCCGCATATGTCCGTAGGATGGGCTTGGGCATTCGATACGCCCTTCAAATGGACCAAGCAGGTAGCTTCACACTTCGGAGGAACGCGGCAGGGCATGGCGATTTCATGGCCAGGCCACATTAAAGATGTGGGCGGGATTCGCACGCAGTTTCACCACATGATTGATATCGTGCCGACAATCCTCGAAGCCACCGGAATACAAGCGCCCGACTTAGTCAACGGGATAAAACAAAAGCCGATCGAAGGCGTGAGCATGGCGTACACATTTGATAAGGCCAATGCGAGCGCACCCTCGAAACGCGAGACGCAGTATTTCGAGATGCTCGGCAACCGCGCGATATACCACCAGGGTTGGGTCGCTGCGACTACGCCGCCTGCCCCGCCCTGGGTCATGGGGCAGGCCAAGATGCCGGAGGTCACCACCGGTTACACGTGGGAACTCTACAACATTGCCGAGGACTACTCGGAAAACAACGACTTGGCGGCGAAAAATCCCTCCAAGCTAAAAGAGTTGCAGGCGCTGTTCCTTACGGAGGCGGCGAAATACAACGTGTTCCCAATGGACAACTCGCTCCAGTCGCGTTTACTGACGGCAAGACCGAGCGCGGTCTCCGGGAAAACCGAATTCACCTATACGGGTGAGAATATCGGCATTCCTGTCGGCAATGCTCCCGACATTTTGGATAAAGACTTCAGAATTACTTCGGCCGTCACTATCCCTGAGGGCGGAGCAGAGGGCCTGATCGTCACGATGGGCGGTCGCTTCGGCGGTTACGCGCTCCTCCTGAGTCATAGCTTTAATTGGTGGTTCAAGAGCAGCTTATTTAAAACACTGGGCGTGGGATTGTTAGCGCTGGGGTTGCTGCTCACCTTGCTTGGCAGATCCAGAAAATGGGGTCGCTCGGGAATGCGGATTGGCTATTCTCTTGTGCTTCTTTCTGCACTCTGGGTACTCGCTGTGTTTGCTACCGATATTTTTGGCTTGGGCAGAGGCAGACCGGTGTTTGTTTACAACCTCCTCGACCTGGAACGCTTCAGGTGGAAAGGTCTCGACTCACTAAGCGCAGGCAAACACACCATCGTGTTCGACTTCAAATACGACGGGCCTGGTCCAGGTAAGGGTGGCACTGGCGTTCTCTCGATAGATGGCAAGGAAGTAGATCGCAAGACGATCCCGCACACGATTCCAGCCGTCATGACGATGGACGAAACATTCGATGTTGGTGTCGATACCCGAACGGCCGTAGATTTCACCTACGAGGTTCCATTTCGCTTCAACGGCACGATCGACAAGCTGACCTTTAACCTCGGGCCACGGCAATGGTCGGAACTTGACAGGAAGACTGTAGAGGAGATGGTGGCCAGAGCCAGGGACTAAGCAGGCAGCGTTCAAAAAAGGAGATTACGCGATGAGCCAGAACCACTTTACTCTCGGCTTTCCCTTGAAATCGCCCGCCGACGCAGCGGTTCTGGCGGAGCAACTTTCAACATTGATGCCGGCACTTTTCCAGGCGGCGGACACTATCGGCACGATTCACTACTCGCGCTTTACGATTCTGAGCGAGAAGACGCTGCTATTTCTTGGCGACTTCGACGGCGAGTTCAAGCAACTCATGGCCGAGCTCGCCAAGCATTCCGGACCGGTGTTCGACGCCATCTTCCAATACGTGGTCGATCCGCCTCTCACTCCGGTCGCCGATCACACAGACACGTTCGTCGAATGGACCGCAGATCATTTCGTCGATGCGATAAATATCTACACCGCCTACCCCGGCATAACAGCCAAGGAAATTAAGGCCTTAGCGGTTGCCGCGGACGTTTCTGGTGCGATTGAACAACGCCCATTCCTGGTAGTCCTGCCAATTAAATCGAAATTTGCCTTCCGAGAAGTTCAATTGCTCCTGCGCGTCAGGGGGAGCGGAACGACGAAGGACCTGAACAAAGTCGGCACACCCCATTTTGCACAGTTCGTGCCGCTAGAGGACAACCAGATTGGTTTCTTTACTGTGTACGACGGTTCCTTCGAAACCTACATCGCGGATTTTACTAAGAACATCGGCCAGGTCTTCGACCTTTTGTTCAAGTTCACCAAGGGCGCGCCTCCTTCTCCGTGCAGAAAGCACCTCCAGGAATTTATTAACTTCGCAGCGGGTGCAAACCGCACTCCGATTGGCTTCTACCAGGCATACCCAGGCCTATCGGTTCAGGACATCCACGCCTTGATCGCCGATAGCAAATCACACGCAGCCTCGGCCGATTAGCAAAATTCGCAGCGTCCAGACGTGGCTGTTATTGACGAGGAGTCACGAAAGAAATTCAATCAGGAGAAACGCAGTGAGCCCGGACAACAGAACACAGTCGCCAAAGGCAAAGGACAGCGGCGGACTTCTCCGCCGTGTATTAGGCCTCGGAGGGCCGGAGAAACCGGGGAACGGTGCTCATTCTGGAACAACGAAAAAGTCCACACTCGACCTTGCTGACATTCAGGGATTCATTCTTCGCGGTTACAGGATGCCAATGGTACGCCATTTCTTGCTCACGGTTGGCGTCCCAGCCCAGGCACGCAAGATGCTTGGGCGTCTCGTAAACGGCGACGAATCTGATTCACCGCAGATCACCACAGCTGAGGACTGGCACGTTGGGTTCGAGCCGGGGCCAGGCGATGACACTACGGAGCCTCCACGTCGCAAGCCCGACTATTGCCTTAACGTGGGCATTACCTGGCCCGGACTAATCGCGCTTGAGATCAAGGATCGCGTCCCAACGCTCTCGTTCAAGTCGTTCAGCGCGTTCGTTGCCGGAGCGGCCGATCGAGCAGGATTGGTAGGCGATACCGGAGCAAGCGCTCCTCAAAACTGGATCGGTGATTTCGGAAAGGGAAGCGATCACGTCCTGGTGACACTTCATGCGATCAGTCCGGACTCCATGAAATTCTATAGCGATCGTCTGGTTGGCATGTTCTGCGAAGGAGATTCCTTTCGCGAGATCTGGCGTACCGACGGGATGGCCTGGATAGAAATGAAGGATGGCAAGCCCGAATTCACTTCCAAAGTCCCTTTTGGATACACCGACGGTATCAGCATGACCACCATCCTTGGCGGTCCGGAACGATACCCACTGGATCACCAGCAACCGTGCGAGCCCTGGTTATTCGTTTTGCAGGACGAGGCCGAGAATTACTTCGTGCCGCAGCCGCCGGAACTCGGTCGCAACGGCAGCTTCGCTGTCTTCAAGATGATCATGACAGATGTTGTTGGCTTCGAGAATTTCCTGCAATCTAACAAGGACCACATCGATCCTGAACTTCTTGCCGCCAAAATCTGCGGACGCTGGCGCAACGGCGTTCCGCTTGCGTTGTCCCCAGAGACGGATAGCCCTCCGGGCGGAATTCCTCTCCAACAACTGAACGACTACGAATATGTGAACGCGGATGGGTCAGGCGATCCTAAGGGACTCCGTTGTCCCGTTGGCGCGCACATGCGGCGCATAAATCCTCGTGGTCAGCCAGTCACTGGTCAGGGTCAACCCGGCGGCAGCAACAATACTCACCGGCTCATCCGTCGCGGCATGCCCTATGGACCGAACTATGACCCCAAGCTACCGTACGACGACATTGAGCGCGGGCTTCTCGGTTATTTCATCAACTCCAGCATCGAGAACCAGTATGAATTCGTGCTGGGGCATTGGGTAAATGACAGCGAATTCGCAGGGGCGGTCAGGTTGCCGCCTAAATCCAGGGATCCGATGATCGGCACCCAGGACCCCGCGGAGAGTATTTTCGTGATTCCGCAGGCGAATGGCGCGCCTTCGATCAAAGTCACGGGGTTCTCAACCTTCATTACCACGAAAGCCGCCGCGTACTGTTTCCTGCCAAGCATCACGGCGATCAAATTCATTGCCCAATTGGGCTGAGAGGATTCTCCATGTTGTTTCTAACGAAATGGTTCGGAGTAACCGGCAGCGACGCCGATCGGAACCCCGAAAGGGAAAAATTTGAGATCGAGGAGATCATCCAGAAAACACTCTTGCTGCAGAAGAATGCTGCCGACCGCCAGCACCGCTCGCTTTGCCGTGGGACTCATGCGAAGGGAGTTTGCGCGCGAGGCCAATTCGAAGTAATGGATGTCACTCTCGGTCGGGACCCTGTGCTCGCGGGGCGGCTCGCAAAGGGGATTTTTGCAAACCCTGGCGTTTATCCCGCCGTGGTGCGGTTTGCAAACGCGGATCCGAATATTAACTCAGACTTCAAGCCCGACGTCAGATCGTTGTCCTTCGCGGTCGACATCTCTCGAGATGGCATGCCGGTCTCTCACGCTAACGGTGGCAGACAGGATTTCTCCCTGCAGAACACGACGACTCTACCGATTAATGACTCAACTGCATTTCTTGCGACCATGAAACTTCTTACGGCCTCGAACCCAGCCGCCGGTTTGTGGTCGCTGCCCTTCAGAGACAAGTTGCGGGTTCTCAGGACCCTCGCCATAGTGCAAGTACAAATACACCAGAAAATCAGACCCTATCAGCAACTTCGCTATGGGAGCAACGTTCCGTTTCGTCACGGACCAACCGATTTTGTAAAATATTCGGCAATTCCCATCTCGGACAATCCGGTACGTCCTCTGCAACCGCGCAACCCCAAGGGTCTGCAGGACGAACTGATACGGCATCTTAAGGAAGATGGAAAAATGAGCAGCTTCGATTTTGGAGTCCAGTTCCTCGACGCCGGCAGAATGACCTATTGGGGCAGCCATCAGGACACAAACTTCTGGATCGAAAATGCCAGTGTCGAATGGAAGGAAGCGGAAACGCCTTTCCACGTGGTCGGGCGCCTCACGCTTCTACGTGATTGCCAGCTTCGGCCGGATGCAGATGAAGCTACCTATTTTGATGTCACAGGGAACGCGACCCCTGACAGCACACCGGTTGGAAGCATTAATCGTGCCCGCTGGCCTTCCGAGGCTGCCAGCAGAAAAGCGCGCGCTGCTCACGCGGACACCGCTTGCGAACGATCAACTGCAGCGTCGTGTGCGCGCTGACTTAGAACCACGGGCGAGGCGGCGACAGCGTACAAGAGTTGAAAGAAGGCCTCGAAATGAAAATGGCGCCGCAAGCAAGCCGATGAGATGGCGGAAAGAAATGGGCGCCTTTCGCAAGCAGCAGCTGTCGCATTCTGATTCGCGAAGGGGTGGACCACAATCACTCCAAGGTGCAAACCCTCGGCCCCTGTCCGCAAGTATGAAGCGAATTCATAAACTGCTTTGGCTAGGCACAGTTCTTGCCTGTTTCGCATGCCTGCCCGCCCCCGCGCAAGACACCCAATTCATTCCGGAAGTCGATTCGCATCTCAAATTGAATTCCGCTGTTCGGACGTTTCTCGAGGCCAAAAATGACCGGGACGGCGGCGATTCGACGCAATTTGCCATAGGCCCGAGCGTTCAGTTCTATGTAAAACCCTTGCTCAAGCTTAAACATGTGACCGCTTTTGATCTGGACGATTCGAAATCAAGAGCGTTGGTCTTCGAAGTAGGATACCGCTACATCGTCGCGCCCGGTGCTCCGTCCGAGAATCGCATGTTGCTGGCTGTCACGTCGAACTTTCCATTAAAGGCTGGCTTCCATATCTCGGACCGCAACCGCGCGGATCTCGACTGGAAAAACGGCAGTTTCACGTGGCGTTATAGGAACAAATTGACGTTTGACCGCACTTTTTCGATCCGTTCTTACCATCTTATTCCGTATGTCGCCGCCGAACCATTTTACGAGAGTCAGTACGGCAAGTGGAGCACCACCTCGCTCTATGCGGGTTGTCTGTTTCCCGTGGGCAAACACGTCGAATTCAACACCTATTATGAGCATGACAACAACACTAACAAGCACCCGAATCAGCAAGTATCTTCGTTCGGGCTGGCTCTCTATCTTTTCTTTTCCCTGGAGAAAAAATAAATCTCAAGGTCAGACCACCATTCGCCTTAACCGCATCGATAGTGGATTATTTCCGAGCCGCCACCCGGGACTAGCCCTGAGAGTCAAAACGACTTAGGTTGCCCACCTCCATTTGCAAGTTACCCGCGAGCCGCGGTGCAGGTAGCTTGCCCCCCTGTGCACACGTCTAGCCGAGGGTCGTGCGGCGGATCTTTCCCCACGCGTTTCACGGGTCTCAACCTGTCAATACTGCCACTACCGATAAGTCCGCCAGGAGGCTAGGTTAGTTTCAAAACCAGGACCAATTGAAGAGAGAAACCGTGCGCAAATCCGTGAAGAATGGCCTACGGTCGAACGAGCAGCTTTTCCGTTCGATTTTCGAGAATTCGCAGATTGGTATCAGCGTCTTCAAGACCGGTAGCCAGGAAATTGTCTCCAACCGCGCACTACAAGAAATGTTGGGCTACACGGGAGAAGAGTTGAGCCGTCTGGAGCGATGGGACGAGATGGTTCCCCGGGAGGAGCGCGTCTCTTGCGCTCAGCGATATGCGGAGCTCATCCAGGGGAAGCGGGAGACGGACGAGTATGAACAACGTTTCATTTGCCGGGACGGCCGAGTCCTCTTTGCCAACGGAAGATTTCAGTTACTCAGGGATGCGGAAGGAAAGCCGCAATATGTCGTAGCTATGACGGAAGACGTCACGGATCGCACGCTGGCAGAAAAGGAACGAAACCTCGTCGCACTACGAATGCAGCTGTTGTTGGAATCCAGTGGCCAAGGGACCTATGGGATCGATCTGCAAGGGAAATGCACATTCATAAATCGCGCTACCTGCGAGATGGTCGGCTACCGTTCTGAAGAAGCCTTGGGCCGCAACATGCACGACCTGGTGCATCACCACAGGTCTGATGGCTCCCCCTATCCAGTGGATCAATGCCCTATATACCGCGCATTCAAGAAGGGGGAGGGCTGCCGCGTGGACAATGAGGTGATGTGGAGGCGGGACGGCACCCCGATCCCTGTCGAGTATTCCTCGTTTCCCATTCGTGAGGGTGGAAAGATCACTGGAGCTGTCGTCACGGTTGTTGATATCACTGACCGCAAGCGGGCGGAGGAAAAGTTGCAGGCGAGCGAGCAGCTTTTCCGCTCAATCTTCGAGAATGCTCAGATCGGCATCGGTGTCTTCAAGATCGATAGACAGGAACTTAGCCCCAATCGCGCGTTGCAAGAGATGCTGGGCTACTCCGAAAAAGAGCTCAGCCGCTTGCAAACGTGGGACGAGATTACTCATCCTGATGAGAGTGCTTTAGACGCGAAGCGCTATGCCGAACTCGTCCAGGGGACGCGTGAGAAGGACGAATGGGAACAACGCTTGGTTCGCAGAGACGGCCGCATCGTCATCACGAGCGTTAGATACTCTTTGCTCCGGGATGCGGCGGGCAGACCGCAGTATGTGGCCTCTTTGCAGGAAGATATTACAGAACGCAAGCGGCTAGAGGCGGATATCGTGGCGGCGAAGGAAGTCGCCGAAGCTGCCACGCAGGCCAAATCCAACTTCCTCGCCAATATGAGCCACGAGATCCGTACGCCGATGAACGCCATCCTCGGCATGACGCATCTCGCGCTGAAGACGGACCTGACGCACAAGCAGCGTGACTATCTGACGAAATCAAAGGCCGCCGCCCAGTCCCTCCTGGGCATCATTAACGACATTCTGGATTTCTCCAAGATTGAGGCCGGAATGCTGGATATGGAGAAGACGAATTTCGCCCTCGAAGAAGTGCTCGAGAACGTCTCCAGTGTGGTTAGCCAAAAGGCTCACGATAAGAATTTAGAATTCCTCATCGCTGCGCAGCATGATCTGCCTCCAAATCTCATTGGTGACCCGCTGCGGCTCGGTCAAATCCTGATAAATCTTGTCAACAATGCGGTGAAATTCACCGAACGTGGAGAGATCGGTGTGGCCGTGGCCCTGGCGGAAAAGGCTTCTGACAGAGCGAATCTGGAGTTTTCCGTACGGGACACGGGAATCGGCATGACGCCGGAACAATCGGCCCGTATGTTTCAACCGTTCAGCCAGGCCGACAGCTCCACCACTCGGAAGTACGGCGGGACGGGGCTGGGTCTCTCGATTTCCAAGAGACTTGTCGAACTGATGGGCGGCAATATCTGGGTCGAGAGCCGGTACGGCGCCGGCAGCACATTTCATTTCACTGCGTGGTTCGGGCTGGGGTCGGGCGAAACGAAGCGCAAGCACTTGATCCCGGACATCGCGGGCATCCGGGTTCTTGTTGTCGATGACAATGTGCAGGCCCGCGAGATCCTGAGCCATTCTCTAAAGGCACTCTCTCTCAGGGTCGAATCAGCTTCGTCTGGTGAAGACGCAATCCGCGAACTCGCCGGCGCCGATGAGTACGATCCCTATCGGCTTGTCATGATGGACTGGCGCATGCCAGGCATGGATGGCCTTGCGGCGAGCCGGATCATTAAGGCCGGCAACCGTTTCAAACACATACCCAAAATCGTGATGGTCACTGCGTTCGGGCGCGATGAAATCCGTACGCAAGCCGAAGAAATGGGGATTGACGGCTATCTGCTGAAGCCGGTCACTCCCTCGACACTTTACGACACCCTTTTAGAGTTATTTGGTGCTGCTGAGAACGAGGTTGGCCTCTCGCAAATCACAAGAGCCGCTGCAACTCTTCACGATGCCACTGGAATCCGCATACTGTTGGTCGAAGACAATGAGGTGAATCAGCAGGTGGCAACTGAACTTCTTGAGAGCGCGGGAGCCATTGTGAGGATCGCCAATCATGGCGGCGAAGCCGTGAGAATCCTGACAGAGGGCGAGCAGCCCGCACAGTTTGACATCGTGTTCATGGATCTCCAAATGCCCGGGATGGATGGTTTCACGGCTACCAGACTTCTTCGGGCCCATCCGCAGCTTCATGGACTTCCGATTATCGCCATGACGGCGCACGCTTTGGTGGAGGAGCGACAACGCTGCCTCGACGCCGGAATGAACGATCATGTTAGCAAGCCCATCGATCCCGATGCGCTGTTTGTGACGCTGATGCGTTGGGCGAAGCCGCGGAAAGTGCAAGCTGCCGGAGCCGAGGACAGAGCTGCAAAACCGGTCAACGAGATGATCCTCCCCGAAATTGATGGCGTTGACATGACAGGGGGCCTCAAGCGTGTTGCAGGGAACAAGCGACTCTACCGTGACCTGCTCATACAGTTCGCTGCCAAGCAGGCCGAAGTGAATTCGCAGATCCTGGCTGCAATCGAAAGCGGAGACAACAAACTACTGGAGCGAATCACCCATACGGTAAAAGGTGTTGCCGGAAATATCGGACTCGGAAGCGTATTTATTGCCGCGGAAAAGCTGGAGCGAGCCATTCGCGAAGTGGGTTTGGATGTCCCTACCATAACTGAAGAATTCACCCTGGTGATGAGCCGCCAAGCTCAGGCGATTCAGAATGTAATGCACGATGTCATGCTTGACTGGTCGGCGGAGAGAGAGACGATCTCAAACTTCGATCCGCTAACGGCATCAGCGGCGGTCGCGCACCTCCGGGCTCTCCTTGAGTCAAGCGACGCCGACGCTGAAGAGGCGTTTCATACCTTGGAAGATGCTCTCGGGGCTATCTGTGACAAATCGCGACTGTCTGCTTTCGGTGCGGCTATCAGCGAGTTTGATTTTGATACTGCACGGATGAAATTAGATGAGATCACAAAGGAATACAGTGCGAATTGGGAGCAGATAAAATGACCGGCCCTGTAGAAAAAAAGCTTGTATTGGTCGTGGACGATGCTCCTGCCAACCTTCAGGTGGTGCGTTCGATTCTGAAGGACGACTTCAAGATCCGAGTTGCCACAAGCGGCGCAAAGGCTTTGGAACTTGTAAAAGAGAAACCGCAGCCGGACCTGATCCTGTTGGACGTCACGATGCCTGAGATGGACGGTTACGAAGTCTGCGGCATCCTAAAAGCGACACCGGATGCTAGGGACATTCCCGTGATCTTTCTCACTGGGAAGACAGAAACCGATGACGAAACGAAGGGATTCGAGGTCGGAGCCGTGGACTACATCCACAAACCGTTCTCACCCGCGGTCGTGAAAGCGCGCGTCCATACCCATCTTGTGCTTCGCGAGTCCCGCGACCAACTGGCTAGGCAGCTTTTGGACATAAATAATGAACTGGAGATGGCGCGAGAGATCCAGTTGTCCATCCTGCCCCACGAGATTCCCAAGATCCGGGGGCTAGAGATCGCTGCGCGCTATTTCCCAATGAATTCAGTGGCAGGTGACTTTTACGACTTTATTTTCGTCGACGAGAAGCACGTGGGGATTCTAATCGCGGATGTTACTGGGCACGGCCTGCCTGCTGCGCTGATCGCCTCGATGCTAAAGGTTGCACTGTTCGCGCAATCCCAGCACGCTTCTGACCCCGCAAGGGTCTTGGCCGGTTTGAATCAATCGTTGTGCGGAAAATTCAAACATCATTTTGTGACGGCGGCCTACGTGTTCGTGGACATGGAGAAAAAGTCCATTCGTTGCGCCGGTGCAGGGCACCCGCCGCTCCTATTATGGCGCAAGTCAACCGGTAGCGCCTCCGAGGTATTGGAGAACGGCCTGCTACTCGGCTTATTCCCTGATGCGTCCTACTCTGCAGTCGAGGTGCTAGTGGGAGCGGGCGACAAGGCCATCCTTTACACAGACGGAATACTGGAAGCCAACAGCCCGTCGAAGCAGGGATTTGGGGAAGACCTTCTCAAGTGGTTTCTGGAATCCAACCATCATCTCAAGGCAGACGTGTTTGCAGACTTGCTCCTGGAGGAATTGTGGGGCTGGTCAGAACATCCGAAGGGATGCGGACAGGAAGACGACATCACTATCCTAGCGATCGACTTCCACAGTTCCTGATCCATGCGGATTTATCAGGAGATTGCCTCGGGTTAGATAAGCGGCCAAATGCGGATATCGCTTTGTTAGGAATCCGAGGGCACATCGCAAGTCCAAATCGAAAAGAGACGAACATGTCTCGTCTCACGCGTGGACTGTTTCGGAAAAGCTCTGAATGGCTTTCTGTTCGTCTGAGTAGACCTCAAAGACTCTCTCCAGCTGAGTGATCTGCAGCATGCCCAGAACTTTTTTCGTCGGATTCAACAACTTCAACTCGCCTCCGTTTGACTTCACCGGCATATAGGCGCCAACCAACTCGCCTACTCCCGCACTGTCGATGGAATATACTTCGCAAAGATTGAGGATGATCTTCGTTCGGCCACTCGCGACCAACCCGTGTATGGCTTGACGAAGACTCAGACTGGCTTCCCCAAGATCAATACTTCCGCGCAAGTCCACGATGGTGATCGAACCTGATTGCCGGCGATTTGTGATCAAAGATCCCACACATATCCTTCAGGCAATGACAGACAGGCTTCAGCCAACAGCGAGAATAATCCTGCCATTACGAAACTCAAGATAGTCGTGATTAACACAAGGAAGGGAGAAGCGACACCGGTACTTTTGACAGTTCCCAACGGGGCTCCGCTGTTCTACGCTCCAGTCAATTGCAACCTACAGGAGGATCCGGATCGAAACACTCCTGACCTCGGAAGAATGGTTCTCCCAGACTCAATTCTTTCACTAAGTCACCCGGATCCTCTTCCCCCCACAACATGAACTAAGGCACGTCTGCTTTACCAATGCAGTATCTGTCCGCTTGCGTTAATCGGCCATGTGCTCAGCCCCGAGCACGTGGCAGTGGGGTGCTGCTGTTGGTGTCAAAACAAGCCACGTCACAATTGTTTTCTTAAGAGTGCGCTGTGACTTGAGAGCAATCCCGTGAAGCTCAGACGATCTCCGTCGCCCATTGTCATTTTTGCCAGTTACCTGCTCACCCTGGTGCTGATAGCTTGCCCCGTGCGCATGCGCCTGGCTGCGGATGGTTCGACATTTCATGCGCAAGAGCAACGGGAAATAAAGCGAAAGAGGAAAACCGTGAGTAGAAACAATCCGGCTAAATGCGTTCTGACTATGTTGTTCGCTGCAGCGACGCTTCTCGGGGCAGTCGGAACGGCTCGAGCGGAGTCCAAAAAACCTAACATCGTCGTCATCATGGGCGACGATATCGGCATGTGGAACATCGGCGCTTACCACCGCGGGTTGATGGCCGGCAAGACGCCGAACCTCGACAAGCTCGCCAAGGACGGTATGTTGTTCACCGACTATTACGCAGAGGCAAGTTGCACGGCGGGTCGCGCGAACTTCATCACCGGTCGATGGGCTACGCCACCGGCCAGTTCGGCAAGAATCACCTTGGCGACAGGAATGAGTTCCTACCCTGCGTTCACGGCTTCGACGAGTTCTTTGGCTATTTATATCACCTCGATGCGATGGAAGACCCAGCGCATCCCAACTATCCGCAGAATCTGTTGAATGTCGTCGGCCCTCGCAACATGGTTCATTGCTGGGCGACTGCTACAGATGACAAAACCGAGATGCCGCGCTGGGGTGAAATCGGCAAACAGAAAATTGAGGACGCCGGCGCACTCTATCCAAAGCGCATGGAGACCGTGGATGACGAGATCCGCGACCTGACCATCAAGTTCATCGAGAAGGCCAAGAAGGACAGCAAGCCGTTTTTCGTCTGGCTTAATCCGACCCGCATGCATATCGTCACTCACCTCTCCCCGAAGTATGAAGCGCTGCGCAATTCCGAGAACGGCTGGTCGGAAGAAGAAGCCGGTATGGCGCAACTGGATGACGACGTCGGCATCGTGATGAATAAGCTGAAGGAGATGGGCGAGGACGAGAACACGATTGTACTGTTCACCACCGACAACGGCACCGAAGTCTTCACCTGGCCCGATGGCGGTCAGACACCGTTCGCGCAGTCCAAGGGGACCGTGCTCGAGGGCGGCTTCCGCGTCCCCTGCATCCTGCGCTGGCCCGGCCATGTGCCGGCGGACTCGGTGCAAAACGGCATCCTCTCCGGCATGGACTGGCTGCCCACCTTCGCCGCCGCGGCCGGGAACCCGAACATCACCGAGGAATTGCTGAAGGGCAAGAAGATCGGCGACCGGACCTACAAGAACCATCTGGACAGCCTGCCGGCTGGCTGGGAGAAAAGACCCATCCTGACGTGCCTTACATCACCAACCTGCGTCTCGATCCATTTGAACGCACGGGCTGGCCCAGCAACGGGACGAAAGACGGAGCCCAGCAATACTTCGATTGGTTTAAGTTCCAATTCTGGCGGTTCGTATTCGTCCAGCAGGTAATGGGCAAGGAAATCCAAACCTTCCTCGAGTACCCGCCGATGCAGCGGGGTGCGAGCTTCAACCTTGACGCAATCAAGGCAGAGATGGGGAAGCGGATGGCTGAGGCGGAGGCAGCCGCCAAAGGCCCCAGCAACTAACAGGAACGACTTTCACGGTGGGCGGCTCGCAAGGGCCGCCCTTTTTCAACTCTCAACAGCCGATGAACCGATCTGTGAGCGTAACTGGCGAATTCCATGAAAGTTGACCTCGCCGTTGTCTTAACGGGATTTGTTCAAAGCCCTGCGCTGATTTTGAACCCTTGGGGATACTGGTAGTTTTGACGCTATCAATCCCGGTCTCCGCTGTCATAAAGGTATTGACTGATGTAGCCGCTAGCTCCATCAGATCAAGCCATCTAGTCCGACTCAAACCGGGCTGACCGGTCCTACCTGCGTCCCGTCGGTGTACTAGTCTGTCTTATTGAAGTTAAGGAACGGAATGGAGGAATCTCGATGATCTTCAGAAATGAGAATTGTAAGAACGCTGTATTAGGTTGTGCCCTCGGACTCGTTCTGCTAGCAGGCCTGACTTATGCCGGCACACCGGGATCACCTCAGATTACTGCTGACCAGAAATCCAAGGTCAGCGGAACGATCGCATCACGCACTGGGGATTTGGTTAAGGTGAAGGACAAGAAATCCGGCCAAACGGTCGTTCTAAGCATCACCGACAATACGAAGATCGAACGGAAGAAAGGGAAGGCCGAATTCTTCAGGCATAAGGATATGGACGTTACGGCCATGGTGCCCGGCCTGACCATCGAAGCTGAAGGCGTAGGCAATGCGAAAGGCCAGCTCGTTGCCAGCAAGATCACATTCATTCCCGACGAGTTTGCGGTTGAAGTCGCTGAAGAGCAACAGATCATGGCCAATAAGGCGGCTACCGCGAACGCACAGTCGACAGCGAACCAGGGAGTGGCCGCAGCCAGCCAGGCACAGTCCTCCGCAAACCAGGCGCAATCCTCTGCGAATCAAGCTGGGCAAGCAGCGGTAGCCGCTGGCGATGTGGCGGTCATGGACGCTGCGGCGGTTCAGATGGTCAATAAGCGTGTCTCGGACATGGATGACTACAAGACCGTGGCTGAAGCTGGCATCTATTTCCCCAGCGATATGGCGACTTTGGACGATGCTGCCAAAGCCGATCTTGACCTTGTTGCCGCGGCGACCAAGGGCGTCGACGGCTACTTGATCGAAATTGCTGGCTACGCATCAAGCACGGGGACAAAACAGCTCAATCAGAAGCTCAGTGAAGAACGCGCAGCAGCTGTCGCGAACTATTTACTCCAAAAAGGGAATGTTCCCATGCGTCGGATCATCGCTCCAGCGGGCTATGGAGCAACCCATCCTTCCGCTACGAACACCGATTCGCAGGGACGCGCGTTAAACCGTCGCGTTGATGTGACGGTGATTGTCAATAAAGGACTCGCGGAAGGAATCTAGAAACATTCTGGTCTTTACTTTGTTTTCGTCCCCTCTTTCAAGAGAAGGGAATCGAGAGAAGGGAAAGCGCTTGCGGGTCCGCAGGCTCAGGCGGGCGGCTCAAGATGGCCGCCCGGCCCTCATCTCAATTGCCCCCGGGCTGTCACTTCTGACAGTAGGAATCCGAGAGCCCAAGTGAAACCCTCCGTGAAGCAATGAGTTCACGGTCTTTTTATTCGGGAGGAATTCCATGCGTTTAGCTATTCTGTGCCTCTTGGTCTCATCCCTGCTACCGTCACCATCTCAAGAAGAAGTCCCAGTTTTCACGATTACACCGGAGGAAAGCTCGGTTAAGTTCTTCGTGAAGGCATCGGTGGCCATACAAGGTAACTTTGATAAATGGGACGCCACCCTAACATTTCCATCAACAGACGTGACTTCGGGCGTTCTGGACGTCAAGATTCAGGCGACCACCGTGAATACTGGAAGCGGGATGAAGGACGGCAAGCTGAGGAGCAAAGACTTCTTCAACGTCAAGGAGGATCCGTTGATCACATTTCACTCCACCAAGATTGTGCAGACTGGTCCCAACACCTTTGATGTGCAGGGGACGTTCACCATCCGCGGTGTGTCGAAGCCTGAGACGCTGAACCTTACGCTTACCGGCAAGGGGACAGGGGAAGGCGAGGTTAAAGGAATGATGGCATTCGATCGCAAGGAATTCGGGATGAACAGTGGCATTCCCTTTATCAAAATTGCCGACCGCGTCGAGGTGGATATCGCTCTGAAAGGTAAGAGGATCAGCGGGCCTCCGTTGGTCTTTAAGGAATAGTTAGTCTGCCTTCATAAGCGAGCGACTCAATCGGTGTTCCCTGCTTGCAAGATGTTGTAAATTGACCGCAGCAGATCACAGATGAACCCCATTGTGAGATATCCGTTCCTTGTCTTGACGCTGTCTCTCCTTGTGCTGTGGCTTTCGACGAGGATCGGCGCTTCCTTGCACAAGAAGCGGCGAGTTCTGGAAGCAGACGAGCGCGAAGATTTGAACGTTGTCATGTCGGCTGCCCTCACACTGCTAGGTCTTATCATCGGATTCAGCTTTTCGTTGGCGATCAGTCGGTACGATCAGCGCAAAAACCTGGAGGAGGCAGAGGCCAATGCGATCGGTACGGAGTACATCCGGGCAGACTTTCTTTCTCCAGCCGAAGCGGCAAACGTCCGTGTACTGCTTAAGAACTATCTCGATCAGCGTGTTTTATTCTATGGAACTCGGGATGATCGCCACCTTCGCCAGATCAACGCCGATACTGCTCGGCTGCAGGCTGATCTGTGGACCGCGGTCCGGCCTGCCACGGAAGCGAAGCCGACGCCGGTGGCCGCCCTGGTCGTTTCGGGAATGAATGATGTTTTGAACTCGCAAGGATACACGCAAGCCGCTTGGTGGAATCGCATCCCAAGTGCGGCATGGGGTCTGATGGTGGTAATCGCCATTTGCTGCAATTTGTTGGTCGGCTATGGGGCGCATCGCGCGGAGACGAAAAGCATTCTGCTCCTCGTTCTACCGCTTATTGTGTCCATTTCGTTCTTTCTCATCGCGGACATTGACAGCCCGCGTGGCGGCGTCGTTCGCGTGGGTGCGCAAAATCTAACAAGCCTTTCTCAATCCTTGCATCCTCGTTAATCGTCGCCCCAGACCTGAACGAGCTGAATCAAGGAACGTCTGCTCGGAGCACGTTGTTCGTTTGCGTGTATTCCAGACGGGCTTGGAGACGAATGTCCGGTACTTCCACCAGTTCGCGTCGGCGATCCGCGAGGGCATTCATGCGGCTATCCAACGAGCAGACCCGGGGGCCCCGAGCCGTAACGTCCGGTCCGACAGCCTCGACAATGTTCCAACTGCAGAACTGGAGAGCAAATCCAGGGGGCAGTAGATCTAGACGACGGTTTGAATAGGGGGGTGCCCCTTGTGGTCCGTTCTCGGATTGCCTTTGCACGGCTCAAAGCGTCGAGGATACCGCAAATGGAGCCACGCTTCCTGTTTTCTGCGGAAATTCAAACTATTTTCGATCCCGAGCGACACATTTTTCCTTTTCTCCGCTGATTAGATAAATAGAGGGAGAAATTGCTCCTTTTGCCCTCTATGGAGGAAAAACCTGATCTGTCGCCCTCCGTTACCTGCCGCAACATCCCCGGAGTACGCCTCCCCACCGGAATGGGACCTGACAGCGTTTGCCCAACTGTCAGTAGAGCAGTTCCATCCCCGGTCCTCCCTCGCGCATTTAGCGACCAAGGGCCGCTGGTCGAAACCGAATGGGAGTCTTTTGGAGTTGCTCGACTGGAAATTTCGAGCGAAGACCGAAGCGGATACCCCAACGACAGGTGGAGTGCCTCGCCTCACCAATTCTCGAAAGGCACAAGAACTTCACCAAGGTCTCTGGCCGCGAAACGGAGAGGATCCAGCGGGTTCAAGGTGAAGTTCCTTCGCGGCCATCGTGAAGACGGTAAGAATTTCATTCTAAACGCGAATCTTCCGAAATGGCTTCACCTTCATCGCCATTCAAGCAAAACATTACAAGAAAGCTACCAGGCAACGGCGAGAGAAACTCCCGGTGGAAAAAGGACTGAAACGGGCGGGAGCGACCCCACTTTTTCGGCTTTGAGCCGCCCAAAAGGTTGTCGGGGTCGCTCCCGCCCTTTCGTTACAGAGCGCGACCAATTAAGAGTCACGATCCTGCTCCCACAAAAGCGGCATGTCACTCTCTCCGCTGGACGACGATACTTTTCCGGTTCGCGACCGACCGTGCCCGAATTATTTTCGAGTACATGCGACACAAATTTCGCTTCAAACACTGAATAGGTAATTAGGGGGACAAATGGTTTGCCATTCCGAGATTGTCACAGGTGAACGAGGCATCAAAAGCCCGGTTCACCAGCTCGTTCACCGAGCTGTTCACCAGGGCGGCCAATGCAGCTTACACATTACGCGACGGATGCACACGGTGCGACGGGTCACTTTGTACGCAACCAAACAGTGATCTGGGCGGGAGCGACCCCACTCTTGACGGCCTTCAGCCGCCCAAACCAAAGTGGGGTCGCTCCCGCCCGTCACGCAGGAAGCGTGACCGAGTTTTGGCCGCGTGCATACAGAGATGTAATCGACCGGGATACGGAGCAGAAATTATTCTAAATGACGAGAGGAGAGAATCGAGATGGCAGTACTAAAAGCACCACCGAAACAGCCTAAAACCACGGTAGTCCAACTAAGGCTTGACGAGGAAGCAAGAACGAAGCTTGCGAAGTATGCTGAGTTTCTCGCTTGCTCGCCTTCTTACGTCGTGACCGAAGCGCTGAAACTCGTCTATAGCAAGGACAAGGAATTTCAGTCCTGGCTTTCAGACCAACACCAACACAATCACCAACTATCCCTGAAAGGAGAATCGCTCCAACTCGACTTGAAGTGAAAAACATGCACCGTCGCCTACAATTCGGCATGCCTGAGAACCCAGCGTCGACTAGACGACATGACTCACGCACTGCAGTACGTACCATGGAGACTCCAAACCTAGCGGGTGTTTCGCGCGAAGCTCAACTCAGTCACCAGGACTCCAACGAGCGTTCGGCCCTGTCCCGGAACGCCGCCCAAGACGCGGCCACAGGGGAAGAAAACTCGGTGAGTGTGCAGACGAATACTTCGGAACGCCGTATGCCGTCATGCGTGGGACATGGACAGGCTTTTGAACCATTGATCAGTAGCACGCAAGCCGCGAGGTTGCTGGGAAATCTGCATGTTAAGACTCTACAACGATACGCACGGCTAGGTAGGCTACCGGGATACCAGATTGGGGGGCACTGGTATTTCCGCGAATCGGAGCTGGACGCATGGCTTCGACATCAGATAAATTCGAAATGCCAATCCGTCCGCTAGAACTAAGGAGAAGCGAGAACAAATGTTCAAGCGGATACGATATCAGCATGGTTGCATTGCACGTGAACGACGGAACAACGGCCCAGATGTTTGGATTTTTCGGTGGCGCGAGACGCAACCAGATGGGCAAAGAACAAACCGCAAGGTTGTCGTGGGGACGGTGGAGGAATATTCCACCAGGTCTGCAGCTCAGAAAGCGGCGGACTCACTTCGAATCCACGTCAACAAGGAAACTCCTCGATCCTTCCTTCAGCCACTTACATGCGAGCAGTTGATTGCTCATTACGTGGAGAGAGAACTGGCCGAGGACAACGACAAGAGGGCGTACTCAACGAAAGCGGCCTACAAATGCTATTTGGACAACTGGATACTTCCTCGGTGGCGAAATTACCTGCTGGCCGAAGTCAAGTCAGTCGCAGTTGAGGAATGGCTCGGCAAGCTCCCAATGGCCGCCGGAACGAAAGCGAAGCTTCGGAACATCATGAGTGCGATTTTCCATCACGCCATGCGGCACGAGTGGACGGAGAAGAACCCCATTTCACTTGTGCGGCAAAGTGCAAAACGTGAGGCCATTCCAGGCGTTTTGGACCTCGCGGAGATTAGGGCTTTGCTGGCAGAACTCAAACATCCATACAAGCAGATGGTCTTTCTTGCGGCGGCGACAGGATTGAGAGCGAGCGAACTCCTCGCCTTGAAGTGGGGGGACATCAATTTTGATTCGCTCGAGATCTCTCTCAATCGTGGAGTCGTACACCAAGTTGTAGGCGACCTAAAAACGGAAGCCTCACGAAAGCCGTTACCATTAGACCCGGACTTGGCTCAGTCGCTCCTCGCATGGCGGCGAACTTCGCCGTTTAACCAGGGGCACGATTGGGTTTTTGCAAGTCCAGAAATGCAAGGCAAACAGCCCTACTGGCCCGAAAACCTTTTGCGCTGGCACATTCGTCCCGCGGCGAAACGGTGTGGCATAAACAAGCTGATCGGCTGGCACACGTTTCGGCACAGCTACGCAACGCATTTGAAAGCGA
>WNFP01001119.1_pt1 | contig 21010 bp, 13 predicted proteins | sample 5400201 | NCBI WGS metagenome assembly WNFP01 (sample SAMN13153355, study PRJNA577476) | soil metagenome | isolation source: 115 cm saprolite under Madrone tree | place: USA:California | collected 2016-06-14
AGGCTCCTCCAGAAAACTCTCGCCTCGCCCTTCAGTTTCAAAAACTCGAGGACACCATCGGCCTCTACATCCAGGAGGCTAATTTGGCTACCTGAAACTTGACCCAATTACATCAAATTCTCGAATTCAAGACTGCTAGTTCTTCGCCACCATCTTGCGCCTTTGTCCATGCAATTCGTATTCGGTTGTTGACGTCCTTCTAGCCACTCGTCAAAATAAATATTTGAGGATGGTGCAACTGTGGCCCCGAGGGAGTCCTCGAAGCCAACGCCGTCTCGGTACGTCCTGGAGCCGCTCCGGGAAAGCGCGGACTTCACTCTCTACCGCGGACAACAGCAGGGCAACTCATCACCGGTTCTGGCACTCGCCCTCGCCGCAGAACAGCCGTCGGCTCAGGATCTCCGACGCCTCGAGCACGAGTACTCGCTCGCAGCCGAACTCGATCCAGCCTGGGCAGTTCGGCCTCTGGCGCTCACTCGCCACGAAGGACGGACAATCCTCGTATTCAAGGATCCTGGCGGTCAACCTCTGGATCAGATTCTTGAGCGGAACAAGGGGCAACCTCTCGATCTGATGTACTTCCTGCGCATCGCCATTGGATTGGCGTCAGCAATCAACCAAGTCGATAGACAAGGCCTCGTACATAAGGATATCAAGCCCGCAAATGTGCTTGTCGACGATGCGGGTAATGTATGGCTGACCGGGTTCGGGATTGCGTCCCGGCTGCACGACCGCCAGCTGCCCGTACCGCCGGAGATAATTGCCGGGACGCTCGCCTACATGGCTCCCGAACAGACGGGCCGCATGAACCGCTCGATTGATGCCCGGAGCGACCTCTACTCTTTGGGTGTCACGTTATACCAGATGCTGACGGGTACCTTGCCATTTGCCGCCGCTGACCCCCTCGAATGGGTCCACTGCCACATTGCGCGCCAGCCGACAGCGCCTTCCGATCGAGCCGCAGTTCCCGAGCCGCTGTCCGCTATGACTATGAAGCTCCTTGCCAAGAACGCCGAGGAGCGTTACCAGACAGCTTCCGGCCTGGAAGCTGATCTTCGATGGTGCCTGGCGGAATGGCAGTCGCGTGGTCGCATCGATTCATTTCCGCTGGGCGCGCACGACTCGTCGAACCGATTGCTCATACCTGAAAAATTGTACGGGCGGGAGCGCGAGATCGACGCGCTGCTTGCGGCCTTCGATCGGGTCGTGGCTCAGGGTACAGCAGAGGTCCTGCTCGTATCCGGCTATTCCGGCGTCGGCAAGTCCTCGGTGGTGAACGAGCTGCACAAAGCGCTCGTCCCGCCGCGCGGGCTTTTCGCAGCGGGTAAGTTCGACCAGTACAAGCGCGACATCCCGTACGCGACCCTGGCGCAGGCTTTCCGGACTCTCATCCGTCAGATCCTCGTCAAGAGCGAAGCGGAGGTGGAACAGTGGCGGGGTGCCATGGCGCAGGCAGTAGGCCCGAACGGCCAGCTTATCGTCAACCTGATCCCCGAGGTGGAGTTCATCATCGGAAAACAGCCGCCTGTTCCAGACCTGTCGCCACAAGATGCGCAGAACCGCTTTCAGTTAGTGTTCCGGCGTTTCCTTGGCGTGTTCGCCCGGCCGGAGCACCCGCTCGCGCTGTTTCTCGATGATTTGCAATGGCTGGACGTGGCAACCCTTGAATTGCTGGAGTACGTGATTACCGATCCAGATGTGCGGCACCTGATGCTGGTCGGGGCCTATCGCGACAACGAGGTCAGTCCGCTTCACCCACTCGCGCGCACGTTGGAGAGGATCCGTAAGGGCGGAGCGAGGATACAGGAGATTGTCCTGGCACCTCTCGATCTCGATGATGTCGGCGCGCTCGTCTCCGATGCCCTCCATTGCGAGCTAGAGCGCGTGCGGCCCTTAGCGAGACTGGTGCAGGAGAAAACCGGCGGAAACCCGTTCTTCGCGATCCAGTTCTTTACGGCGCTGGCCGAAGAGGGGGTGCTCGCGTTCGACCCAGTCACGCGGGCTTGGGAATGGGACATGAATCGCATCCGCGCCAAAAGCTACACCGACAACGTTGTGGATCTCATGTCCGGCAAACTGAGGCGGTTGTCCGCACCCACGCAGGAAGCCTTGAAACAGCTCGCCTGCCTGGGTGACGTTGCCACAATCGCGATATTGACCCTAGTTCACGGGGAAACGCAGGAGGCTATGCACGCGGCCCTCTGGGAAGCCGTCCGCGCCGGGCTCGTCTTTCGGGACGACGGCGCCTACAAGTTCCTGCACGACCGGATCCAGCAGGCGGCTTATTCACTGATTCCCGAGGAGCACCGTGCAGAAGCGCACCTGCGCATCGGCCGTGTGCTGCTGGAGAGCATGACGGCGGATCAGCTCGCCGAGCATCTGTTCGATGTCGCGAACCAGCTCAATCGGGGCGCCGCACTGCTGTCCGATTCGGATGAAAGATCACAGGTGGCGATTATCGAACTGCGTGCTGGACGAAGAGCCAAGGAATCTGCGGCCTATGCGTCGGCGTGCGCGTATTTTGCGGCCGGCATGGCGCTGTTGAACGAAAAGGACTGGGGCAGCCAGTACGAGTTGACGTTCAGCCTGTGGCTCGAACGAGCGGAGTGCGAGCTTCTGACTAGTAACTTCGACACGGCCGAACAGCTGATTTTGGAGCTCTTGCAGCGCAGTGCGTCCAAAATCCAGCAGGCGGCCATCTACCATCTGAAGGTCCAATTGCATGAAGTGAAGGGGGAATACCCGCAAGCCGTAACCAGCGGATTAACATGCCTGAAGCTGTTCGGCATCGACTTCCCAGTACATCCGACCCAGGAGCAGGTCCAGGCCGAATACGAGACGGTGTGCCAGACCCTCAATGAGCGCCCGATCGAGAACTTGATCGATTTGCCGCTGATGACCGATCCGGAAGTGCAAGCGGCCATGCAGGTGCTCTCGATCCTTGGTGCCCCCGCCTATCTTACCGACTCCCGTTTGTTTTGCTTGCTAAGCTGCCGCATGGGAAACCTCAGTATGCAGCATGGCACGAGCGGCGCTTCCGCGCTCGGCTATGCCTATTTAGGAAACTTCCTCGGACCCATCTTCCATCGTTACGCCGACGGTTATCGTTTCGTTAAGCTCGCATGCGACCTTGTCGAGAAGCACGGCTTCATCGCCTGCCAGGCCAAGATTTACCACGCCATGGGAAACGTCGCCGTCTGGACGCAGTCGATCGCAACCGCAATCGATTTCATGCAGGCAACCTACCGGACCGCTATTGAGACGGGTGATCTGGCTTTCGCTTGCTACGGTGTGTCTCAACCTATAACGGGCTTTCTCTTCCGAAATGATCCGCTCGACGCAGTGTGGCGTGAGTCGGAGATGGCGCTGGACTTTGCGCGAAAGGCCAAGTATGGGGATGTCGTCGACATCATTCGTAGCCAGCAACGCTTCGTCGCGAACATGCAAGGCCGAACCGCAACCTTTTCCACTTTCAGCGACGCGCAGTTCGATGAGGTGGCGTTCGAGGCGCAGTTAACAGGGGATCGGATGCCCTTAATGATCTTCTGGTACTGGATGCTGAAAATGAAGGCCCGGTTCCTGTCGGGCGATTACACCGAGGCTCTAGCGGCAGGCGGCAAGGTGAAGTCGTTGCTTTGGACCTCAGCCGCTCAGATCCAACTGCTGGACTACTTTTATTATGCGGCGCTGACGGTGGCGGCACTCTATGACAACGCCTCGGCGGACGAGCAACAAGAGTGGCGGGAACTACTGACCTTGCATCGGGAACGACTGCGCGAGTGGGCAGAGAATTTTCCACCAACTTTTGGTGACAAGCTCGCGTTGGTGTCGGCTGAGATCGCCCGCGTTGAAGGCCGCGTCCTCGACGCGATGCATTTGTACGAGCAGGCCATTCAATCGGCTCGCGAAAACGGCTTCGTCCAAAACGAAGCGCTTGCCCATGAGGTGGCCGCGCGATTCTATTTGGCGCGCGGCTTCAAGACCATTGCCGACACGTATCTACGCAACGCGCGAAACTGCTATGAGCGCTGGGGCGCGCTCGGCAAAGTGAAGCAACTCGACGAACTCTACCCGCACCTGCACGAGGAGCGCATTCCTAGGTTTACCAGCGCCACAATCGGCAGGTCCGCCGCGCAGTTAGACGTCGAGACCGCAATCACGGCCTCACAGGTGCTCTCGAGCGAGATTCACCTCCCCAAGCTGATCGAGAAGCTTATGCGAATCGCGGTTGAGCATGCCGGGGCCGAGAGGGGGCTGCTCGTCCTTCGCCACGGCGACAAGCCGCAGATCGAGGCGGAGGCCACGACCACCCACGGAAGGGTCGAGGTCATCGTTCGGCAGGCAGCCGTCAGGCCATCTGATCTCCCCCAATCCGCGCTTCATTATGTGATTCGGACGGGGGAGCGGGTAGTTCTTGATGATGCTTCGATCAGGAACTTGTACTCGGAGGACGAGTACGTATGTGAGAAGCGCCCCAGATCCGTCCTATGCCTCCCCATCGTCAAACAAACGAAGCTCGTTGGCGCACTCTATTTGGAGAACAATTTGACTCCGCGCGCGTTCACGTCGGACCGACTCGCAGTGCTGGAGACGCTGGCTTCGCAAGCCGCGATTTCGCTGGAGAACGCCAAGCTCTATTCTGACCTGCACCGCGGTGACGATTTCCTGGTTCAAGCGCAGAGTATTAGCCGCACTGGCAGTTTCGGCTGGAACGTTTCGAGTGGAGAAATCTACTGGTCGGAGGAAACGTACAACATCTTTGGACAAGATCGAGCGGCTAAACCCACGTTGGAGTTGGTATTTCAGCGAATTCATCCCGAGGATAGAGATTTTGTGCAGCAGGCTATCGAGCGCGCGGTCAACGAAAAGACCGACTTTGATGTTGAGCATCGTCTGCAGATGCCGGACGGTTCAGTCAAGCATCTCCATGCTGTCGCGCGCACATCGAAGACCTCGTCAGGCAACCTCGAATTTGTTGGTGCGGTGACGGACGTCACCGCGGCAAAGCACGCAGAAGAAGCGTTGCGACGGAGCGAACAGCACCTTTGGGAGGTGATCGAAACGATTCCCGCGATGGCCTGGACCGCTCTGCCCGATGGTTCCATTGATTTCGTGAGTCGATCGTGGCTTGAGTACACGGGTTTTTCCATGGACGAATGGCTGGCCGCAGGCTGGAAAACGGTAGCTCATCCTGAAGACATCGACAGGATAGCTGAGAAGTGGCAAGCCGCTTTGGCTACCGGAGAGCCGTATGAATGTGAGATCCGAACGCGAACTGCGCGCGGCTCATATCGCTGGTACTTGAGCCGCGCGGTGCCGCTGCGAGACGAGTCGGGGAAACTCATCAAATGGTATGGAACAAATACAGACATTGATGACCGCAAGCGCGTTGAGGAGGTTCTGCGGGAGAGCGAAAAGAGTGCTCGCCTAATCCTCGATGGCATTGCTGGCATCGTAGCCATTATGACCCCGGAAGGAGAGGTGGAATTCGTCAACAACCAAGCCCTGGAATATTTCGGCAAGACTCTCGAAGAATTGAAAGGTTGGGCTACCAGCGACGCCGTCCATCCAGACGACCTCCCTCAGGTGGTTACCGCCTGGAGGCACTCGGTCGAAACCGGGGATCCGTATGACGTCGATCACCGCCTGCGCAGTGCTGACGGTGTATACCGCTGGTTTCACTCGCGTGGCATAGCGCTGCTAGACGCTAAAGGTCACATTGTCCGTTGGTATAACTTGCTTACGGACATCGACGAGCGGAGGAGGGCAGAAGAGAAGGTCCGGCAAAGCGAAATGGAGCTTCGACAACTGCTGGATTTCGCGCCGCAATACGTCGCCGTATTGGGGCCTGATCGCGATCGCACTCGTCTTTATACCAACCAAGCCATGCTCGATTATTTCGGGTTTACTCTGGATGAGTGGCGGAGCACTGACCGTCACAAGTATTACCATCCGGATGATTGGGAACGCTTGACCAGCGAAACTCAAAGTAAATTCCTAAATGGCATCCCCCACGAATACGAAGCACGTTTTCTGAGAAAAGATGGGAAGTATCGCTGGTTTCTCTTCCGCTGGAACCCGCTACGAGATGAACAAGGACGCGTCACACGTTGGTATGCCGCAGCGACCGATATCGAGGAGCGCAAGCAGGCTGAGCAGCGACTTCAGAACGAGAACGTTGCGTTGCGCGACGAAATTGATCAGGTCTCGATGTTTGAAGAAATCGTCGGATCCTCGAAGACACTCCGGAGAGTCCTCTCGCAGGTCGCGAAAGTCGCCGAGACGGATTCCACGGTTCTGATCCTTGGTGAAACCGGAACCGGGAAGGAATTAATTGCCCGTGCCATTCATAATCGGTCAAATCGTTCAACGCGTGCATTTGTCCGTATAAATTGCGTAGCGGTTCCAGCGTCACTGATTGCTACTGAACTCTTTGGGCATGAGAAGGGCGCCTTCACCGGGGCAGTACAGCGACGAGTGGGACGCTTTGAATTGGCCCACGGCGGGACCATTTTCCTAGACGAGATCGGGGAACTGCCGCCCGAAACTCAGATTACTCTGTTACGAGTGCTCCAGGAACGAGAATTCGAACGCGTTGGCAGCGGCCAGCCGATTTCGGTAGATGTCCGCGTGCTGGCAGCAACGAACCGCGATCTGAATGGTGCCATTGCTGCCGGGACATTCCGGCAGGATCTTTTCTACAGGCTGAATGTTTTTCCGATTCAGATACCCGCGCTCCGCGAACGCAGGGACGACATTCCCATCCTGCTCGAATATTTCATCGAACGCTACGCGAAAAAAGCCGGCAAGAGAATCAGGACGATAAGTAAGAAGACATTGGAATTATTTCAGGCGTACGACTGGCCGGGGAACATCCGTGAACTGCAGAACGTGGTGGAGCGAGCAGTTGTACTCTGCGATGACGATACGTTTTCTGTAGACGAGACCTGGTTAAAACGCAAATTGCCCCGAGAGTCGCCGTTGACCATGCCGGCCAGCGCACTCGGTCGATTGGACGCGGATCAAGAAAAACGAATAATCGAAGCTGCCTTGGCCGAAACCGGGGGACGGATCGCGGGCCCGTCCGGCGCGGCCGCCAAGCTTGGAATTCCGCGGCAGACTCTCGACTCGAAGATCAGCACCTTGGGAATCGACAAGCGACGGTTCAAGTCCGCATGATTCGCGTGTCATCGCCGACGTTTGCCCCTGAGTTTTCCCAATCCTAGGCTTTAGTTGGGAATAACTCTCTCTCTGCAACGTTCCACCTCTCCAACCATCCACGTCCCCTGTACGATTGCCCCTGTTCGATGAACTCTCGTGTCCGCCAGATGACGCCGAAAATCAGAATTTCTGAGCGTCAGAATGTTGTTTAAGACCAAAAAACCATTCACATTCAACCGTTTACCTTTTGGAATCTCGAATGCACGTATCGAGCGATGACCCTGAGAATCGCCAAGGCATTCGATGGCCAACGAACAATTCTAAGGCTGAGCGGCCGAATCCAATCCGAAAATGTCGAGGACATCCGGGAACAGATGACGGGCAACGGAGAGACGATCGTCCTTGATCTTGAAGAAGTGACACTTGTTGATCTGGATGTCGTCCGTTTCTTGGGGGTGAGTGAAGCGGAGGGTGTCGAACTCGTGAATTGTTCGCCTTACATTCGCGATTGGATTTTCAGGGAGCGGAACACCGAGGACCGGGATTAGCTGGGGATTCCTGGCACAGATCGTCGTCACCCAGAGTGCGACGGGAAAGACAAACTGAAGGGAGAAAACCAATGAGTGCCATCAGCAACGTGAAAGTGATGGGTGTTCGCAAAGAAACCGATAGCCTCGGTGAAGTGGATGTCCCAAGCAGCAAACTGTGGGGAGCGCAAACTCAAAGGTCACTCGAACACTTCAACATCGGGAAGGATCTAATCCCGCGCGAGATGATTGCGGCTTATGCAACTCTGAAGAAAGCCGCCGCGAATGCAAACCACACAGGCGGGCGGCTCGACGACCAGCGTCACAAGCTGATAGTTCAAGTCTGTGACGAGATCCTCGCGGGCCAGCATGAGGATATGTTTCCTCTGCACGTCTGGATGACGGGAAGCGGCACGCAATTCAACATGAATGTAAATGAGGTGATTTCCAACCGCTGCTGTCAGCTTGCAGGCACACCGGTGGGGAGCAAAACGCCAGTTCATCCTAACGACCACGTCAACATGTCACAGTCTTCCAACGATTCTTTCCCTACCGCGATGAACATTGCGGCGGCAGTAAATGTGAAAGAGCGACTTATTCCGGCGGTCAAGAACCTGCGTGATTCGATCGCAGCGAAGGTCGAGGAATGGAAGGACGTTGTGAAGATCGGTCGCACGCACATGCAAGACGCCACGCCGATCACGCTCGGCGAGGAATGGTCGGGCTACTCAGGAATGCTTAGCGACAACCTCGAGCGTATAGAAAATGCACTCCAGGGTGTATATCGCCTTGCGCTTGGCGGAACCGCCGTAGGGACCGGCATCAACGCAGCTCCCGATTTCGGCGAGGCGGCCGCTGCCGAAATTGAAAAGCTCACGAACCTCCCATTTATCACCGCTCCCAACAAATTCACGGTGCAGGGCGCCCATGATGCGCTGGTTCAGCTCTCCGGCACGCTGCGCACCCTCGCGGTCTCGCTCTACAAAATTGCGAATGACATTCGGCTGATGTCCTGTGGCCCGCGCGCAGGCTTCGCCGAGTTGGTAATCCCGGCGAATGAGCCAGGTTCATCGATCATGCCCGGCAAAGTGAACCCCACCCAGGCCGAGGCGCTGACGATGATCGCGGTGCAGGTGATGGCCAACGATGTCGCGGTCGGCTTTGGCGGCGCGGGCGGATACCTGGAGATGAACGTCTATAAGCCTCTCATCATTTTCAACGTAACTCACTCGGTCACGATTATGACCGACGGATGCACTAACTTCCGGAAATTCCTGATCGAGGGAACAAAGCCGAATTTGAAGAAGATCAAGGAGTACGTGGACCGTTCACTGATGCTGGTGACTGCTCTCTCGCCCGTCATTGGCTACGACAAATCGTCGAAGATTGCGCACTACGCGCTAGATAACGACCTCACGCTCAAGCAAGCGGCATTGAAGCTCGGTTTTGTTACCGAAGACGAGTTCGACCGCGTCGTCGATCCGGCGAAGATGGTCCACCCGTACGTGGCAAAAGCCAGCTGAGAAACAATTGTAATCTCTGCCGATACGGCACCGAGGAACAGGAAGGAGAAGACATGACGACCAATAAGCGCGGAATTGAATTGCTTCACGATCCATCCCTTAACAAGTCAACAGCCTTTACCGAGGCTGAAAAGCAGGCCCTCGGAATCGTTGGCCTGGTACCTGATGTGACCGAGACAGAAGACCTGCAGTTAAGCCGGGTAATGATGCAACTCGGCCACAAAAACACGGACCTCGATCGTTACATTTACCTGATCAATCTGCTAGATCACAACGAAACCCTCTTCTATCGGACTGTCATGTCCGACCCGGCGCGCTTCCTACCCATCGTTTACGACCCGACTATCGGGGAAGCCTGCCTCAAGTTCGGCCACATCTACCGCCAGGCGCGCGGCATGTATCTCTCGATCACACGCCGCGGTAAAGTGAAGGAGATCTTGAGAAACTGGCCCCAGAAAGACGTCCGGTTCATCTGCATCACGGATGCCGGCCGCATCCTCGGCCTCGGAGACCTTGGAGCAAACGGCGCGGCGATCCCCATTGGCAAGCTGCAGCTGTACACCGCCTGCGCCGGAGTGCCGCCGCAATACCTGCTCCCCATGTACCTCGACGCGGGCACTAACAATGAGCAGTACCTGCACGATCCTCTGTATCTGGGAATGCGTAAGACCCGCCCGTCAGCCGCGGATCTTTATTCTTTTGTGGACGAGTTCGTCGAGGCGGTGCAGGAGGTGTTTCCGAAGTGCTGCATTCACTTCGAGGATTGGACGGGGACAGACGCCGTACACTTGCTCCAGCGCTACCGCGACAAGTACTGCGTCTATAACGACGACGTGCAGGGTACAGCTGGGATCACTCTTGCCGGGATGATCAATGCGGCCAAGCTCAAGGGCACGAAGCTGAAGGACGAAAAGTACCTGTTCCTGGGCGCGGGCTCGGCTGGTATTGGCCTTGCCAACCTGCTTTGTTCTGCGCTCGTTGCGCAAGGCATGACGCTCAAGGAAGCGCAGTCACGAGTCTACATGTTCGACATCAACGGCCTTCTGGAATCGACCCGCAAGGACCTGGTCGATTTCCAAAAGCCGTACGCACACAAGCACGCGCCTACGCGGGATTTCGTCGCTGCTATCGAGAGCATCAAGCCGACGACGATCATCGGGGTGAGCACGATCGGCGGAGCGTTCACACAAAAAGTTGTCGAAAGTATGGCGAGGATTAACGAACGCCCAGTAATCCTCGCGCTCTCCAATCCGACCGAGCATGCGGAGTGCACGCCTGAACAAGCCTATACCTGGTCGAAGGGCAAAGCGATTTATGCGGCCGGCGTGCAGTTTGAACCGGTCCACTACAACGGCCAGACCTTTCTGCCGGGACAAGCGAACAACTTCTACATATTCCCTGCGGTTGGTATGGCGATCTTCGCCACACAAGCGAAGCGCGTCACAGACGAAATGTTCATCGAGGCCGGGCAGGCCGTAGCGGATCAGGTGCCATCCGAACTGCTGAACCAAGGATTGCTTTACCCACTGCAGTCAAACATTCTGGAGACGGAGATCCAGACGGCTGCGCGTGTAGCAAAACTGGTCATCGATTCGGGCCTCGCCCGCGTCAAGCGTCCCGCTGACGTCGTTGCGTTCATTCGTGAGCATGTTTACAAGCCCGAATACAAGACGCAACCAGAACTCGTAGCTGCAGTAGCCTGAGTCACTCGCAAAAAGGGGGCAGTCGGCACGCGCTCGACTGCCTCATCCCGAGAGACCTGAATGCACTCGAACAGGAAACGGACATATGGCAAACCTTGCAGTAAAAATATCCTCGCTCCTTGAAGGCGTGGCGCGAGACCTTTCCGCGGAACGCAAGACTTCGCTCGACGATGTGGTGAGCGCGGCGCTGAGTGAATATCTGCACTCGTCGCCGCGCCGCATGTACCAAATTTCGACTTCAACTGCTCTGGTCGAGGGTGTCTATGCCGGTTCCGTTCCTTCTTCGACCCTTCTGGAAAACGGTGACTTTGGCCTCGGCACTTTTGAAGGGCTTGATGGCGAGATGGTCATTCTCGACGGTGAAATATATCAAGCTACGGGAAGGGTACGGCGCCGGTCGGATGACTTCCTCGTCCCTTTCGCCTCTGTAACGCACTTTCGCGAAGACTCGGTCTTTCAAATAGATGAGGTCGGATGTTTGAAAGACATTGAACTGGCATGCGACACACATCGAATTTCGGAGAATCTCTTTTACGCCATACGTGTGGATGGCGTTTTTGACCCTGTGCATGCACGTGCAGTGCATCCGGTTCCACAGGGATCTCGGCTTCTAGACGCTGCGAAAACGCAGCTGGAGTTCCACTTCCACGATGTCGAGGGCACGCTCGTCTGCCTTTGGTCTCCGAAATATTCGAGTTCCTTCAGCGTGCCGGGATATCACTTCCACTTTATTTCGAAAGACCGCACGAAAGGCGGCCACGTCCTGGACTGCGCAGCGCAGCAACTTCGCGCAAGCATTCAAATTGTGTCCGAGTACGACGTTCGGCTGCCGGAAGCAGGATCGTTCCTGACGACCGATCTCAGCACAAACCCGGCCTCCGATCTTGCAAAGGCCGAGTAATCAGTACTGAGAGGATCAAGTAAATGGCGACAGTGGAACAAATCGCAAATCCAAGAGCCGACATGGCTTCAAAGACAAAGACGGGGGCCGACGTAGTTGTAGAGACGCTGGAGGCGCAGGGAGTGATGCACGTCTTTGGCGTTCCCGGAGCAAAGATAGACAAAGTGTTCGACAGGCTTCGTGACTCCAACATAAAAACCGTGGTTTGCCGGCACGAACAGAATGCTGCGTTCATCGCCGGCGGTATCGGACGCATGACTGGAAAAGCGGGCGTCGCAATTGTCACCTCCGGCCCAGGGGTCTCGAATCTCGTTACCGGGCTTGCCACGGCGAATTCGGAAGGTGACCCCATGGTTGCTTTGGGGGGTGCCGTCGCCGTTGCCGACCGCCTTAAGTCTCTTCATCAGACATTGGATTCGGTGGGCGTCTGCCGACCGGTAACCAAGTATGCCGCAGAGATTGATTCTCCTGCGGCTACAGCAGAGGTAATGTCTGCAGCGTTTCGTGCAGCCGAGGCCGACCGTCCGGGCTCGGCGTTTGTGAGCCTTCCGAAGGACATTATGACCGGCGAAGCAGAGTGCAGACCGATCCGACTCTCCGCATTCGTCCAGCAGGGTCCGGCCGCCAGGAAATCTCTTTCTGAAGCCGCCCGTCTCATCAATTCCGCAAAATCTCCTGTCATCTTGCTGGGCCTGATGGCGAGCAAACCAAAGTGTGCCGATGCGATCCGCAATCTGCTGAGCACCACTACCCTGCCGGTCGTCGGGACATTTCAGGCCGCAGGAGCTGTTTCCCGACAAGACTTCCCGTACTTCGGTGGGCGCGTGGGGCAACTGGCCAATCAGCCCGCAGACGCTTTGCTAGATTCAGGAGACGTCGTAATCACTATCGGTTATGACGCCGTTGAGTATTGGCCGTCGCTGTGGAATAAGGGTAAAGACCGGCCGATCATCCACGTCGACGCCACTCCGGCGAACATCGAAAATGACTATTCTCCTGTCGTCGAGCTGATCGGGAATATTGAAGCAACACTCACAGCACTGTCACCACTCCTCCATCGTTCACAACTGGCGCCGAGCTCTACCGAACTGCTGCAGAGGATCGCTCAGGATCGAGAACGGCTCATGGCTGAGGCAGCGGTGAAGTCTGGTGTCCCGATCCATCCCCTGCGCCTGCTCAGCGAGCTGCAGAAAATACTGACGCCCGACGTGACGGTGTGCTCGGACATGGGAAGCTTTAGCCTCTATTTGTGTCGCTATCTCTTCAGCTTTCGCGCACGCCAATTTCTAATCACCAACGGTCAGCAGACACTAGGAGTGGCGCTGCCCTGGGCTATCGCCGCCACGATCGTCCGTCCGCAGGAGAAAGTACTCTCGATCTCTGGCGATGGCGGGTTCCTATTCTCCGCAAATGAGCTGGAGACAGCCGTCCGTCTGAATTCCCATCTTGTTCACATGATCTGGATCGATGGCCACTACGACATGGTCGGCACGCAGGAGCGAATCAAATACAACCGCACGTCAGGAGTCGATTTCGGTCCGGTGGATTACGTCAAGTATGCCGAAGCATTTGGCGCCACCGGCCTCCGAATTCAGCATCCTGATGACATCGCACCAACCCTCCGCAAGGCCTTCGATACTCCGGGTCCGGTGCTCATCGGAGTCGATGTCGACTATAGAGACAACGTCAAGTTGTTTGAAGACGTCCACGAGGGAAGCGTCCTGTAACTGCAGTAATAGATGACATGCGCTGTCGGCCTCATAGGGCTGCGCAGTGTCAAAGAGAAGTGTGCTTTCAAACATTAGCCAAACCGATGCGTGGCTCTCGCTCGGCCTTGCTTTTGTTGGTGGGTACGGTGACGCGGCCAGTTTTGTCCTGGCAAAGACGTTCACTGGACACGTCACCGGTAATTTGGTGCTGGCAGCCATTGCTATAGCGTCTCACGACTGGCGGGCTACCCTTGGGCATCTCTCTGCCATTGTCACTTTCTTGACGGGGATTTTCGTGAGCGTGCTTATCGTGCGCCCCCTCAAGGTGTGGTCATCGTGGCCGTTGCTTCCTACCATCATGGGGATCGAAGTGATTCTGATAGTGCTCGCTTCTTTGGCCTTGGCATCGAGTATGGCACACGGAATTGAAATATTCGTGATCTTTGTGTCTTTAGCACTGGGACTCCAAAACGGAGGATTTCGCCGTGCCGGTGGCATTAGCGTTCACACGACATATCTGACAGGGATGATTACAAGCCTGATCTCTACGGAGGGTGAAAAATACGCTTCCGGAGTGCTTCCTGTTTCGTCAAGAGCGCCCAAACCAAAGATAGAACTTCTCTGCGGAATCTGGATCGCCTTCGTCGTGGGCGCTGGGACGGGAGCGGCAATGATCCTTCATTTTGGCGCGGTCGGGATGCTCGGAGCCGCGCTGCTATTGATCTCACTCGCCCTGCGCGAGGTGCAATCTTGACGAAGGCACGACAGAACGAGGGCCGTGGTCGCTACCGTATTTGTGTATCGCTACAGCTACGAAGCGGGTGTAGGCGCTGCCTTATCCCGTATGGGCGCAACTTCACTGAGCCTTGCCCTTTGTTTATCTATCTCCTCTTTTTCCCGTTCCACTTCTGGGGGATGGCCACGCTGATTGGGGTCGGCGCTTTCGCGATGTCTTTACTCGGTCGACCGGACGACGTAATCACCACAGGAATCACGACTGCGGTCGTGATGGTCGTGGGAGCCATAAGCCCGGATCATGCCTGGAAGGAGCCCATCCTGCGGATGGTGGACACGATTGTTGGAGTCGCCGTTGCAGTCGTTGGCGCGTGGATCAGTCTGAAGCCAAGTCACGCCATGAGAATAGCGGCTGAAGAACGGCCGATACGAAATATGCGAACGTTAGCCGACAAACTCGTTTTTCTAATGTGGGCCGCGTTGTGTCTCTTTGCGGTTCGCGCTGACGCCCAGACTGCTCTGGGAGAAACGCTGAGTGGCCCAGACAGTCATGAGACCGGTCAGGGCCCCCACGGACATCTCTTCGGAGACTGGGGTGGCGAGCGGTCCCGCTTGCTGGAACGCGGTGTACGGTTCGACTTCCAGTACATCAGCGATTCTCTCTGGAACATCAAGAGTGAGCAGAAGGAGCGATTCGCGAGTTGGAATCGGTTCCGGGGAACGGTGGACATCGACTTGGGTACGCTGGTCGGTCAACACGGATTGTATTTCCATGCGACAGCACTCTGGCAAGGCGGGGGCAATCTTGGCGCTTATCTTGGCCTGCTCACTAGTCCCAGCGGAATGTCTAGCGCGAATACATGTCGCCTCGATTCATGGTGGATTGAGAAGCGATGGCTGGATGAACGTATCACTGCACGCATCGGTCAGTTTGCGGGTCAAGATTTCTACGGAGCCCAGCATTACGCAGCATCTTTCATCTTCGAGCCGGTGGGCTATGCATTAGGCAATCTGTTCACGGACTTCGAGTCCTTCGATCCTCCATCTACCCCCGCATTTGAATTGCGTGTCGTGCCGATTCACAACCTCTATGTGAAATCCATGGTCGAAGCAGAAGACCGCGAACCCTTTGCCCATAACCCAACCGGATTAGTTCCACAGTTTCGTGGAGTGCCCGTAAGCGTTTCGGAAATCGGATTCACGCCTGGCAAAAAGGCGTCGTCGGTGCGAGCTTTCGACAATGTCGAAACCCGAAAAGGGTACTCCGGGCTCTATCAGTTTGGCGCTTCTTACAATCCGGGAAAGTTCATGTCGCCGGCGAGTGCGACACCGCGATCAGGCAACTACCTTTTGTACTGGATGGCGAGCCAGGCTTTGTGGCGCGTTGACCCGAAAGGGGCAAGAGGATTCGACGCTACCTTCGCCTATGACTGGAGCCCGCCAGATGTTAACCGGAATAACAGGCTGCTCACCGCGGGAGTCCGATTCAACGAGCCGCTGCCTCTGCGTATTCACACCACGATGTCGCTGGGTTATGTGCGAAACAGCCTGAGCCCGCAGTTCCTCACTCCCGGCATGCCTCCTTGGAAGACGGAGCACGGTGTTGAATTCAACACGCTTCTGGACCCCTTACCGATGCTCCTTCTGCAGCCGGTCATTCAATACTACGCGAACGTGGGTGGACGAGCGCAGCGCGCCGTAGTTTTCGGATTCAGAACCAAGGTGGAGTTCTAGAGATGTTTTGGCAGTGCTTTAGAGGAGGTCTTTCATGAACATCGGCGGATTATTCGGAGCGTTAACTCCTGTCTTTTTTGTCCTCGCGCTCGGTTACCTGGCTGGCAAGCGCAATGCCTTCGATGCGGACCAGTCCGCGGGTTTGAGCAAACTGGCGCTAACCTTTGCCCTGCCGGCCTCTCTGTTCGTCAGCATGACAGACATTCCAAAGGATCTTCTCCTGCAGCAGGGTCGTCTTGTTCTGGCGCTGATTCTTTCCCACGCCGGGCTGTTTGTGGTTGCGTGGCTGCTCTTGCGAATGGTGAAGTCGCTCAGCGGGACGGCTTCCATTATCTATGCGCTGATGCTCGCGACCTCCGCGACACCAGTCTTTGGCCTTGCCGTTCTCGAACCACTTTTAGGCCGAACCAGCGGGGGTGCCGTGGGTCTCGTGGCCCTGGCAATTAACCTAACGGTACCTCCGGCAGTGATCCTGCTGGAAATGGATGCAGCCGCAAAGGATCAAAGAGTCGCGGCGGATCCTTCGAAGCCGAACGCCATCGTAACCGGACTGAATGCTGGCTTGAAATCGCCACTTCTATGGGCGCCAATTCTGGGAATCGCTGTTGTCCTTTTGAGCATTCACCTGCCAGCCGTGGTAGCTAGCTGTTTCGAACTGATTGGCTCGGCCACGTCCGGAGTAGCGGTTTTTGCTGTAGGTCTCGTCTTGGCGGCTCATCCAATCCGCTTTTCGCCTACCGTATTGGTTGGAACTCTTGCTCGTGTCACCGTGCAATCCGCGGTTTTAGTTGCTTTACTGCATCTGTTGCATGTTGTTAGTCCGTTCGCGCGGGAGGCGCTGGTGTGCTGTAGCTTTCCACTGGCTACCGTGGTCGTGTTATTTGCTGCCCGGTACAAAGCGGTCGAGTCAGTAGCCGCCTCTATGCTTCTCGTCTCGACGCTCGCTTTGGTAATTACGGTACCGACGATCCTCTGGTTGAACCATTGATTTATGAACGATCGGTTAAGAAAAGGAACAGATGTATGCCACAACTGAGCTGCACATCGTCCCTGGTCTATGGGGTAAAAAACCAATATGAATACCTTCGGTAACTACAAGTGCCCCGGGCACGGAACGTTGTGTTTGATCTGCTTGATACTAGCCAGCATGGCGGGCTGCACGAAGTCAACGCTGGCCGCGAAACCGCAAACAATGGACGTCGAGCTCGTGGAGGTGGAGCAGAAGGGTGTTCCAATTTACGGCCAATAGATCGGAACCTTGGACGGATTCGTAAACGCTAGTGTTAAGGCGCAGGTCACCGGCTATCTGCTCAAACAGGCCTACAAGGAAGACTCTTTCGTCAAGAAGGGCCGCTTGCTCTTCCAGATTGATCCGCGGCAATGAGTATCAGAGTCTTGTGCAGTTGTACAAGGCGCTCGGCGGAGGGTGGCAGCGTTAGAAAGCCGCAGGATTTATCGGATATGGCGACGCTGGCGGTATTCGAGCCGTAGAGAACTTGAGACTAGTGATGGGCGAACTCAAAGTCGCGAACGTACGCGCCCAGGGCCCAGGTATCGCTCTCGATGTGGACGGACTTCGAGAACTTCACGACCTTTAAGCCGCACGAACAGCACGACAAGGCCGTGCACTTGATGGCGGACGAGGTGATTGCGTGGGGCGGAGTACTGAAGACGTTAAGAGCAACTCACTAACAAAACACCCGGCACAGTCCGCGCTCGGGATCCCAACGTGCGCGGATCAAGAATATTAGGAGTTACGATGCAGATCGGTGTTGACAGCTTCGGAGCAGTCATCTCTGACCCGGCAACGGGTCTGACCCTCAGCCCAGTAGAGCGCATGGATAATCTACTGGAGGAGATTGTCCTGGCCGACAAGTTTGGGCTGGATGTCTTCGGTATTGGAGAACACCATCGCAGCGAGTTCGTGGATTCGGCCCCACCTATCATCCTGGGCGGGGCCGCTACGCGCACCAAGAACATTCGCCTTACAAGCGCCGTCACTGTTCTGAGTGCGGCCGACCCGGTTCGCATCTTTCAGGAATTCGCCACACTTGACCTAATCTCGCACGGGCGTGCTGAGATCGTCGCGGGACGAGGTTCGTCCACAGTCAATAGCGTCTACGTACTGTCTAGAGCGTCTTAGATTCGCGGCAATGTGATCGCGATGGACGCTGGCCGCCCGCGCGTGGGAAACATCTGCAGAGAATAGCCGGCGTCGGGAACGACCTGCGGTTCTGTGCCTGCTTGGGTACTCTTTCGCCCCAAACCGCTTGCCCTTCGCCGTGGGCCGATTATAGCAACATTGTTACAGGTGCGAAATCGCCGGCAAACGCCATGTTCGAACACACGAACACGCGATAGCCGCACGTCATTGCGAGTCGCATGCTTTTGTCATGCGAATTCCGCACCCCTATCGAAAATCGGCACCCCTCCATCTCGGTTGCCAGATCGAGGACACCGAACATCTTCATGCCATCCGGTGAAACCGCGTATTCGTCGTGGACGACGCCGATATGCCGAAACCCGAGGGTTTCGAGCAGTGCCCGTACGATCTCGTGATGCGGAATCGGACGGTGCGTTTCGGTTGCTGCTGGCGTGGGCACCAGCGCCAGTTCTTCGCGGCCAATGGTCCGGCCGCCATAACCAATGAGCGTACTGGTTTCTGACATATGCTACCTCCTTGTTGAATTGAAGTGACGTTCTTAAAGGCGGGAAAATCGGGGTCACGATCGCATTGAAACGAGCAGGAAGAGGCGAGAGTTCTTCAGTGTGCACTCTGAGTAACGTGCACGAAGTTCAGGACCGGCTGAGAGCGCGTCGTGCCTTGGAGTAATCGCCGGTCGGGCTTGTCCAGTTGCTGGCCAATGTCCCCAAGGCCCAAAACAGAGCAAACAGACAAAACCACCTGCTCCCGGGAACGCCGGAACGCCAGGCCAGGAAAGCACTGAGGCTCGGGATCACGGCTGAGGATGTCACACCGGCAGACCACATGAGGGCTACCGCACCGGGACTGACGCTTTGCATCGAGATCTTATCGGTCTCGACCCCGAAGAAGGGGAGATGCTCGAAGATCCAACGAAGACCGGGCGGCCATCCCTCGGGATTCCCGGTCCCACCAATCGTGTACGAGCGGAAACGAATGCCTACCGCCCTGCCCACGAGCCAATGCGCAATGGCGTGCGCAGAGAAATAGAGAAGAATCCAGCTCAGCAGCATCGCGCTGACGGCGACCGCCGTCGAGTATGCCGATCGGGACACGATCCATGCGAAACAGGCAGCCAGAATTCCCAATGCCTGCAAGAAATTGCCGACGGCTATCGACAGCCGGGCAAAGACCCTGCGTCTCGAACTGGCAACAGAATTCATGGGATCACTTGATCAAACGAAGGTTCATGCGGCGAATTGTACACGCAGCTTCTGAAAAGCCGGAATTCCACCTAGCTGATGCTGAACAGTGACGCCTGTTCCGGGACTGCTGCTCTTTGTCGACGCCTGCGAAACGCCGATCCCGGTCGTTGCCCAAAGATCAAGACCGAGTCGCCAGTGATGGCTTCCTCGACAAGCGCCGCAGGATCAGACTGAACCGCTGAGAATCCGCCCGCTTCCTCGACCGGACACGTATTATCGATTAGGGATGACGCTCCCGGAAACAGCTTCTGATGTGCTGTGTTCAGTGCTTTCCAGACGGCATCGGCACTCTCCCCGATTCCATTTCTCTCGACCAACTCGCGTGCCATCGCCGAGAGCATGTCATCGTCTTCGTCGATGTTCTGCAGTCCTTCGCCGGCAAACTTGCCCTCCATGGTGAGGGCCACCAACAGTTTCTTTCCCATCAGCCGCAAGCACGCCGTCTGCATCGTCCCTTCGTAGCAAAGAAACTTCACCCGGACCGGACGCCGTTGCCCAATCCTCCACGACCTGCGGCTGGCTTGCCGCAAGGTGTGTAGCGAGTATCCCGACTCATAGAAGAGGATGGTTGGAAAATCCAGAAGATCGAGCCCGGTTTCCACCAGCTTGGGATGAGAGATGACAACCTGTACTCCCTCCTTGATTTGCCGCGCGTACCACGCTTCGCGTTTCGCAGTATCCACGGTCGCCCGCAAAACTGCTGTGCGGATACCTTCATTGCTTAGGATGCGTTCGAGCCGGGCGGTGACGTCACGTTTCTGCGTGTAAACCGCAAACACCTGGCAGCGGTGGCCTTCAGCCAGTTCCCTCTTGACCTCCTCGATCAGCTTTCGCTCTTTCGAATAGAGTTGTTCTTCCGGAAGGTCGCGCGTCTCGGCAATGATGAAGCGGACGTTGCGCTTCAGTTCGGGATCAAACTCGCTTCCGTACAGCGTTCCCAGCCCATAGGGGTGGTCTGGATAAAGGAGAAGAGTGTTGAGCATCGTGCTCAACACCGAGCGATTGCCTCGGTGCTCCTTCAACGCCTTCCGGATGGCATCTTCCAATTCCCGATAGGCCGCCATCATCAGCGGGTCCATCGGGACACTCAGATAGGTCTCCTCGTAGGGAGGAAGCTCTCCGGAGATATCCTCAAGGAAGACAAAGGCACACAACTGCATCAGGAATTCGCCGAAGAGCAACGGCGAAGCACCCGGCTTGCGGCGAACAGTGCTGGTGGTCTTCGATTTGGAACAGCGGTTCTCGGCAGGCTCTACTTTTGTTATCGTTTCAAGAACGCCGTAGTCCTGGGTGAACGAACTTCGCCCTGTCGTACCCCATTCGTAGCCATGCTCTTTCATCCGTTTTGGTTCGAGACGAAAGAGCGTGTTAAAGAGATCATCCGCATAGCCCCCGAGGAGGGTGCCGGTCAGCCCGACAATCCGGTCTGTGCACGAAGCCAGGGTCCCGAGCGCATTGCCCTCGGCGGTATCGCCGGCTAATGGTCAGCTGACCATTAGCCGGCTAATCAGCGGGAAGGAATTATGTGAAGGAGACCGGATCCCCATTCTGCTTCTACCAAATCTCGATCTTTTGCCAATGGGAGTCCGATCTTTCCTTCGCATTATTT
>WNFP01001122.1_pt1 | contig 20993 bp, 14 predicted proteins | sample 5400201 | NCBI WGS metagenome assembly WNFP01 (sample SAMN13153355, study PRJNA577476) | soil metagenome | isolation source: 115 cm saprolite under Madrone tree | place: USA:California | collected 2016-06-14
AACTATGAGGCATTTGGGTCAGGCATCGTTGCTGCGGGGACGGGGTTTGCGTTGCACGATCGTGGCGGACTCTTCAGCATGGATCCGGCTTCACCAAATGCCCTTGCGGGAAGGAAAAGGCCGCTGCATACGATTATCCCCGCGTTTGCGCAAAAAGGAGATGTACGAGTGGCGTTCGGAATCATGGGCGGATGGAACCAGTCGCAGGCGCACGCGCAGTTTGTGGCGAACCTTGTGGACTTCAAAATGAATATTCAGGCAGCGCTGGAGGCGCCCCGGTTCAGCAAACACACGTTTGGCGGATGTGATGTGATGGTGGAGAACCGATTTGGGCAGAATGTGCGGAACGAACTGACTAGCAAAGGCCACAAGATTGAGGTAAAGGGGAACTATTCTAGCGGAATGGGCGGAGGCCAGGCGGTCATGCGGGATTCTGCTGCGGGAGTGAATTCCGGGGCTTCGGACCCTCGAAAAGACGGCCAGGCGGTGGCGGAATTGCCGATCGAGTAGCGTTCTGGACCCGTGGGGAATCGGATTCCTAGGGTGCAAAAGAGTTCCGTCCGAAGTGATTTTAGGGGAGTATTCTGCCTCGCAGGGTACGCATGGCCATTCGGCCAGTTCGCATCTCACTGTAAATAAGCATGTTACCTGCAGGTCCGTTGGTCTGCGAATTGCACCTGTACTAAAGGCCAGGACCGCTGCCCGCAGCTACGCGACCTGGAAGTGGAGATCCCAATGGGGTATGCCCGGGTGGGCCTGGTTATGGCGCGTTGCGTGGCGGCCATGGCCATCGTAGTTTTCCTCACACCACAAAGCAGAACGCAAACCGTAGGCGTTTCGGGGCGCTACCAGTGCGCCCAGGCGAAGATGCAGGGGAAAGTGATCCCTTGCAAAGCGGCGCCATTGATCCTGAAGAATGATGGTCGTTTCGAGTTGCGCGGATGGGAAGGCAGTTATTTGGTGAGTGGGCAGTGGGTGGAACTTTCGGATTCCCTTGTTAAGACGCGCGCGAAGATCGAGCCGGGGCACAAGATTGTGCTGCGTTATTATGGAAAGCACGGTTTGGTGGAAGTCACTTACGAGCGGCGCGTGGCGGAGATGGGAAAGACCGCACTCAGTTAGAAGTCTGGCTTCCAGGTCGGGTGCGCTCAGCCGGAACTGGTGCGCAGATGCTTGCATTGAATCACCAAGATTAAGGGACCTCTGGACGCCAACCGCGGCCGCGCAGCACTCGGCCCGCAGTCGCACCCGTCAATTTCCCGTGATCAAATTCAACCTGACCGTTCACGATCGTGTAGTCAATGCCGTTGGAGAGCTGGTCTGGTTTCGTAAAGGTCGCTCGGTCGATGACAGCGACAGCGTCAAAGATGGTGATGTCGGCGAAGTAGCCCGGCTTAAGGAGTCCACGGTTTTCAAGGTGTTCACGTTGGGCGGGGAGCGAAGTGATCTTGCGAATCGCTGCTTCGAGGGACAAGAGGCGCCCGTCGCGGACATAACGGCCGAGGAAACGCGGCATGGAGCCCATGGCTCGCGGATGGGTGTGCGGCTCAAAGGTTGGCCCATCGAGAGACATCTCGTTGGCGTCAAGGCCGATACTGGTCCAAGGTTGGCTGAGGCCGGTGCGGAGGTCTTCCTCGCTGGCCATAAAATAGATCGCGCCAGTTTGCGCTTTGTCGGCCAGGACGAAATCCATCATCGCGTCTTCGGGTGATTTTTTCCAGGATCTGGCGAGTTCTTCCACAGTCTTGCCTTCGAACTGCTTCAGCTCAGGATTCTGCACGGAAGAGATCAAAACTCCCGCGGCACCGCCACAATCGTATAAGAGATTTTCCCAATCCGAGTGATCGCCGACGAGATCTTTCTTGATACGCGCGCGAATCGCCGGGTCTTTCAAGCGTTCGAGCAATTTCTGAACTCCGCCATCGGCGGCCCATGGCGGAAGCGCGGAGGCAAGCGCCGTGGCGCCGGCGGTGTAAGGATACATGTCCGCTGCGATGTCCAGGCCGGAGTCGCGTGCGATTTGGATGGCGGCGACTACGTTCTTCATGCCGCCCCAGCGGGGCTTGCCGCTGACTTTCAAGTGGAAAATCTCAACAGGCAGATTGGCTTCGCGGCCGATGCGGATGGCTTCGGCGAGGGCGGGCATCTCCGAAGCGCCTTCGCTGCGCATATGCGTGGCGTAGAGGCCGCCGTATTTTGAAGCGACTTGCGCGAGAGCGATGAGCTCATCGGTCTTCGCGTAGATGTTCGGTGGGTAGATAAGGGCACTGGAAATACCGAGAGCGCCGTCCTTCATGGCTTGCTCGACGAGCAATTTCATTTGATCAAGTTCGGCGGCAGTGGGGGCGCGATCATCATCACCGATGACGGCTTCACGGACTTGCGCGGAACCTACGTAGGTGCCGATGTTGAGCGGAGTGCCTTGTTTTTCAAGACGGCGGAAGTAGCCATCGAGAGTGGTCCAATCGACGGTGAGCTTGTACTGGTCGAGGAACGGTTTTTGCGGCGCGATGGTCTTTTCATTTTGTGGCGCGATAGAGCCGCCTTCGCCGGTGATTTCCGTGGTGATGCCTTGAGAAAGCTTGCTCAGGGAACGATTGTCCAGGAGGAGCGAGACCTCGGACTGGCCGAGCATGTCAATAAAGCCAGGAGCGACGATGCGGCCCTTGGCATCGATTTCACGCTTAGCGTGGGCTTCGCGCAAATCACCGGTGGAGGCGACGCGATCGCCGCTGACAGCAATGTCTGCGGCATACCACGGATTTCCAGTGCCGTCGACGATGTGACCGTTGCGAATGAGGAGATCGTAGTCGCCTGCACTTGGCGAGGCGTCCAGATTGGCATCGTAAGCGGCTGCGGCAATTTCTCCGAGGGCCTGCCCGGCTACTTCCTGCGCGGCGTCCGGATCGAGGGGCAGTGAGACGTGATTGACGTAGGCGGCGAAGGCAAGTTTCTTTCCCTGTTTGCTGATTACGTAGCCAGCCAGACCTTTGCCGTTGAGCATCATCTTGCCGTTGAGTTTGTCTTCCGAGCCGAATGTGCCGGTTTTGGCGAAGACGTGCCCGGCGCCTGGAGAATTGGTTTGTATTTTCGCAAGCGTGCCATCTTTCCCGAGGATGGGCAGCCCCTTGAAGAAAACGTCATAGTCGGGCCGCGTGGACCAATAGATCATGTAGTGCACGATGAAGTCGGGGCTAAAGAGGTCGGCCCAATCGCCGCCCGCGCCATCGCCCTGCGCGGCTCCGGAGAGATCTAGCTTGGCGTCTTGCAAAAAGGCTTGCTCCGCTTTGAATCCGGCGCGGAGCGGGTCCTTCATGTCCTTGGCAACGAGCAGGCCCAGGAGGTAAGGACCCATGCCAGCGTGGAGATTCTGGCTGACTTTGAGCGTAATTTTGATTTCTTCCGACAGCGGCGGGGAAACATGCTCGGCGAGTTGGTTTTCTGCGGTGTAGAAACGCTGGTACGGCGTGAAGTCTGTGACGGGAGCGGCGGCTTTGGGATTAACGACGATGCCCGCGGACTTCAGCGCATCGCCAAGCACGATGGTGGCGAACTTCGTCGGCGAGGGAACTGCAAAAGCGGCGGTCTGCGGTTCCACGCCAACCGGGATGCTGCCGGTGAGAGTGACAGCGAGGGAGCCGTCGGGAGCGGCGACTGGGTCGGAAGCGCTGAAAGCAAGCTTTGATTTCGACTCACCGGTAACAACGTTGTTAACGAAACGGAGATAGGAATTCCGCGGGGAAACTGAGAGCTGTACGGCGTCGCCGGGTTTGCTGCCGGGCTTGCCAACAAGGTCGATGACATTGTCGTTGACCATGATGGAGGACATCACGACGCCGGTGCCGCCTTCGCGTTCCGCATCAGGCATGAGGCTCGCGTCCACGTAAACGTGACCTTCGATCTTGTGAACGCCCTTCGATTTGATCTGAGAAACGAATTCCTGGATGACCGCGAGGGGATCGCCGGGGAGGGCGGGACCGTTGTAGGAGTGGTCATGATCAACGAAGGCGAGAGTGCCATCGGGCTGAACGCGATTCGAAAGATTGGGGTCACCACTGGCGACGAGGATGAGATCGCCTTCTAGCGCGCCGTGCTTGTCGATCGGGCCGGTACGGTAGACGCGGGTGTGGAAACGGTAATCCGCGCCCAGTTTCGCGAGGAGGGTGCCTTCGGTGAGCGTTTTCGTTGTCGAAGCAGGGACGAACAATTTGTCGGCGTTCAGTGCATAAATGACTTTGCCGGTGTCGAGCGAGTAGAACTCGATGCCGAAATTCGCATGAGCGAATTCGGGGCGGTTGATAACCTTCTGAATGCGTTGAGACAGAGAGGATTCAGATTGCGCACGGGCCGGTGAGGCGGGGAGGCATGAGAGGAATAAGGAAACCAAGAAACTGTGAAAGACCAGGCCGCGTGGACAATTTTTCAAGGCAGAATCCTCCAAAAATGATGCTAGACGGACAATTCCCGACTCACGTGTTATACCAGCGAAATCCCTTGCGTTGCTCTTCGGCGATTTCTTTTGCGAGGGCGAGTGTTTGCGGCCGGCGATAGTGGCCGACGGCGGCAAGGATGGCATTCAACAAGGCGATGGGAGCGGCATACGAGGCGCCGAAAGAAGTCGACTCGACTGAAGCGAGGAGTACTTCGTCGCATTCGCGCGCCAAGGGAGAAACGTATGTGTCTGAGATTCCGACGCAATAGGCACCGCGTTCTCGCGCCTGCTGGGCGCCTTCAATCGTCTGCCGAAGACCGCGGCGGAAGCTGATGGCGATAACCAGGTCCTGCTTGTTGACGCTGCGGACAAGATGCAGGATCCTGCCCGCGGAGGTGGCCGAAAAAATGGGCAGACCGAGAACGCTGACCTGATATTCGAAATAGTGGGCTAGGTATACGGCCAGATCGCCCGCGAGCAGGACGATGCGGCGGGCATCGTAAAAGCGCCTCGCCAGCGCGACTAGCCGCTGGGCATCGAGACTGTTTATCAGGCCCTGGACGTTTTTCAAGTCTCGCTCGAGCGAATCGCGCACGTGCGAGGGCATGTTCCCATCGCGGGCGCCGGACTGCATGGTGTCCAGAGAAGTAGCGAAGGCCAGCGAAAGCTCGTGCAAATGACGTTGAAACTCGCGGTAGCTGCCAAATCCAAGTCCACGCACGATGCGTACAATTGTTGCAGGGTCCGTCTGAAGTCGTGCGGCCATGGCACGCACACTGAGGAGCACATACTCGCGCGGGTGCTCCAGGATGGGACGGATGATCTCCTGGCGCTTGATGCTGAGCTGATCGATCCGCTCCGCCAAATGAGGGGCGGCGGCTGAAGGGGGCGGTACCTCTTTGCGTTTCATGAAGCGTGAGAATTGCCCAATTCGAGACGTGTGTCAACCATGGCCCGTTATAGTAGCGCAAGAGCTCATAGCCGAACACTCCGACGCCTATTTCTTCGAGGCAGCCGCTTTGGTCTCGAGTCCGGGCGCAATCACTGGTTGCAGGAAGGGCATCATGGCGCGAAGTTGCGGACCGAGTTGCTCGATGGGGTGGTGCTGCTCGCGCTGACGCGTGGCCAGGAAATTGGGGCAGCCCTTTTCATTTTCTTCAACCCAGGCCTTTGCAAAACTGCCGCTACGGATTTCAGCCAGGATCTTTCGCATTTCCTCCCGCGTCTGTTTTGTGATGATGCGGGGTCCGGCGGAATAATCGCCCTGTTCGGCGGTGTCGCTGACGGAGTAGCGCATGTAGCTGAGGCCGCCGCGGTAAATCAAGTCAACGATGAGCTTGAGTTCGTGGAGGCACTCGAAATAGGCGACCTCCGGCTGGTAGCCCGCTTCCGTGAGAGTATCGAAGCCTGCTTTGATCAATTCACTCACACCGCCGCACAGTACAGCCTGCTCACCGAAAAGATCGGTTTCGGTCTCTTCCGTGAAAGTGGTTTCCAGGACGCCGGCGCGCGTGCAGCCAAGTCCCTTGGCGTAAGCGAGGGCGAGGGCTTTCGCAGTACCGCTTGCGTCCTGCTCAACGGCGAGGAGAGCGGGCGTTCCGCCACCTTCGGTGAAGACCTCGCGAACGCGGTGGCCAGGGGCCTTCGGAGCGATCATGGAGACATCCACGGTCGTAGGCGGTTTAATCGTGCCGAAGCGGATATTGAAGCCATGAGCGAACATCAGAGTCTTGCCTTGCTTGAGATTTGGCTCGATGGCATCGCGATAGAGCTTGGGTTGTTTCGTGTCTGGAACAAGGATCATGATGACATCGGCCCAAGCAGCGGCTTCTTTCGGCGAGTTGACCGTCAAACCTGCCTTTTCCGCTTTCGCGCGTGAGCCGCTTCCTTCGTGGAGGCCGACGCGGACGGAGACACCGCTATCGCGCAGATTGAGGGCATGCGCATGGCCCTGCGAACCGTAACCAATAATCGCGACTTTCTTTGCCTGAATCAGTGTGATGTCAGCGGAATTGTCGTAATAAAGATTTGCCATTTTTTCCTCTCGCCGGCCGCAGTATGGCCGATCATTCACGTCGATCACGCGGAATTATCTTAGGAACGCCCGCGCCGAGCGTCCGGATTTCGTAGCTTTCAGATGAGTCCAAAGGCAATCACTCAACTTTGGAGCCGATGGATTCGAGTTCAGAGCGCGTGGGCTGCTGACCCGGTGGCTGAAGCAAATCACCGCCGCGGGTCATGGAAATACGCCCGCTCCGAGCCATTTCGAGCACGCCGAATGGCCGAAGCACTTCGAGCAGGCCGTCGATCTTGTCGACGGTGCCCGACACTTCGATGATAAGCGATTCCGGAGCGACATCAACGACGCGTGCACGGAAGACCTTGATCAATTCCATCAAGTGGGGGCGATTCTGCTGGTCGGCGGAAACCTTGATCAAAGCCAGGTCACGCTCAAGCAGCGCACGGGTGGAAATGTTTTCCGCGAGGAGGACATCCACGAGTTTTTCGAGGCTGGCTTCCAGACGATGCGCACCTTTTTCGTCGGTGTGCGCCACAATTGTCATGCGCGCAATTTCTTCATTCTCTGTCGGACCTACCGTGAGCGAATCAATATTAATGGCCAAGCGGCGTGCCAGCGAGGCGACGCGATTGAGAACACCGGGTTTATTTTCGACATAGGCGACAAGTGTTTGCATGTTCTCTCTATTTCTCCTATGGCTCGGTCGCGGTTTCGACAAGCGGATTGTTCGGGCGGCGAATCATGTCACTCAAAGAAGCTCCGGCAGCTACCATGGGATAAACGGAGTCTTCCTGCTCCACGCGGAAGTCGATCAGTACGGTCTCTGCGGATTCGCGCGCGGACCGTATGGTGGGCACCACCTCAGCGCGCTTGGTGATGCGCTCGCCGCGGATGCCAAAAGCATTGGCGAGAGCTGCAAAATCCGGCGCGACGAGCGGCGTGGCCACGTAACGCTTGTCGTAGAAGAATTCCTGCCACTGGCGGACCATGCCGAGATAGCCGTTGTTGATGATGGCGATCTTGATGTTGATTTTTTCCTGGACGATGGTGGCCAGTTCACTCATGGTCATCTGAAATCCGCCATCGCCGACGACGACCCAGACTTCGGCGTCGGGCTTGGCGAACTTAACACCGATGGCGGCGGGAAGTGCAAAACCCATGGTGCCGAGTCCGCCGGATGTAATCAGCGTGCGCGGACGATTGTGGTGGTAATACTGCGCTTCCCACATCTGATGCTGGCCGACATCAGTGACTATGATGGCTTCGCCGTGAGTTTCTTTCCACAGATCGTTAATGACATGCGCTGCATACAGATGCCCGCTATCGGGCAGGCTCTGAATGTCGCGGACTGCAGAATCTCCCTTCAGTTCGCTGATATGGCGAATCCATGAGGCGTGGTCACGGGTTTCGATGTGTGGTGTTAGACGCTCGAGCACCTCGCGCGCATCGCCGACAAGAGCGGCGTCAACGTTCACGTTCTTGTTGATTTCGGCGCGATCAATCTCAATGTGGATCTTGCGGGCGCTCTTGGCGTACGTTCGGAGGTCGCCGGTGACGCGGTCGTCGAAGCGCATGCCGACTGCAATGAGGAGGTCGGCTTCCTGAATCGCATTGTTCACCCAGGCCTCGCCGTGCATACCCATCATGCCGAGATTAAGGGGCTCATTGGCAGGGAAGCAGCCGATGCCGAGAAGTGTCATCGCAACAGGATAATTGCCGGCGCGGACGAATTCTTCAAAGACACGCATAGCGCCGGAAACGATGATGCCGTGGCCCGCCAGAATAATGGGGCGCTTGGCGGTATTGAGCATCTCGATAGCACGATCGAACTCAGCTTGATCGTGATTATTGCGGATGCGCTTTGGTGGAAGTTTTGGGGCTGATGCTTCCCAGTCGAACTCCGCGGAAGCCTGTTGAGCGTCTTTGGTAATGTCAACTAGGACTGGTCCGGGGCGGCCGCTCGTGGCAATCAAGAATGCTTCGCGGACGGTGCGCGCAATGTCCTCGGCCCTTGTGACCACCACATTGTGCTTGGTGATGGGCATGGTGATGCCCGTGATATCGATTTCCTGAAATGCGTCGGAGCCCAGGACTTTGCTGCTGACCTGGCCGGTAATGCAGACGACGGGAGAAGAGTCCAGCATGGCGGTGGCAATTCCGGTGACCATGTTTGTTGCGCCCGGACCGGAAGTGGCCATAGCAACGCCGATGCCGCCGCTGGCACGGGCGTAGCCATCGGCCATGTGTGTGGCGCCCTGTTCGTGGCGCACGAGAACGTGATGCAGCTTCGATTTACCAAGCGCGTCATAGACCGGCAGGATGGCGCCGCCTGGGTAGCCGAAAATTTCGCGCACGCCCAGACGCGTGAGCGATTCGCAAAGAATTTCCGCCCCGGTAAGCTTCATGGAGTCCTCGCATACGAGCCAGCTGAGGCTGGCGCCGAAAAGGCTGCCGGCACGGCCGTGACCGCGCCAAGAGATGAAGAAGAAACAAGCAAGGCATACTTAGCCATGACCCCGCTTGTAAAGCGCGGCTGGGGTGGTCTCCACGCAGCGAGACGTTTCTGAATCTCTGCCGCGCTAAGGTCCAGGCTCAGTTGGCGATTGGGAATATCGAAGATGATCGTGTCACCGTCGGCGATCGCCGCGATCGGTCCCCCAATGGCAGCCTCCGGGGCGACGTGGCCGGCCATGAGACCGTGCGTGGCGCCGGAAAATCTTCCGTCCGTCAGCAAAGCAACGGAATCGCCCAGACCCGCACCAACCAGCGCGGCGGTAACGGCCAGCATTTCCCGCATGCCCGGACCACCCTTCGGGCCCTCATAGCGAATGACGATTACGTCTCCAGCTTTGATGACTCCTTGCTCGACAGCAGTGAAAGCCGCTTCCTCGTTGTCGAACACTCGCGCGGGACCACGGAAGTTCTGAAGATTGTGGCCTGCGACTTTGATGACACAGCCCTCAGGAGCGAGATTCCCCTTCAAGATGACCAGCCCGCCAGTGGGCTTCAGAGGCGCATTGAGTTTTCGGACGACTTCTTGGGAAGGCGTTTCTTTGGCCTTGGCCGCCTCTTCGGCGAGAGTGCTTCCAGTGACGGTGATGGCATCTCCGCGGAGGAATCCAGCTTCAAGCAGGCGCTTTGCGACCAGCGCAGTGCCGCCCGCCGCGTAGAGATCGGTAGCGACAAATCGCCCTCCGGGTTTGAGGTCGGCAATGATGGGTACGCGCGAACTGATGCGGTCAAAGTCATCAATGGAAAGCGGAATTTTCGCTTCGTTGGCTATGGCTAGAAGATGCAGCACGGAGTTTGTCGAGCCGCCGGTTGCGGCGACGCCTGTGATGGCGTTCTCAATCGCCGTCTTGGTGATAATTTTCGAAGGAGTGAGGTCACGGCGGAGAAGGTCGAGGACGAACTCGCCCGCGCGGCGACCCGCGGATGCCTTTCCTGCGTTTGTCGCCGGAACGCTGGAGAGTCCCATCGGCGCAATACCTAGAAACTCGCAAACCAAAGCCATCGTATTCGCGGTAAATTGTCCGCCGCAGGCGCCCGCCCCAGGACACGCCGCGCCCTCAAGAGACCTGAGCTGAGCGTCGGTCATTCCGCCGCGCGCATGCTTGCCGATGGCTTCGTAGACATCCTGTATCGTGACGGAATGACCCTCGAACTGGCCAGGAGCAATGGAGCCGCCATAGAGAATAAGACCCGGAATATTCAGGCGAGCCAGCGCCATCACGCCTCCGGGAATCGTCTTGTCGCAGCCGACGAGAACAATTAACGCATCGAAGAGATTTCCTCGAGTAACGAGCTCGATGGAATCGGCGATGACCTCTCGGCTGACCAGGGACGTGCGCATGCCTTCCGTGCCCATCGTGATGCCATCGGAAATGGAGACCGTGTTGAACTCCAGCGGGGTCCCACCCGCCGTGCGAATGCCTTCCTTCACATGTTGCGCAAGTTCACGGAGGTGATAGTTGCAGGGGCCGATCTCGATCCAGGTATTCGCCACTCCGATGAGCGGCTTCTTGAAATCATCGTCCTGGAGGCCAGAGGCACGAAGCATGGCGCGCGCACCCGCACGATGTGCACCATCGACTAAAGCCCGGCTGCGCAGTTTAGGCAACGAGTCGCTCAATGCAAAATCCCTTCGATGGCCGATGCTTTCCACCATCCGGAAAATTACCAGCCCAGAAATCGTGAGGCCATCACCCTGGTCTGGATGATGGCCCGAATGCTTCCGGTGATGCTGAACTAGGCCGCCATCATCCGCCTATTGCCTTCTTACCGGGACCGGAATAATTCGCGCAACGGCGAGGTATAAGATTCTAGCAGTTTTAGCCTTTGCTTGAATCCGATACTCGACGGCCATCGGGCAAAATCTAAGTGTTCGCCATCAAAGTAGGAGAATGAGGCCGGCAAGTCAATGAGTCAAATTAATAGTTATGCTCAATCAAATAAATACAGCTTATGCTGCCCGCCTCATGAACCAGGCCGTGAAAATGATGAGGATGGCGGGCATCTTCCAATAGGTTCCAACATCTAACTGAGGTAAGTTCAGGCCACCCAGCGCAGAAGTCATCCAGGGAGACAGCATGAAGGAAGGTAGTGGTGTACTGGTTGTAGGCGGTGGGCCGGCGGGCTTGGCGGCAGCTATCGCAACACGGATGAAGGGCTTTGAAGTTACCGTAGCGGACGGTGCGAAGCCCCCCATAGATAAAGCATGTGGTGAAGGTATGATGCCGGGCGCCGTGGAAGCGCTGCGTCAGCTAGGAGTCACGATTCGTTCGGGCGATGGACAGGTTTTGCGGGGAGTCTGCTTTAAAGACGCTGCGACCTCAGTCGAGGCCAACTTTTCGACTGGCCCGGGCTTCGGAATGCGTCGAATAGTCCTCCACCAGAAGATGATTGAACGGGCGCAAGAGTGCGGGATCACACTGCTATGGAACACGCCCGTTACCGGCCTGTCCCGTGAAGGAGCAATCCTTGGTGATAGGGTAATGAAGGCAAGATGGATTATCGGAGCCGATGGAGTGCACTCCCGCGTGAGGCGTTGGATCGGCTTGGATGCCAAGAGGCGGGAAGGAATGCGATTTGCGCAGAGACAACACTTTCGTACAAAGGCATGGACCGATTGCATGGAGGTTCATTGGGGCCAGGCAGCGCAGGCATACGTTACGCCACTTGCCGGTGATGAGACCTGCGTCTCGCTGATATCCCGCGACCCGCGCATGCGCCTTGAGGACACCTGGCGGAACTTTCCGAAGTTAGCTGACTATTTGAAGCATGCGGATGCCAGCAGTGCAGAGCGAGGTGCCGTTACCGTGACGCGCAGACTAGCCCGGGTCTATAGGGAGAATGTCGCATTGACAGGAGACGCCTCCGGAAGTGTTGACGCTACCACTGGAGAAGGGCTTTGCTTGAGCTTTCACCAAGCGATCGTCCTGGCAGAAGCATTGGACAGAGGAAAGCTTGAAATTTACGAACAGGCGCACCGCCAGCTTACGAGGCGGCCACACATCATGGGCCGGCTGCTGCTCTTGCTGGATCGCTATCCGTCCCTGAGAAAGCGTGTTTTGCACAGTATCTCGAGGGGCCCTGGGCTCTTCGCGCGGTTGCTGGCAGCGCACCTGGGCGAGACTTCTCCGAAATTTCTAGCCTCCACTGGTTTGCGTCTCGGTTGGCACTTTCTGACCGCATAAATGGAGAGCGCAAGGATGAATTGGTCAAGAAACCGTTTGCCAGCGGTGATTTGTTTCCTGGTGGCAGCGCCTGTCACCCTGGTTGTTCTCAGTGCTCTGCCGCAGCATGCTGCGCCCCAACCTCCAGCCAACGAGATTATTCTCGGAGTCGATCCTGGCCAAAGCAAGGTGCACTGGACGCTTGGCACGACGCTGCACACCGTACACGGGGCGTTTGCATTCAAGAATGGGACCTTGCAGCTCGACCTCGCGAGCGGCAAAGCCAGCGGTGAGATCACTGTATACGCCACCAGCGGGGATAGCGGGAACGATTCACGCGACAGGAAAATGCACAAAGAGGTTCTCGAAAGCGCCCGATACCCCGATGTTGTTTTTCGGCCAGACCGCGTCGAAGGGAAAATTGTGCCCCACGGAACCTTTACGGTCCAGGTGCACGGTACTTTTGTTGTGCATGGCGGCGAGCATGAACTAACCGTGCCGGTGCAAGCGGAGTTCGCCGGAGATCATTGGACTGGCAGTGCAAAGTTCAACGTGCCCTTTATTGATTGGGGTCTGAAGAACCCGAGCAGCTTCTTCCTCAAGGTGAACCATGCCGTGGAGATTGAATTGGAAATGAAAGGCAATCTGCAAAACCCCGCAGCGCCATAATCCAGAGTCACTCTTCCGATTCCTGGGTTACGATATGAACGTCCACCGCGGGCGACTCGCGCAGGAACCGATGCACCGCCGATAAATACAGATACTTGCGCCAGTCGTGAATCGCGGCGCGGCCAAAAATCACCTGAGTGATGTGCTTCGAGCGGACAAATTCTGCCACGCTATCGGCAACGCTGCGGCCCTTTAGCCGAACCACCTGGGCCCCGAGGCTTTCCGCAAACCGCAGATTGGCACTGAGCGCGTTCTGGTTCGGCTCTTTCAAGCCGAGCTCACGGTCCACGTGAACCACATAGAGTTCTGCATCCATGCGTCGCGCCATGCGAGCGCCTCGTGCGATCAGGTACTGCCCTGAAGGATTTGAAGAGATGCAGACGGCGATGCGTTCCCGCACCGCCCAGTTTTTGCTGATGTCTTCCGCTTCCATGTAGGATTCGAGGCTGCGGTCAACCTGTTCCGCGACCTGGCGCAGGGCAAGTTCGCGGAGGGCGATCAGATTGCCGCGGCGAAAAAAATTCTTGAGTGAGCGTTCCACTTTCTCCGAGCTGTAGACGTCGCCCCGCTTCATGCGGTTTTGCAACGCTTCCGGGGTGAGGTCTACCATCACCGTTTCCGTGGCGGTCAAAGGGACCCAGTCCGGAACCGTCTCGCGGACGGTGATGCCGGTGATGGAACGCACGACCGGCGCGATACTTTCGATGTGCTGAATGTTGAGCGTCGAAAGTATGTCGATTTTTGCGGCCAGAATTTCCTGAACGTCCTCGTAGCGCTTGCGGTGCTTGCTTCCCGGGATATTCGTGTGTGCCAGCTCGTCGACCAGAACCACCTGCGGATGGCGAGAGATAATGGCGTCGACATCCATCTCCTCGAAGATTGTTCCCTTGTATTCAATCTTTTTTCGCGGAACGCCCTCAATATTTGTGAGAAGTTCTTCGATGCCCTTGCGGCCGTGAGTTTCCACTACGCCGATTACCACGTCTTCGCCGCGGCGCCTGCGGCGGATGGCTTCGCTCAGCATGCTGAAGGTCTTGCCGACACCGGGAGCATAGCCGAGGAAAAGCTTGAAAATGCCGCGCGACTTTTGCGGGGGAGAGGCGATTTCCAACCAATCTTCCGGTTTCTTCGGCAAAGGATGATCTTCTCCGCGGCAATTCGCATGCCTGCGCTAGAATAGGCAAATGCAGAGATTTCTTGCCGGCCGGACATTCGGTTTCACTCTGTCCATCGCCATCGTCGCCGGCATCGCTTTTCTTTACCGTCAGATACTGCTCGTAAACCAGACCACTGTCGCGCTGACGTTTCTTCTCGCAATTCTAGCAGTTTCGGCGGTCTGGGGGATGGCGGTGTCCGTCTTCATGTCCGTCGCGGCGATGCTGGTATTCAACTATGAATTCCTGCCTCCCTTCGGAACACTTACTATTGCCGATCCGCAGAATTGGGTGGCACTCGGGGCATTCCTGGTCACATCCATCATGGGCAGCCAGCTCTCCGCGCGCATCCGCAGGGAAGCGGACGATGCGCATAGCCGCCGCCGCGAGATCGAACGGCTTTACAAATTCAGCCAGAAATTGCTCGGAGAAGGCAACGTCATTCAGTTAATGAATGCCATCCCGAACTACATTGTCGAGAGCTTTGAGGCGGGCGCTGCTGAGTTATTTCTTCCGCAGAAAGAGAAGTTCTACCGATCGGGGTACGGTGCTGCCCATCTCGATGAGGAAAAAATGAAGACAGCGTTTCTCCGCGACGAAATGACCATCGATTCCCAGCAGGGCACCTGCTTTGTTCCCGTGCGTCTTGGCGTCAGGGCCATCGCGAGCCTCGGCATTTCCGGCGCGAGGCTCTCTCGGCAGACACTCGATGCTGTCAGCGGCCTGGTGGCCATCGCGATCGAACGGGCGCGAGCCGTGGAGCAACTCAGCCAGACGGAAGCCGAGCGGCAAGGAGAGCGGCTGAAGTCCGCATTACTGGATTCCGTTACGCATGATTTCCGCACGCCGTTGACCTCCATGAAAGCGGCCGTGACTAGCCTGCTCGCCAGCGGGGAAGTTGTCGTTCCGCAGGCTCACGAATTGCTCAGCATCATCAATGAGGAATGCGACCGGCTGAACCATCTCGTCGAGGAAGCCGCGGAGATGGCGAGGCTGGAAGCCGGTGAAATCGAACTGCACTATGCACCAACATCGATGGAAGAGATCATCCAGGGCGCGCTGGCCCTTTCAAAATCGGCGCTGGGAGTACGGGAGATTCAAGTTAAAGTAGCTGCTGACCTTCCGCCTGTGGAGGCAGATCTTGATCGTGTTCAGGATATTCTGGTGAAGCTCATCGATAATGCGAATCTGTATTCGCCCAAAGAGCAGCCGATCATCATCACCGCCGAACTAAGCGGGGACTATGTCACGACCAGTGTTGCTGATCGCGGTCCAGGCATTGACGATCTCGAGCAGGGAATGATCTTCGACAAATTCTATCGTGGAAAAGACCAGCGCTATCTTGTGCGTGGCACCGGCATGGGTTTGCCAATAGCGAAGGCGCTCGTGACGGCTCACCGTGGAACCATCGGAGTGACGAGCCAGCTCGGTCATGGCTCAGTCTTCTCCTTTTCCCTTCCTGTTTCACGGAGAACGGAACGGCCATCATGACGGACGCATCGATTCTTGTTGCTGACGATGAGCCGCAGATTAGGCGAGTGCTGCGCTCCACTCTTTCCAGCCGAGGGTACGTGATCATCGAAGCAAAGACAGGCGAAGAAGCGGTGGAAGCCGTTCGCAAGGAGAAGCCCGACCTGATACTTCTCGACGTGAACATGCCGGGCATAGGCGGGATTGAGGCGTGCCGGGAAATTCGGGAATCTTCCGATGCCCCCATTATCATGCTTACGGTTCGAAACGCCGAGCGGGACAAGGTGCAAGCACTCGACGCCGGAGCCGATGATTATGTTGTGAAGCCTTTCGGCATCGAAGAACTGCTGGCGCGCATTCGTGCCGCCTTGAGGCGGTATGCTCCGGGTGACGTGCTTCCTCCCTTTGTTTCAAAAGAACTTACCCTGGATTTTGAAAGCAGGCAGTTAAACGTGCGCGGTCAAGAAGTGCATCTGACTCCCAAGGAATTCGACGTTCTCAAGCACTTGATTGCCAATCAGGGCAAGCCCCTGACCCATAGAAGGCTCTTGCAATCTGTTTGGGGCCCGGAATATGGCGAAGAGACAGAAAATCTGCGCGTGGTCATTAATCAGTTGCGTAAAAAGATCGAAAGTGATCCGGCGCAGCCGAAGTACATTAAGACGGAGCCCTGGGTGGGATACCGCTTCCAGCCGCCTCGCGTGAGCGCCTCTAAGTCATCCTCTCGAAAGTGACAAATTGTCGGGCATTTGGCAGACAAAGGTTGGCGCAGAGTAGATCGATTAGTTCGAAACCGGATGTTGTGCATCGAGATCCAAATTCAACTCCAGAACATTGATGCGCGGCTCTCCCAACACGCCGAGTTGCCTTGCCACGGTGTGTTTGGCAACGAGTCCATGCAGCTCGGCTTGGTCTACGTGACGCGCGCGCGCGACTCTAGGAATCTGGAATTCGGCGGCGGCGGGGGAAATGTCGGGGTCGAGGCCCGAGCCTGATGTGGTGACAAGATCAATGGGGATGGGTGAACTCGGATTCTCCACATGCAGTTTCTCCACGTCACTCTTCACTCGGTCCAGAAGTTGTCGATTGGTGGGCCCGAGATTGGACGCACCTCCCCCGGCAAAGACGGGATCGTATCCGTTCCCGGCCGCCGAAGGTCGAGCGTGAAAATACTTGTCCGAAGAAAATGGCTGGCCGATGAGGCGCGAACCAATAATCTGTCCGTTTTTCACAATCAATCCGCCATTCGCTTGCGAAGGGAACAGAAGCTGTCCAAGACCTGTCACGGCGAGTGGATAGACCAAGCCGAAGATAATTGTGGTCACGAATGTCATCAAGAACGCGATTCGCAAATTGTGTTTCATGGATTTCCTCAAGCCAGATGCAGGTATGTGATCATCACATCGATCAACTTAATTCCGATGAAGGGGGCGACCGCGCCTCCGAGCCCATAGATCAACAGATTCTGCCGCAGCAGGGCCGCAGCACCGACGGGCCGATAGCGCACCCCCCTCAGCGCAAGGGGAATGAGCGCGACAATGATCAGCGCGTTAAAAATCACGGCTGAAAGAATGGCGGACTCGCGGGTACGCAGCCCCATGACGTTCAGGACGTGCAACTGGGGAAACGCCGCGACAAACATCGCCGGAATGATGGCGAAATATTTCGCGACGTCGTTAGCAACAGAAAATGTAGTCAACGCGCCGCGGGTGATCAGCAGCTGCTTGCCGATCTCCACGATTTCAATCAGCTTCGTGGGATTCGAATCAAGGTCCACCATGTTGCCAGCTTCTTTTGCGGCTTGCGTTCCCGTGTTCATGGCGACGCCGACATCTGCCTGCGCCAGCGCCGGCGCGTCATTCGTCCCGTCACCAGTCATGGCCACAAGCTTACCCTTGGCTTGTTCCCGCTTGATAAGCGCCATCTTGTCTTCGGGCTTGGCTTCCGCAAGAAAATCGTCTACCCCGGCCTGCCGGGCAATCGCCGCGGCCGTGAGCGGGTTATCACCGGTGATCATCATCGTGCGAATGCCCATGGCCCGCAGATGGTCAAATCTCTCGCGCATGCCGCCCTTCACGACGTCCGTTAGGGCGATGGCGCCAAGCACGCGACGATTCTGCGCCACCAGCAAGGGCGTGCCGCCTCCGTTGGAAATTGCGCGGATAATGTGTTTGATTTCGGGCGGCACTACCTGGCCTCTTTCAGCCACATATTTCTCGATAGCTTCAGGTGCGCCCTTGCGGATTTCCTGGCCGTCCAGGTCCACGCCGGACATGCAGGTCTGCGCTGAAAAAGGAATAAAAGCCGGATTGTGCGGGGCTAGTTCGCGGCCGCGCAGTCCATACTTTTCTTTTGCGAGCACAACGATGGAGCGCCCTTCCGGCGTTTCATCCGCGAAGGACGCAAGCTGAGCGGCGCTGGCAAGGTCCGATTCGTTCACGCTGGGACAAGTGTGAAATGAAGTCGCTTGCCGGTTTCCCATCGTGATTGTGCCGGTCTTGTCGAGTAGAAGCACGTCCACGTCCCCCGAGGCTTCCACGGCGCGGCCAGACATCGCAATGACGTTCCGCTGGATGAGCCGATCCATTCCTGCGATGCCGATGGCCGACAAGAGCCCGCCAATCGTCGTGGGAATCAGACAAACCAGAAGCGAAACGAGGACGAAGATACTCTGCGGCGCACCCGAATAGATTGCAAAGGGCTGCAGGGTTACCACCGCCAACAGGAAAATAATCGTCAAGCCGGCAAGGAGAATGTTGAGCGCGATCTCGTTCGGCGTCTTCTGCCGCGATGCGCCTTCCACTAGCCGGATCATGCGGTCGAGAAACGTCTCGCCTGGATTCGAGGTAATGCGCACGCGGATTTCGTCCGAGAGCACGCGTGTGCCGCCGGTTACGGCGGAACGGTCACCCCCAGACTCGCGAATTACAGGGGCGGATTCGCCGGTGATAGCGGATTCGTCTACCGACGCCACTCCTTCGATAACCTCGCCGTCGCCGGGAATCAGTTCTCCGGCCGTGACCAGCACCTCATCTCCAGAGCGAAGCTTCGAACTAGGTACTATCTCGACCGACCCGTCCGGCCGCAAACGATGCGCTGCTGTTTCCGCACGCGCCTTTCGCAGTGTTTCCGCCTGAGCTTTGCCGCGGCCTTCCGCCATGGCTTCGGCGAAATTCGCAAAGACAACGGTAAACCAAAGCCAAAGCGTAATCTGCAATCCAAACCCGAACGCCCCCGCGTGGTGCAGCGTGTCCAAAACAAGCCGAATCGAAGTAATCAGCGCGCCAACTTCAACGACGAACATGACAGGGTTTTTGATCATCGCCCGTGGGTCCAGCTTACGGAACGAATCGACCACGGCCGTCCTGAAGATCTTTGTGTCTGCAAGCGACTTGGTTTTTGTTTGAGAGGTCTGGTCCATATTCCCCTTAGAACGACTTTCCAGAGATCATAAATAGGTGCTCAAGGATTGGACCTAGACTCAAAGCCGGGAAAAACGTCAGCGCCCCCACGATCATGATCGTAGAAATGAGCAAAATGGTGAAAAGAGGCCCGGTGACAGGAAAAGTCCCGAGCGACGCGGGCGCAGTTCGCTTTCTTGCCAGATTACCTGCAATCGCGAGAATAGGGATGACAACAAAAAATCTCCCAAGCAACATGGCTAATGCCGTGCTCGAGTTATACCAGAGCGTATTTGCATTGAGCCCGCCGAACGCTGAACCATTGTTCCCGCTAGCAGAGGTGTAAGCGTAAAGAATCTGAGAAAGTCCGTGCGGCCCAGGATTCGAAATGCTCGCAGTACCCATGCGCGTAACGACCGCAATCGCCGTCAGCACCAAAATCGTCGCCGAAGTCACTAGAACAGAAAGCACGGCCATCTTTACGTCGAACGCTTCCACCTTTTTCCCCAGGTACTCGGGCGTCCTTCCCACCATCAGTCCCGCGATGAATACCGCAAGAACCACGAAGACCAGCATTCCGTAGAGACCCGAACCAACGCCTCCAAAAATGACTTCCCCCAGCATAATGTTGACGAGCGGGATCATTCCGCCTAGCGGCGTAAAGGAATCGTGCATCCCGTTCACAGCCCCGCAGCTGGCATCGGTTGTCGTAGTCGCGAACAAAGCGGAGTTGGCAATTCCGAACCGCACCTCTTTTCCTTCCATATTCCCGCCGGATTGAAATTCTGTAGCGGTCTGATTGACTCCCGTAAGTTGGGCATTTCCGCGGGCTTCGGCCCAGTAGACGGTGGTGACGCCCACCAGAAACAATGCGGTCATCGCGGACCAAACGGCCCACCCATGACGGGGCGCGGCGGTCATGTGGCCCAGCGTATACGTCAACGCCGAGGGAATCGCGAAGATCAGGAACATCTCTAGAAAGTTCGAGAGCGGTGTGGGATTTTCAAACGGGTGAGCGCTGTTAGCATAGAAAAAGCCACCGCCATTCGTCCCAAACATTTTGATGGCTTCCTGCGAAGCCACTGGCCCGAGAGGAACTATCTGTTGGCTGATCGTCTGCGTGATCGTTTTCCCGTCCGCCCCTTGCGTTTGAACGGTCTGCGGATCAAGGAGCTGAACCGTGGCGTATGGCTTCAAGTTTTGCACTACTCCTTGTGAAATCAGGACGAGTGATGCCACTAGGCAAACAGGAAGCAGCACCCACAAGAAGCACCGCGTCAGATCCACCCAAAAATTGCCCAGGGTGTCGGATTCGCGACGCGCAATTCCGCGAATCAGCGCGATGGCCAGCGCGATCCCAATGGCAGCAGATGCGAAATTGTGGTAAGCCAGGCCCGCCATCTGCGTCAGATAGCTCATCGTGGTCTCTGGCACATAGGCCTGCCAGTTGGTGTTGGTGGTGAAGGAAACGGCGGTGTTCCACGCAAGATCCGGCGCGACGTTCGCGAGTTTTTGCGGATTTAGGGGAAGCCATTGCTGCATGCGCTCGACAAAATAGAGCAAAATCAGCGACGCGCCGCTGAAGAGCAGCATCGCTGTCCCATATTCCGTCCAGCGCATCTCCTGAGTCTCGTCCACGCCGCATAGCCGGTAGATCAGCCGCTCAATGGGCCGCAAGAGCGGATCGAGAAAAGTTTTCTCCCGTTCGAACACGCGAACCATGAACATTCCCAGCGGTTTGGTGACGAGGAAAATCGCTAAGAGATAGAGCCCGATCTGGAACCAGCCATTGGCGCTCATCGTCAGAATTTCTCCGGTTTGAGCAATGCCACCAGGAGATATCCGAAGAGAAGCACGGCGATGAGGATGAGAAAAATGTTTCCCAGCATTGTGAGCCTTCGCCTTATTTCAGCCGTTCGCAGCCTCGGAGATAAAGGATCGAGGCCGCAAAGAAAATGACGGTCACGAGGATGAATACCACGTCTCTCACCAGAAATCTCCCACCCGCATGTTATGGGTCCGGGGCTTAAGAAGTGATGAGCTGTACCTAAGGATTTTGTGAAATGTGAATTTAGACAGGCAGTCGAAGCAGGGCGCGGCAGCCGCGCGCGTCGGAGCGGTTATTCAGAGTCAGCTCGCCGCCGTGGGCTTCCGCGATCTGGCGGCTGAGCA
>WNFP01001670.1_pt1 | contig 20990 bp, 20 predicted proteins | sample 5400201 | NCBI WGS metagenome assembly WNFP01 (sample SAMN13153355, study PRJNA577476) | soil metagenome | isolation source: 115 cm saprolite under Madrone tree | place: USA:California | collected 2016-06-14
CGAAACAAGGCCCTGGCGCGCGGCGACTCCAGCACGAAATCGTTGCCACGCCGGCGCATGTAGGCGAACCGCGACAGAGCGAGAATGTCGGCCTCGCCGGGCCGCGTTGCTCGCGGCCAGTAATCGGGGACCTGCGGCTCGATGACGACCTGATCCTCCCCGTTTCCTGGACGCTCGAGGCGGTACTCCAACAGACCGTGCCGCGCCAATCGCCGGACCAAACGATCGAGGTCCTTCTCGATGCCCCGCCCGGATGCAAAAGAGGCAAGCGGGAGTCCGGTGCGCAGAGCCTGCGCGCGATCGGCCGTTCCAGCGCTGAACGCCCCCAGCTCGACGGAATGGCCGTCGAAACGGGCGGCGATTTCGCCGTTTAATTGCGCTTCCAGCGTGACGTGAGGGACGAGCCGCGCCGATAACACCGCAGGCACAACGCGTTGTTTTCGAGTTGTTCGGGGATCACGCAAGCCGATCCTCAGGTCTGCGGATGCAGCGGATTGAGTTCTTGTTCGGACAGCGCGCGATCGCGCCACCCGAGCTTGACCGGGACATCGTAAAGCCGGCCCGGCGCGAAGCGACGGTAAAAATGCCGCAAGCCTGGAACGATAACCCTGACCACCGGCACCTGGATATCGGGACGCGTCTGATCGAGGACCAGAAAATCCAGCCCCGCGCGCCCGGCAATATGAACGCACGCGCTCACCTGCTCGCGCGCCTCGAGCCGGCCGAACTTTGCGCTCGGGTCCGGCCGCGTGGCCGACGCGCCGCTCGGGGTCAAATAGGGATGCTCCTGCAACCGGAACGGGGACTCGCTCGATGCCTGGCTCGATGGGCTCTGGGCGCGCGCCCCCATCAACCCAATCGACAGAAATTGGTTGAGCTCGGTCATCGCGCGTAGCAGAGCGATACGCGCATCGAAATGTGCCCCGGAACCGAAATCGATGAATTCCTGCCCGTCTTTCATCCAATGAGCGATCGTCACGAAACTCGGGATCCCGAGATCGCTGGTGATATCGAGCACCCACAAGCGGCGCCCGGTTTCGGCGAGTTGGTGCTCCAGGTCACGGATATACGAATCATCGAATTGGCTGAGATCGACTTGCGGCCGCTGCAAGCGGTTGTACCACCAGATCGCGTAGGCGTCCCGTTCGACGAGCTCGAGAAATCCTTGCACGATCGCCTCCTCGAGCGTGTTGCCGGCGGCGCAGCCGTTGGAGTCCGCGTGGTGCTGATAGCCCCCGCCGGGGTAGAAAAAATAAAGCAAACTCGACGGCAGGTATTTGAAGCGTTGGTAGCGCAACGACGACACCGGCGACCATTCGATTTGCACGGATGGATCGAACGGCGCGGGCGTCGGCGTCACTTCGTCGTCATCGCTCCGCTGCCGATGTCGCCGGTACTGGGCTTCGCTGAACAGCAGCACGTCATTTGGATGAATGGCCTCGCCAGCGGCGAAATCGGTGAACCGCCGCGTCATTCTGATCTCGTCCCCTTGAAAAATCCCGGAATACCGCTCGATCGCCTCCATGAGCGCGCTCGCTTCGCCCTGCTCGGCGGTGCTGCCCTTGCCGAAGCTGCCGCCGCTTAGGCCTGCCTTGAGCTCGTTGACGCTCATGGCGGGCGCCGAAAAATTATGGGTGGCGAAGTAGTTGGTGTTCATGGGCAGATCGGCGTCGATCCGCTCGAGACGGGAAACGACGCCGGTGAGCGGGCTCACGTGCTTACGAAAGCGCGCGACGGTGGCGCCCGACGACACGCTGCGATAGCCGCCGCTCGTCATGACGAGCTTGCCGCCGGCGGCAAGTTTCAGCGGCACCGGCGCGCGGCTTGGGTCGCGCAGCTCCTTGCGGCCACAGGCCGGGCACTGCGGACGCGCCGGCACATGATGCCGCACGATGGTCGAGCCCAACAGGTCGAGGCTGAGGATGTGATCAGCGAGATCAGTGCGAAAGTCGGTGGCGATCGCTTTTGCGATCTCGACCGCTGCAAGCGCGATGCCGCCTTGTCCAACCGGCGCCCGCGCGAGCGGCGACGCCGCAACCTGGCGGGCGCCTTTGCGGTCGAGCATCGCCTTGATCTCGCGGTTGCGAGCCATGCGTGCGGCAAGGCAGACCCAACACGCGCCTTTGCCCGGGCGCAACAGCGGCCCGACCAGAGGGAAAATGCCGGAGGGCTGGACGAGCAGCCAGGGCGTGCGGTCCGCCAAATTTTTCCGGTTCAATTCGGCTAATCGGGCATCGAGATAATCGCCGACCAGTACGACAGTCAGCTCGGCTGAACGCTGGACAACGCGAACCCCGAACTCCCTCAGAGCGGCTGCGAGTTCTTTTGCACCGTGCACGTCGAGCGATTGAATGCGCAACCGGCGGTTCTCGACATTTTTCTCCGCGGCTTGCAGCGGCAGACCAAGGCTCGCCCAATACGCGGCCGCCGTGTCCCAGCGCACCTTCGACACGACAAAGCGGCGGTCGAGGAGGCGCTTGATCGCTTCGTCAATCTTGTCGCGGGGAAAGCTTTGCGCCAGCTCGCGAATGAGCGCCGCAACGCTCTTTCCGCCCTGTCCGATCTCGGCGGCGAGCGCACAATAAAGCTCGCCGTGAAGAAAGAATTTCCGGTCCTCGGAATAGAGGCACACCGTATCGGGGGGCAACACATAGACGCTGAAATTTGGCGCGAACCGCAGAACGTCTTTGCTATCGCGCTGCGCGACGCGGTGATTGCCCCTCATGCGCCGAGCATGCGCGGCTCTACGCGTGTCGCGACGAATCCGGGTTGCCATTGCAAGGCACGTGGTCTCGGACCGTCATCTCGCTCTCGCGCCGGCATCGCGCTCGCCCGTTATGCGCAAGCCGAAGAGCGTCCTCAATGGCGCAGCAAACCGGTCCGACCTGGAATTCCGGGCTGACGATTTGTGTCTGTCAACGCAATCGGAACGCGCGCGAGGCTAGCACCAGCGGCAACCTCCCCACGACAAACAGCAGCCGCCGCCGCCGCAACCGCCACAGCCGCACCCGCCACAGCCCCTGCCGCAGCCTCTGCCGCAGCCTCTACCGCCGCAGCCCCTACCGCCGCAGCCGCCGCAAGCGCGGGCAACCCGTTCGCCGAGCCGGGACGTGCCGGCATCTTCTTTGTCGAATACGTAGAACGTCCCCAAGCTGACGTCGACGACTTCCTCCTCGCTGAGCGTGATTTGCGGGGGGGTCTGCCCCCACGCGGGGGTTTCAGCGGCCGGCACAGCGGGCGCCGCGGATGCACCGCCGGCGAGCGACAACGACACGCCGACCATTCCCAGGACAGGTATGGCTTCCTTGCGACCCTTTCGCTTCGAGGCAGTCTTCTTATGCGCCATAGTCGAGTCCTCCCGTACTTTCGTGGTTCCGATAAAGCCGACCGTAGATGATTCCTACGCCTCGCGCAGGCCGCTTGCAAGACCGACGACCTGCCCCCACCGAAGCTTACGCAGGGTTTACAGGCGCCGGAGGCAGCCGGCGGCAACCGTTCCCGAAAACGCGCCAGGACGCGACCTGGTTCCCAATGCTTTTGAACAAGATCCTGGGATTGGTGGGGGCTACCGGCCGATGACCGCGGATGCAAACCCCACCCATTCCTGCACGTTGCAAAAACGAGTACCCCTCTCCGAGGCAGGGCGGGGGACGCGCGGCGATGATGCGGCCCGCAACTCTAACCAAGTAACCCATGATCCATTCCCACGGCCGCTTCGTCTGGTACGAGCTCCTCACCACGGAGGTGGAGGCGGCCAAAGCGTTCTACGCCGATGTGGTCGGCTGGGGAACGCAGAAGGCCTTAACGGGCGGTCCCGCCTATATCCTCTTCACCGCTCAAGGCGCCTCGGTGAGCGGGCTGACGGGCCTGCCGGACGCCGCGCGGCAGTCGGGCTTGCGGCCGACCTGGCTCGGCTATATCGGCGTCGACGACGTGGATGCCGCCGCCGCGCGCATCGAGCGCCTTGGCGGCGCCGTTTACGTTCCGCCGACGGATGTCCCCAATATCAGCCGCTTTTCCGTCGCCGCGGACCCGCAGATGGCAACCATCGCGGTGCTCAAGTGGATGAACGGCGGCCAAGCGCTTCCCTCCGATCTCGATGCGCCGGGCCGCGTGGGCTGGCATGAGCTGCTAGCCACCGATTGGGAGACGGCGTTTGCCTTTTACCGCGACGTCTTCGGCTGGCAAAAGGCGCGCTCCGATGCCGGCGCGCCGAGCGGCTACCAGCTGTTCTCGGCCGGCGGGCAAACGATCGGCGGCATGTTCACCAAGCCTGCGACGCAGCCGCTCCCGTTCTGGCTCTATTACTTCAATGTCGGCGACATCGACGAGGCAACCCGGCGGGTGAAGGCAGCCGGCGGGAAAATCGTCAACGGGCCGATCGAGGTCCTGGGCAGCCGATGGATCGTGCAATGCACGGACCCGCAGGACGCCCTGTTCGCGCTGGTCGGGAAGCGCAGCCACAACGGGATCGGATACTTTGCGCCTGCTCCGCGCAAACCACCCGCGGGTGCGCGCAAATGACCCGTGCAGCGGTTTACCGTGAACTCGCGACATTCCTCGCGTCTTCATGCGTCTTCGTCAGGCCCGTGGGCGGGCCGTCGATCGCCGTCCAGCCGCCGTCGACCAGCAGCGCCGTGCCCGTGACATAGCTTGCGGCGTCGCTGGCGAGGAAGGCGACGGCCGCGGCCACTTCGCTCGGATCGGCCCAACGGTTGAACACGGTGTGCGCCGCCAGCGCATTCCAGATCTGCGGCCGCGCCTTGAGCGGCGCAACGAGCGGCGTGTCCACGATGCTCGGCACGATCGCGTTGACCCGCACCCCGAACGGGCCGAGCTCGCAGGCGAGCCCGCGCACCATCTGGATGATGCCGGCCTTGGTCGCGCCGTAGATGGCGAGCCCCGGCTCGAGCGTGGCGGCGCGCACCGACGAGCTCGCGATCAGGCTGCCCCCCCTTTGCCGCGCCATGATGCGGCCGAAGGCGCGCAGGAACAGAAAGGTCCCGCGCAGATTGAGGCCGGCCACGCGGTCATATTCCTCGTCGGTGTAGTCGCACATCAACTTGCGGACGTGGACGGCGGGCGTGGTCACCGCCACCTCGAGCCGCTTATGCTCTCTCTCGATCGCGGCTGCGAGCGCATTCACCGATGCCGCACTGCCGGCATCCGTGACATGGGCTTCGGCACGAGTACCGATCGTCGCCGCCGTGGTTTCGACGCCCTGCTTGTTCTTGTCGGCGCAGAGGACGGTCGCGCCAAGCGCCGCCAATGCCTCGGCTGATGCCTTGCCGATGCCGGATGCGGCGCCCAGAACGAGGGCCGTCTTGCCATCGAGCCGAAACATCGCGCGGTAGGCTTCGAGCCGCGCATCGATCGGCCCCTGCGCTGCGGCGCTCACGCCTAGTGTCCCCCGAGTGCGGGCGAGCTGCTCACTTGCGGTTCTGCTCGACCATCTCGCGGAATTTCTTCACGTTGGCCTCCCCGGCATAGGCGGCGATGCGCGCATAGGCCGGCTCCATCATGGCGCGGAACGGCGCGAGACCCGGTCGCGTCACCTGCATGCCAGCAGCCTCGAGCTTCTTGATCTGGTCCGCCTCGTCGTCGGCGATGAGCTTGCGCATGAGCGTCCCCGCGGCGGCGCTCTCCTCGCGCAAGATCGCCTGCTGGGCCGGAGCGAGTTTCTTCCAGGTGACCGCGCTCACCGTGTGGATCATGTTGTTATAGACGTGCCGCGTGATCGCGAGATGCTTCTGCACTTCGTAGAACTTGTTGAAATAGATCACCGCGATCGGGTTCTCCTCGCCATCCACGACCTTCTGCGACAGCGCAAGGTAAAGCTCCGGGAACGCGATCGCCTGCACCACCGCGCCCAGCGCCTCCATCGAGGCCTGGATCTGCAGCTCGGGCGGCGTGCGCAGCTTCAGCCCCTTCACGTCGTCAGGGGTGTTGATCGGGCGCACGCTGTTGGTGACGTTGCGAAACCCGTATTCCCAGTTGTGCAGCAAAATGAAGCCCTGTTTTTCCGCAAGCGGCGCGAGCCACACCATGGCCGGCCCGTCGAGCGTGCGGAAAACGTGTTCGGGGCTGTCGAACACGAAGGGCAGCATCACCGCGGCAAACGCGGTGTCGTATTTGTCCAACTGGCCTTGCGTCGGCAGGCCCATGTCGATCGTGCCGAGCTTGATTTGCTGGGCCTGCTCGGGCGGGCCCCCCAGCACGTTATTGGGAAAGATATTGATCTTGATCTCCCCGCCGGTGCGCGCCTCGACGCGGCTCGCGAACTGCTTGGCCGCCGTGTTCGCGGGGTGGTCCTCCTGCGCAAAGTGCGCCCAACGCAGCGTCAGCGGCGCGGCATTGAGCGACACGTAAGGCGCGCTCACCGTCAGCGCGGCACCGCCGGCGCTCGCCTTGAGAAATGCTCTACGGTCCATGGTGTTCTCCCTTCACCTTCTCTCCGCACGACGGCGGTTACAGGCGGAACCCAAAATATTTTGGCAGCGCGAGCGCGAACCAGGGCACGAACGCGACGATGATGAGCCCGATGAGCACCACGATGACATAGGGAACCATGGCGCGCGAGGCCTCTTCGATGTCGCAGCGCATGATGGCGCAACAGACGTAGAAACCCACGCCGGCGAGCGGCATGAAGCCGCCGATCCCCATGGCGATAATCAGCACCAGTGCATAGTGGAGTTCGCTCAAGCCGAGCTTGCCGGCGATCGGAATGAGGAGCGGCGCGAGCACGTTGAGCGAGGGCAGCCCCTCGAGCAGGACGCCGACGACGACGAGCAGCGCGATCGAGCCGAGCATGAAAATTTCAGTGCTGTTGCCGACCGCGTGCAGCAGCGCGACGAGCCGCTGCGGCAGATACGCCACCGTCAAGGTCCAAGAAAACCCCGATGCGGCGGCGAAGATGAAAAGCAACACCCCAGTCAGCGCGGCGGTGTCTGCGACCGTGCGCATGAAGGATTTGAGATTCATGGCGCGATAGCCGACGACCGCGAGCACGAGCCCATAGACGACCGCGAAAGCCGCGACCTCGGTCGGGGTGGCGACGCCGAACAGGATGCCGCCGAGCAACATGGCCGGCATCAGCAGCGGGAGCACCGCGCCGAGACCCGCGCGCAGCATGGTCGCAAACGACGCGCGCGGCACGCGCGGTGTGCCGGCGCGCCGCGCGCGCACGTAGATGAGCACCATCAGGCAGAGCGCCATCACGGCCGCAGGAACAAGCCCGCCGATGAATAGCGCCGCCAGCGAAACGCTGGTGATCGAGCCGACGATCAGCATGGCGATGCTGGGCGGCACCGTCTCGCCCATAATGGCGGAGGCGGCGAGCACGGCCGCGCCCTCGGCAGCGCCATGGCGCTCGCGCAGCTGGTCGCGCATGACGGTGCCCACCGCCGCCACGTCCGCGGGTTTCGAGCCGGACAAGCCGGAGACGACGTACATGCTCGCGACCGTCACTTGGAGGAGCCCGCCGCGCCAGTGCCCGACCAAGGTGTGGATAAACCGGACGAGCCGCACGCTGATGCCGCCGCGCTCCATGATGAGACCGGCGAGGATGAAGAAGGGAACGGCGAGAAGGATGAAATTGCCGGTGCCGTTGACCATGGTTTGCGGCAGCACGACGAAGGAGGCGGCATCGGCCGCCCAGAGATAGGTTGCCGTCGAAAGCAGCAGGACGAAGCCCACCGGCACGCCGGAAAAAATCGCGACGAAGAACAGGGCCAGCGCCACCATGATGGCCGCATCGCCGCCGAGCCAGGGCAGCCAAACCTCACGCGTCGCGGCGGCAGCGAAGAGCGCAAGAACGAAGGCGCCCCCCAGACCGGCGATCATTTGCCACGTCTCCCGGCAAAGATTGCTCATGGCATACAACGCCAGCAGCGCCATGCCGACCGGCAGCGGCAGCGCAATCAGCGTTGCCGGCAACTGCAGGATCGGCGTGCGTTCGCCCCAGCTCGAGGCAAGGAATTCGGCGGACGCAATCCCCGTCAGCGCGACGACGAACAGCACGAGCACGTCGGAGAGCGCCAGGCAAACGCGTTCAACCGGCCTGGGCAAGAGATTGAGCACGATGCGCACGAAGGCGTGGTCGCGGCGGCGATAAGCAACGGCGCCGCCGATGAACGCAAGAACCGACAGCGAGAGCCGCGCGACCTCGTCTGCCCATAGAAACGAGTGGTGCAAATAGGCTCGGGCAAACACATTCGCGAGCACCAGGATGAGTTCGCCGAGAAGCGCGGCGATGACCAGCATCTCGGCAAAGCCATCGACGGCGCGCAGCGCGGGCGCCGGCGCGCGCGATGGCGCAATCGGCGCCACCGGCGCTTCCACCGCGGCTGCCGGGATGACCGCGGCCGCAAGCGGATCCCTGGCGCTTTGCTGTTGCATGCTCTCCAACGACTTGCTGTCGGGAAGTGCCTACCGACGCAATGGCGACCTTAAAGCCTATTTAGGCGAAGTGGAATCAGCGCGCGGCAAACCCGGTCCCTACCCTCTCGTGCCCTTGCGGGGAGAAGGTGGTGAGCGCTAAGGCGCGAGCCGGGTGACGGGCAAGGAGGCGGTATTAAACGAGGGTCCTACCCCATCGACGAGCGCGCGCGGCGGTAGCGCGAGCGGATGCTTCGCATGCGCGCGCGCAGCGGCGCGCCTACGAGCGGAGCGAGCTTGCTCCACAGCGCGAGCCAGATGAGCCGACGCATGAGCCGTGGCGTGAGGTAGCCCAAATCCGATATGAGAACCGGCACGGCGGAAAGGCTGTAGTCCGGCCACATCGCCGCGGCCACGAAGGCCGCGCGCCGCTTGTCCCAGCCGGGACGGCGCGTCACGGCGAGCCAAGCGCGCAGCACGTCGCGCTGGGCGCGGCTTCGCGCGCCCGTCACCGAATACGACTGCTGCCCGACGCGAAAATACGAGACCGCGCCCGGCGCGTAGGTCGCCCCTTGCTCGAATGCGGCGGTGTAAGCCGCAAACAGGTCGCCGTGCCAGCGCAGCTCGGGCGGAAAGCCGCCCAGTGCGCGCAGAAGCTTCACGTTGAACCACACGCTGGAAACGTGAAAATAGAAGAAATTGCGTTGCATCAGCCGAACGAACTCTTGTGCCGAAAAATGCCGGCGCTCAGGGGGCAGATCGAGCGGCATGACGCGCGTGACGGCGCCGTCGGCGCTCATCTCGGCCTGATCGGAAAACACGATGCCGGAGGTCGGAAACGCCGCCGCGGCGGCGGAAGCGCCTGCCACGGTCTTCACGTCGAGCCGATCATCGGCGGCGGAGAAGACAACGAAATCGCCGCTGACGAGGCTAAGTCCGGTGTTGCACGCGGCGTTGACGCCGCGGTTGACGCCATGGCGGTGAATGCGCAGCCACGGCATTCGCGGCGCCAGCGACTGCAAACGCGCGACGCTGTCGTCGGTCGAACCGTCGTCGATCACGACGACTTCCGCCGGCGGCATCGTCTGCCGCGAGATCGCGGCGAGCGCGTCCTCGATCAGATGCCCGTGGTTGTAGTTCGGAATCACCACGGACATGCGCGGGCCGCCGGACATCTCGGTCATCGGTCGAGCCGTCTAGCGCATCGGTGTGAAGTGGATCAACGCAACCGGCGAACTCGGTATGCACCCTCTCCCCGCAGCTTGCGAGGCAAGGGTATCCGACCCCGCTGCTGCAGAATCGTAATGCCGAGAAGGCTGCGCTAAGTCGACGCGCGTTCCTTGACCGGCACGCCCTTGTCCTTGAGGAGCCCCTGCAATTCCCCCGCCTGGAACATTTCGCGCACGATGTCGCAGCCGCCGACGAACTCGCCCTTCACATAAAGCTGCGGGACGGTCGGCCAATTGGAATAGGACTTGATGCCCTCGCGCAGATCGTCCGATTCGAGCACGTTCAAACCCTTGTAGCTCACGCCGAGGTGATCGAGGATCTGCACCACCTGCCCGGAAAATCCGCACATCGGAAACTGCGGGGTGCCCTTCATGAACAGCACCACGTCGTTGCTTTTGACCTCATTCTCGATGAATTGCTCGATCGCCATGGAATCCCTCTTCTCCTGGCGGCAGCGCATCTGCGCGCGCCGAACCTTCTCACCTTTAAGCTATATGTAGCGTAGCGGTGGCCTAAGCCCAAGGGGCGCCGCCACCTCCGCCGGTCACTTTTTCGCCGGTGCGTAGAAGGTGCCTTCGACCTCGAAAATATCGTCCTGATTGAGCCGGTGGACCTCGACGATAGTGCGCGGCGGATAGGGGCCCTTGCCCCAAAGCTCCTCTTGCACCTTGTTCACCAGCGGGCGAAAGCGAAACATGTCGGTGACATAGACAACGATTCGCACGCAGTCGCGCAGGCTCGCCCCCTCCGATTCCGCGATCATCTGCATGTTGAGAAAGCCTTGCCGGATGCGGGCTTCATCGCCCGGAACGAGCGTATTGGTCTTCGGGTCGATGCCGCGCATGCCGGCGATGTAGATGAAGTCGCCGGCGCGCGTGCCGAGCCCCCACGTGCCGGTCGTTTGGATCGCGCCGGCAGGCGCCAGCGGCTTGACCCGGTCGGCCGATTGCGCACCCGCGAGGCCGGTTGACGCGAGCAGGAGCGCGATAGTCAACACGCCGCCCATCACCGCTCCGGAGTGCCGGTCTGCAGCGCGAGCGCGTGCAGCTTGCCGCCCATTTCCGCTTTGAGGGCTTCGTAGACGATTTGATGCTGCTGCACCCGCGATTTGCCGCGGAATGATTCGGCAAGCACGGTCGCCGCGTAATGGTCGCCGTCGCCGGCGAGATCGCGGATGGTCACCTCGGCATCCGGGATACGCAGCTTGATCAAACGCTCGATCTCGCTCGCAGCCATCGCCATGGCACTCTCCCGCCCCCCGTTCAGACCGGCTCGCCGGCCATGTAGGCCGGCAGCCATCCCTCGAAGCATTCGCGCAATTTTGCCACCAGAATGGGGCGCTCGCCTTCGAGCGTCAATGCGTCGCCGCCGGTCAAGCCGAGCTGCCGCGCGGGCACGCCCGCGGCGCGGGCGCGCGCCATCACTGTCTCGGCCACCCCCGGTTCGACCGTGAGAACGTAACGCCCCTGATCCTCGCCGAACCAGAAGGCGTGCGCCGCGGTAGGCGGGCGATCGAGTTCGGCGCCGATGCCGGCGGCCATAGCCATCTCGGCGATTGCGGGGAGAAGCCCGCCGTCGGAGACGTCGTGCACCGCGCTGGCGACGCCCTCGGCAATGAGCGTGCGGACCAGGTCGCCATTCATGCGCTCGGCCACGAGGTCGACCGGCGGCGGCGCGCCCTCCTCTCGCTCGCAGATTTCGCGCAGATAGAGCGATTGCCCGAGCCAGCCCGCCGTCTCGCCGATGAGCAAAATGGCCTCGTTCTCCCGCTTGAAGGCAAGCGTCGCCGATTTGGTGAAGTCGTCGATCAGGCCTACGCCGCCGATGGTTGGCGTGGGCAGGATCGCGCGACCGTTGGTTTCGTTGTAGAGCGAGACGTTGCCGGAGACGACGGGAAACTCGAGCGCCTCGCACGCATCGGCAATGCCGTGGATCGCGTCGACGAGCTGGCCCATGATCTCCGGCCGCTCCGGATTGCCGAAATTGAGATTGTCGGTGAGCGCCAGCGGCCGCGCGCCCACGGCAGTGAGGTTGCGCCAGGCCTCGGCGACAGCCTGCTTGCCGCCTTCGAAGGGGTCAGCCTCGCAATAGCGCGGTGTGACATCGGTGGTAAGCGCGAGCGCCTTCGGGCCGTCGCCGAGGCGCACCACGGCGGCATCACCCCCCGGGCGCTGTACGGTATTGCCGAGAATCACGTGGTCATACTGCTCCCAGACCCAGCGCCGCGAGCACAGATCGGGAGAGCCGATGAGCCGCAGCAACGCGTCCGCGGTCGCAACCGGCGGCGCGACATCGGCGGCGGTGAGCACCGGTTTCTGCGGCGCCTCGAGGTGCGGCCGGTCGTAGACCGGCGCTTCGTCGCCCAGCTCCTTGATCGGCAGGTCGGCCACGACCTTGTCCCGGTGGCGCACGATGAAGCGCTTGCTCGGCGTGGTCTTGCCGACGACGGCGAAATCGAGGCCCCATTTGCGAAAGATCGCCTCGGCCTCGCGCTCCTTCTCGGGCCTGAGCACCATGAGCATGCGCTCCTGGCTCTCGGACAGCATCATCTCGTAGGGGCTCATGCCGCTCTCGCGGCAAGGCACGGCATCGAGATCGAGCGTAACGCCGAGGCCGCCTTTGGCGCCCATCTCGACCGCGGAGCAGGTGAGCCCCGCCGCGCCCATGTCCTGAATGGCGACCACGCAGTCCTTCGCCATGATTTCCAGACAGGCCTCGAGGAGGAGCTTTTCCGCGAAGGGATCGCCGACTTGCACGGTCGGGCGCTTTTCCTCGGTTGCATCACCGAACTCGGCGGACGCCATTGTCGCGCCGTGGATGCCGTCGCGGCCGGTTTTGGAGCCGAGATAGACGATCGGCATGCCGACCCCGGAGGCGGCGGCGTAGAAGATTCCGTCGCTGCGCGCCAGCCCGACGGCCATCGCATTGACGAGGCAGTTGCCGTCGTAGCGGGTGTGGAAACGCACGCAGCCGCCTACCGTCGGCACGCCGAAGGAATTGCCGTAGCCGCCGATGCCGGCGATCACGCCGGCGACAAGTCGGCGCGTCTGCGGATTCGTCGGCGAGCCGAAGGAGAGCGCGTTGAGGCAGGCGATCGGCCGCGCGCCCATGGTGAAGACGTCGCGCAAGATGCCACCAACCCCGGTCGCGGCGCCCTGATAGGGCTCGATATAGCTCGGGTGGTTGTGGCTCTCCATCTTGAACACGACGGCGAGCCCATCACCGATATCGATGACGCCGGCGTTCTCGCCTGGCCCTTGGATCACCCACGGCGCTTTCGTCGGTAGCGTCCGCAGATGGATTTTCGAAGACTTGTACGAGCAATGCTCGTTCCACATCGCCGAGAAAATGCCGAGCTCGGTGATGGACGGCTCGCGGCCGATGAGCGCGCGGATGCGTTGGTACTCCTCCGCAGTCAGCCCATGGGCGGCAACGAGCGCCGAACTGATTTTCGCGCGTTTGGTCGACTTGCGCGGCTTTGGCTTCGCGGTGGGCGCCTTGTTGCGGGCGCGCGCCGGACGTTTTATGGCCCTCCTCACCATCGGCCTCGATCAGGCTCCTTTCTGGTTGGCGCGCGACCTACGCCGCGCTCCGTGACCCTCGCCCCGCGTTAGCGGGGAGAGCGAAAATGGAGCGCGTCGCGTCATGCCGCCTGCTTGAAGTGATCGGCAAGCCCGGCGAACAGGCCGCGCCCGTCGGTCGGACCGAGCGCCGCTTCGACGTGGTTCTCCGGATGCGGCATCATCCCGAGCACGTTGCCGCTCGCGTTGAGCACGCCGGCAATCGCATTGGTTGCGCCGTTGACGTTCCAGGCGGGGTCGAGCGCACCGTCGGGTGCAGCATAGCGAAACAGCACCCTGCCCTCGCCCTCGAGTCGCGCGACCGTGTCTTGATCGGCGACATAGTTGCCCTCGCCGTGGGCAACCGGCACGCGGATCACTTGTCCGGCGTTGTAGCCGCGGGTGAATGGGGTATCGGAGCGCTCGACCCGCAGATAGACGTCGCGGCAGATGAATTTGAGCGCCGCATTGCGCATCAGCACGCCGGGCAAAAGCCCCGCCTCGCACAAAATCTGGAAGCCGTTGCACACCCCGAGCACGAGGCCGCCGCGGGCGGCATGCGAGCGCACCGCGCCCATGATGGGCGCGCGCGCTGCAATCGCGCCGCATCGCAGATAGTCGCCATAGGAGAACCCGCCGGGCACCACGACGAGATCGGTGCCTCTGGGCAAGGCGGTATCGGCATGCCAGACCATGGCCGGCGCGCGCCCGCTGATCAGCGTGAGCGCGCGCGCCATGTCGCGTTCGCGATTAATGCCGGGAAGGACGATGACGGCGGATTTCATGACTCGCCCTCGGCCCAGCTCAGAGGGAGATTCAAGGTAGCCTGTTCGGCCGCGGCGACGTCGGCCGCGTGCAACGCCATCATTTCAGGTCGACCTGATAATTCTCGATCAGCGTATTGGCGAGGAGCTTGTCGGCCGCCTGCTCGAGTGCGGCGCGCGCCGCTTTGCGATCGGACCCTTCGATCTCGATGTCGAACACTTTGCCCTGGCGCACGCTCGCCACGCCGGCAATGCCGAGCGATTTGAGCGCCCCTTCGATCGCCTTGCCTTGCGGATCGAGAATGCCGGATTTGAGGGTGACGGTGATGCGGGCCTTCATCGCCTGTCCTGCACGCATCGATATGGCGCGGATCGGGAAAAGTGCAAGCCGGACTTTACACGTGTCCCGGATGCGCCGTCGCGCGAAGCAAAGCGTGTAGCGCGCATGAGCGGAGCGAAATGCGGAACACCCCGGATGTCGCCGCCCTCATCCGCCCTACGCTCCGGTACGATCACCCCTTCACCAGGACGGGCCCCATGCCGCGGGGCCGTTCGCCCTCGCTCATGATGCCGAGGCGTTTGGCGACCTCGGTGTAGGCCTCGACCAGCCCGCCCAGATCGCGGCGGAAGCGGTCTTTGTCGAGCTTTTCGTTCGACTTGATGTCCCAGAGCCGGCACGAGTCTGGCGAGAGCTCGTCGGCCACCACGATGCGCATGAGATCGTTCTCCCACAGCCGGCCGGTCTCCATCTTGAAATCGACCAGACGGATGCCGACGCCGAGGAACAGGCCGGACAGGAAGTCGTTGACGCGGATGGCAAGCGCCATGATGTCGTCGATCTCCTGCGGGGTGGCCCAGCCGAAGGCGGTAATGTGCTCCTCGGAGACCATCGGGTCGCCGAGCTGATCGTTCTTGTAATAAAACTCGATGATCGACCGGGGCAGCTGGGTGCCCTCCTCAAGCCCGAGCCGCTGCGACAGCGAGCCTGCCGCGACGTTGCGCACTACCACTTCCAGCGGAATGATCTCCACTTCGCGGATCAACTGCTCGCGCATGTTGAGGCGCCTGATGAAGTGGGTGGGAACTCCGATATCGTTCAAGTGCTGGAAGACGTATTCCGAGATCCTGTTGTTGAGGACGCCCTTACCTTCGATGACGTCATGCTTCTTCGCATGAAAGGCGGTCGCGTCGTCCTTGAAGTGCTGGATCAGCGTTCCCGGTTCCGGTCCTTCATAAAGGACCTTGCCCTTGCCTTCATAGATGCGGCGACGGCGGCTCATCGGCGTGTACCGTGGTTTGTCCATCTGGATGCCGTGGCTCCGGTCGAGGCTCGTGTTCGCGGCGACCGCGCGGCGGCTCGACGAGACTGTGAACGTGCGACGCGTCCACAGCGGAAGGCTAGCCGATCGGGCGCGACAGCACAATCGCGGTGGAACGGTTTTGTTGCGCAGGATTTGCGAATCAGTTCGGTTGCCTTGACGATCGTGTCCCGCTATGCAAGGGCGCGCGCGCTGGTTTCCACGCCTGCGGTTGAAACCTTAAGCGACGTCGCTCCCGCCCTCGCCGAACGCGAAAGCGATGCGAGCGCCGCCGCTGCCGATGAGCGAGGAGGCAATGACCACATTCGATAAGCGCGAGGAAGGTTTCGAGAAGCAATTCGCGCACGACGAGGAGCTGCGATTCAAGGCGGCGGCGCGGCGCAACAAGCTGCTCGGTTTGTGGGCTGCGCAGAAGCTCGGCCTCTCCGGCGCCGAAGCAGAGGCCTATGCAAAGGCGGTCGTGGTTGCCGATTTGGAGGAGCCGGGAGAGGACGACGTGTTCCGCAAGATTCGCAGAGATTTTGATGCCAAGGGGGTGACGGACTCCGATCATCAGATCCGCCGCACCATGACCGAGCTGATGGCGAAAGCGATCGAGGAGATCAAGGCCGGCCACTGAAGATCTCCCGCTCCCGCCCCTGCCACGGCCAGCCGGCTCCTGGTCGCACCCAATCGCGACATATGGCGACCATCGCATCGTCCGCCGGCGCGGCCGATCACACCAGAGGACGATCTCATGACGACAGCAACAGCCTTCTCCCTCGCCCGCCGGCTCAAGGCCGGCGAGACGGTCCACAGCGGCTGGTGCGGCCTTTCTGCGCCGATCGTCGCCGAGCTCGTCGCCCGCGAAGGCTTTCCCGCGGTCACGCTCGATTCCCAGCACGGATTGTGGGACACCGCCTCGATCGTTTCCGGGATCGCCCAGGTGCGCCAGGGCGGCGGCGCGGCGATCGTGCGCATTCCGGTCGGCCAGTTCGCAAGCGCAAGCCGCGCGCTCGATTTCGGCGCGGAAGGCACCATCGCCCCGATGATCAACACGGAGGCAGAAGCGCGCGCCTATGTCTCGTTCGCAAAGTTTCCGCCGATCGGGGAGCGCAGCTGGGGTCCGCACCGCGCCACCACGCTCGCAAGCATGTCGGACCAGAAGGTTTATCTGCGCGAGGCCAACGCGCTCACCGTCACGTTTGCCATGATCGAGACGAAAACCGCGCTCGAGAACGTCGAGGCGATCGCGGCCACTCCCGGCATCGACGCGCTCTTCCTCGGGCCGGCCGATCTTTCGATCGCGCTGAGCAATGGCGCGGATGTCGACCCGATGTCGCATGAGGTCGACCGCGGGATCGACCGTATGCTGGCGGCGGCGCGCAAGGCCGAAAAAATCATGGGCGCCTATTGCCACTCGGTCGAACGCGCGGTTGCGCTCGCCAAGCGCGGCGTGCGCTTTCTCGCCGTGGGCAGCGACATCAGCTTTCTGCGGGCGGGCGCCGCGGCGGCGCTCAAAGCGATCAAGGTCTGATGGCGCTTGAATGCGGGCTATGCGCTACTCCTTCTCCGTTCATTCCCGCGAAAGCGGGAATCCAGAGCCACCTGCCCGCGATCCTGGGTCCCCGCTTTCGCGGGGACGAGCGGATGTTTGCGTGGATTGCGCGCAACCGGGCACGCTCTAACCGCCGCCGATTTCCTGCGTCAAGCGATCGAGAACGCGCGTCAGCTCGGCCTCTACCGCGCGCGCCTCGACGTCGAGCACGCGGTAGCCGCGCGCCATTAGCCAGGCGCGCCGCTCGGCACGCGCCCCTCGCGCGCTCTCGCTTTCCTCCTGCGGCAGAAGATCGATCACCAGCCGCAACGGGAACGAGACGAAATCCGCGATATGCGGCCCGACCGGAACCTGCCGCTTGATGCCGCTCCCGGCAAAGCGCCGGTCGTTGGTGAGCGCGCGCCAGAGCGCGCGCTCGGCGTCGGTCGGGTTTCGGCGCAGAAGCCGCGCGAGGCCGCGAGTCGGGCCGGTTTCGCTCGCTGCGTGGCCGTGCTCGGCGATGAGCGCGCGCAGCGCGGCCGCTTCCTCGCTCTCGAGCACCCCGCCGCGCGCCGGTCCCTTGCGGCCTTCGCTGAGCGCGACGACGATGCCGTGCAGGGTCTGGATGTCCTGCTGCGTCGGTTGCATGCGCGCGAAGATGTTGCGCAAGTTGACGAGCATGGTGGCGCGTTCGGGCGGAAATACTCGATCTGATCGAGCTCGCGTTCGAGATCGGCGAAGAACGCTTGCACCTGCTCTTTGCCCGCGGGCGGCGATTTTTGCGGCATGGCGAAGGGAAGCGCCCCGCCGCTGGCGAGCTTGAACCATTCGTAAGCGAGGACCGCGACCGCCTGGGCGAGGTTGAGCGAGGCAAAGGCCGGATTGACGGGAAAGGTGACGATGCGGTCCGCGAGGGCCACCTCGCGATTTTGGAGGCCGTAGCGCTCGCGCCCGAACAGCACCGCGACATTGTCGCCGCCAGCGACACGCGGCGCGAGCAAAGCGGCTGCCGCATCGGGGGAGATCACCGGCTTGGCCTGATCGTGGGCGCGCGCCGTCGTCGCGAGCACCAGCGTACAGTCGGCGATCGTCGCCTCCACCGTATCGTAGAGCTGCGCGTCCTCGAGAATGCGATCGGCGCCGGAGGCCGCGCGCCCCGCCTGCATGTTGGGCCAACCGTCGCGGGGCTTGACGAGGCGCAGCCGGCTGAGACCGAAATTTCCCATCACGCGCGCCGCCGCGCCGATATTTTCGCCGAGCTGCGGCTCGACCAGCACGACGATCGGGCCCGGCGCGTCGATCCAAGTCTTTGTCTTGTCGGTTCCGGCGCCGGGCATGATCTCCAGCGTATTCGTTCGGGCTTCAAGCACGTCGCTTCCACTCCAGACGACGCACTCTAATACACCAGCAGGTCGTCGGTGTGCTCGCGCGCGGCGAGCGTGCCGACGGGCGCCGTGCCCTCCCCCCGTCCCAAACTGTGCACCGTCGTATAATGTTGCGCGAGACGTCTCACGAGCCCCGCTTTGCTATCGGCGCTGTAGCGGCCCGGGGTGAATTCGAAAGCGATCGGCACCGCGCGCGCCATGAGCCCGGCAAGGCCGTCGAGAACCTGCGGCTCATAACCTTCGACGTCGACCCAGACGAGCGCGACGCTCTCGGGCGCCACACCCAAGCGTTTAAGCTCGTCGTCGACGCGCACGAGCGGCACCTCGAGCCGAGCCGTGCCATCGAGCGACGGCGGCGCGCCGATCGCGTGCGCACCGGTATTGCGCGGGTGGAGATGCAGCACCGCGCTGCCCGGCGCGGCGCCGGCCGCCTTCGCGACGATCATCACGCCATGCGTGAGCCCGTTCGCGTCAAGATTCCTGGCCAGCAGCGCCGCGTTGCGCGGCGCGGGCTCGAACGCAACGGCGCGCGCGAAGCGGCCGGTGCGCAGCGCATAAATCGTGTGCGTGCCGATGTGCGCGCCGACATCGACGAACACCGCATGGGGCGGCAACCGCCGCGCCGCCGACAACACTTCAACCGCGCTGTCGATCTCGCGGCGCTGCCAGCCGCCGTGCCACATCAGCCACGCGCCAACCACGCGATCGCTCGGATCGACGAAGAAGCGCACGTCGCCGAGCTCGCACAGGACGAGATGCCCGCGCGCGGCGAGCGCGTTCATCACGACGTCGCGCAGCACCGGCCGACCGACAAGCAGCGGCTCGAGTAGCGCCTGGCGCAGCGCGCGGCGGCGGCGTCCGTAAGCCCCTCTGATCTCGCGCCATGTCGGCATTGTTGCCAAATCAGAACACCCTTGCATCCACGCGGGAGCGTTTCCGGCGTCTCGCACCGACGGCCCGCGCGCACAATGGCGCGCCGGCTGCGCGCGCGCAATTCGGCAAGACGTTGTTTTGTCCTTGCAGGATCAAGCCGGCCGCGCCATAAGGCGCCTGCCCCGAGGCATTTCCGCTCACCTCCTCCGCAGCTGCGCGCGCGTAAAGGGTCGGCCGCAATGGCGAAAATCAAGGTGCAGAATCCGGTCGTCGAGATGGACGGCGACGAGATGACCCGCATCATCTGGCATCTCATCAAGGAGAAGCTGATCCATCCTTATCTCGACGTCGAGCTCCTCTACTACGACCTCGGCATTGAGAAGCGCGACGAGACCCGCGACAAGATCACGATCGAAGCGGCGGAGGCGGTGAAGAAGGTCGGTGTCGGCGTCAAGTGCGCCACCATTACGCCCGACGAGGCGCGGGTGAAGGAATTCGGCCTGAAAGAAATGTACCGCTCGCCCAATGGCACCATCCGCAACATTCTCGGCGGCGTCATCTTTCGCGAACCGATCATCTGCAAAAACGTGCCGCGGCTGGTCCCCGGCTGGACCAAGCCGATCATCATCGGCCGTCATGCCTACGGCGACCAATACCGCGCGACGGATTTCAAGGTGCCGGGCAAGGGCAAGCTGTCGCTCTCTTTCGTGGGCGACGACGGCACCAAGATCGAGCGCGAGGTTTTTCGCTTCCCCGGCGGCGGGGTTGCCATGGCGATGTACAATCTCGACGACTCGATCCGCGACTTCGCCCGCGCCTCGCTCAACTACGGTCTCAACCGCGGTTACCCGGTCTATCTCTCCACCAAGAACACCATCGTCAAAGTCTATGACGGGCGCTTCAAGGACATTTTCCAAGAAATCTATGACGCCGAGTTCAAGGCCGCGTTCGAGAAGAAGGGCATCTTCTATGAGCACCGGTTGATCGACGACATGGTAGCGGCGGCGCTGAAATGGTCGGGCGGCTATGTGTGGGCCTGCAAGAACTACGATGGCGACGTGCAGTCGGATACCGTCGCGCAGGGCTACGGCTCGCTCGGGCTGATGACGTCGGTGCTGATGACCCCGGACGGCAAGGTGGTCGAAGCGGAGGCCGCGCACGGCACGGTGACGCGCCACTACCGCCAGCACCAGAAGGGCGAGCAGACCTCGACCAATTCGGTCGCCTCGATCTTCGCCTGGACGCGCGGGCTCGCGCATCGCGCCAAGCTCGACGATAACGCCGCGCTCGCGAAATTCGCCGCGACCTTGGAGCAGGTCACCGTCGGCACGGTCGAGTCCGGTTTTATGACCAAGGACCTCGCGCTGCTCGTCGGCGCCGATCAGAAATGGCTCTCCACCACCGGCTTTCTCGACAAGGTCGACGAGAACCTCAAAAAGGCGATGGCGTAACGGTACTCATTTCTGTCGTCCCGGCCCAGCGCATCGCGCGAGAGCCGGGCCGGTGTTGATAGGTCCCCGCAACGGGGTCCCCGCGACGCTTGCGTCGCGGGGTGCCCCTCGCGGGGACGACCGGAGAGAGAGAGAAGCCGGGTGGAGCGAAGCGACGCGATCAGAAGAGGATTCCATGCACCCTTTGATGTTTCTACTCGCCATCGTCGCCGCCGCGGCGCTGGCGCGCGCGGCATCGGCACAGGTCCCGCCCGCCCTCGCGGCGCCGGGCGAGAGCGCGGTCGTCACGCTGCATGCCGAGGGCGCGCAGATCTATGAGTGCAAGGCCGGCACCGATGGCAAGCTGGCATGGGCCTTTCGCGAGCCGATCGCGACCTTGCTGCTCGACGGCAAAAGCGTCGGTCGCCACTTTGCCGGGCCGAGCTGGGAACACGTCGACGGCAGCGCGGTCGTCGGCAAGGCGGTCGCCAACGTCGCAGGGCAGACTCCCGGCGATATCCCGTGGCTCAAGCTCGA